>Ga0079224_100011157_pt1 | contig 12359 bp, 10 predicted proteins | sample Stecom2015_FD_80414 | JGI IMG/M metagenome (GOLD analysis project Ga0079224, IMG submission 80414) | Agricultural soil microbial communities from Utah to study Nitrogen management - Steer compost 2015 | ecosystem: Environmental > Terrestrial > Soil > Agricultural land | place: USA: Utah... | reverse complement strand
TGAGAGCCTGCATGAAGCACAGGAACGCAACGACATCAGCCATTGTTCGGCTGTTCTCCAGGATGCTTTTCAGACTGACGTACGTCCAATTCTGCGGGAGTACAGAGTGCGTTATGGGGGTGCATACGATCCTGTAGGTTGGTTTAAGGATCAAAAGGTTCGAGACCGATTGATTGAGCAGAGAGGCCAAAACATAAAAGCAAGCGTATTGTAATCCATCCCCGATCCGTCATGGTCCGCATCAGTTTTTGATTGCATCACCAGAAATTCGGAGTGGTAATTTTGCCTATATTTAACAGACAAAACGAAGCCCTATGATGACACCCATCCCTGTTCAGGCGATTTTTGATATCGGCAAAACCAATAAAAAACTGTATCTGTTTGATGATGAAGCTCAAATTCAATGGCAAACTTCTACCCAGTTCCCAGTGGTAGAGGATGAAGACGGTTATCCATCGGACGACCTCGAAAGTATTGGTTCCTGGATGCGTACCACCATATTTGCATTGTTATCGGACAGTCAATGGGATATTCAAAGCATCAATTTCTCGGCTTATGGTGCCAGCTTGGTATATCTTGATGAACAAGGAGAGCGGCTCCCATTATTCATCAACTACCTCAAACCCTACCCGAAGGATTTATCGGATACCTTCTTTTCCAAATATGGGCCTGTGTTGAATTTTTCACGTGAGACCGCCAGTCCTTTTCTCGGCATGCTCAATTCGGGACTTCAGATTTATTGGTTGAAATACATCAAACCAGATTGGTTCGCCAGGGTGCGATATGTCTTGCATTTCCCCCAATACCTCAGTTATATTTTCACGAACACCCCTGTGGCGGAATACACCAGCATTGGATGTCATACAGGCATGTGGAATTATGAAAAGGGGGATTACCACCATTGGATTGATGCCGAGGATCTTCGCAAATATTTGCCTGCTCTGAAACCCTCTGATACATGGTTGGAAGTCCCATTTGAATCAAAGAAAATTAAAGTAGGAACCGGCCTCCACGATACTTCAGCTTCTTTGATTCCATATCTGGCCAGCGAAGATGAACCGTTTCTGCTTTTGTCAACAGGAACCTGGTCGGTGTGTGTGAACCCTTTTTCAACGGATGTTCTCAGTGAAGAGGATCTTGAAAATGATTGCCTCAATTTCCTCGGTATAGAAGGACAGCAGGTGCGGGCAGCCCGGTTGTTCCTTGGAAGAGAACATGAAATTCAGGTGGATCGCCTAGGTGCCCATTATGATATTGATAAAGATCAAATTCTGAAGCTGGATTGGGACGAGGAATCTTATGAAAAGGCCATTCAGGCGGATCGTTTTCCTTTTCATTTGGAATATCTGGATTCGACAGGTTCTGAACACCAGGACGGAGTGTCTCCAGAGAATTGGGAATATGCATATTACCAGCTCATGGATCAGCTCCTTCCTCTTCAGATAGCTGCTATTCGTCGTGCAGCGGGAAAACAGCATATACCCAGGCTGATTATCGAGGGGGGCTTTGTCCACAATCAGATCTTCTTCCATTTACTCCAAAAGATGTTGCCTGACTGGGAGGTATCCATTTCAAAAATCTCCGGCGGTTCTGCCCGCGGGGTTTGGGAACTCGGTAAGTAGTCTTCCCTCTCTCACCCAAACCCCCACGCTCATTCCCTTTCTCGTTCTCATTCTCACGCTCTTCCTTCGCACATTCCCTACCTTATCCTCATTCTCTTTCTCTTTCTCACCGCTCATTATTTTTGAACAATTGTAAACCAGATCCTTTAAATTGTAAAGAAAAACCATGGTACCACTAAACTTTAGGAAAATGGGGGAGGGGAAACCCCTGCTTATACTCCACGGATTGTTTGGATCGCTGGACAACTGGGTCACCCTGGGCCGACGATGGTCTGAAGACTATGCTGTGTACCTCCTCGATTTGCGCAATCATGGCAAATCACCCCATACAGACTCTCACACTATCGAGGATATGGTCGATGACCTCGTAGGGTTTATCCATGACCACAATCTGGATCAACCCGTTCTTTTGGGGCATTCTATGGGTGGAAAAGTAGTGATGGAAATGGCATTGTCCCATCCTGAGTTGGTGGGTGGTGTTATCATTGTGGACATCAGCCCGCGAGCTTATGAAAGAGGCCATGATTATATTTTCGAGGGAATCCGTTCTCTGGACATGGATCAGATATCGAGCAGACAGGAGATCGAGGAAATCCTCAGTCAGTCAATTAAAAATCTGAGCGAAGTCTTGTTTATGTCAAAGAACATCAATCGAAGTTCGTCTGGCTTCAGCTGGAAAATCAATGTTGATGTGTTGGAACGGGATTATGAGAATATTATAGCCCCTATTGACTCTGGACGAACTTATCAGGGACCGGCATTGTTGATCAAAGGTGAACTTTCCAGATACGTAAAACCTGTGGATGGTACATTGCTGGAGGAATATTTTCCTAAAATCAAACATATCACCATACAGGGTGCTGGTCATTGGGTTCATGCCGACCGTCCAGATGAATTTGAACATGTAGTTCGACATTTTATGGAAGATTTGTAACGCTACTTATTTTCTGGATAAAGGTTGTGGTGAAATTATGTGGCAAAGTATGCAAATCCCCTACCTTCCATCGTTTATAGTTAAAGAAAACCATAGATTGTGTTCGAAGTGGGATCCCGTTTTTGCCATGGTCGTCTTCCCGGCGGGGAGAAACTATCGGAGTAGCGAGATAAACCACCCCACGTTTTGAAATTGATAATATGGATAATTCATACCACATGAAAAATTTAAAATACGCTGTACTACTTATATTGGTATTTCTCTCCTCGTTCGCCTTTATTCACCATCCCAGGACGAGCAAGGCTTTTGAAATAACTAAAAACCTGGAAATATTTGCCGAGGTATATAAAAATCTCAATCAACTATATGTCGATGATCTGGATCCTGCCACCACGATGAACATGGGTTTAAAGGCCATTATGAAATCTTTGGATCCTTACACCCGGTTTTATTCTGAGTCAGAAATCGAGAGTTATCGATTTGAGTCCCAGGGCAAGTATGATGGCATCGGTGCCAGAATCCAAAAGATAGGGGATGCAATTACCATCATGGAACCCTATGAGGGCGGCCCTGCTGTGATGGCTGGCTTACGAGCTGGAGACCGGATAATTACCGTGGACGGCATCAATGTTGTCGGTAAATCCAACGAAGAAGTTAAGGATATTCTATTAGGAACCGGAGGGGCAGAAATCATTCTAGGGATTCAGCGCTATGGCTCGAATGAAGTGGAGTCTATCACCGTTCAAAAGGGTGAAGTAAACATCAACAATGTACCGTATCATGGCATTGTTCGCGATGGAGTAGGGTATATCGGATTGACTACATTCACCCAAAATGCAGGAAACAATGTCCGTGGCGCTCTTTTGGAAATGATGAATCAGAATGAGGATTTGAGCGGCATTATCCTCGACTTGCGTGGCAACGGTGGCGGTTTGTTGAGCGAAGCCATCAATGTAACCAATGTTTTTTTGCCCAAGGGGGAATTGATCGTCACCACCAAAGGGAAAAACCCGGAGGAAGACAAAAGCTACCGAACCAGGCTGGATGCTGTAGATGAAGATATTCCTGTAGTTGTCCTTATCGATGGTAACTCAGCATCTGCATCAGAAATTGTCAGCGGTGCACTCCAGGATTATGACCGTGCGATTTTATTGGGTGAACGGACCTATGGGAAAGGTTTGGTACAGGTAACGAGGCGTTTGCCATATAACAATCAAATGAAACTGACCATCAGCAAGTATTATATCCCTAGTGGCCGTTGCATTCAATCCGTAGAATATGATGAAAATGGTGAGCCCATCATTATTCCCGATTCTCTGAGAACAGTATTTAAAACAGCTCGTGGTAGGGAGGTTCTTGACGGAGGAGGTGTAAAACCCGATGTGGAGCTGTCCAGCGATATAAATCCTGAGATTTTACAGGAGTTGGAGCGAAATCATATGATCTTCAATTATGCCAACGAATATTACCTGCGACATTCGGAAATCGAACCTGCCCAATCCTATGATTTTAAAGATTATGCAGACTGGAAAAATTTCCTTGAAGAGAATCATTTTGATTTCCAATCTGAAAGGCAATTAGCCTTGCAGGAATTCGAAAAAACATTGGGAGAAAAGCATGAGTTCAACAAAGAAATCGATAAAATCAGGAAAGGATTGATTGCAGACAAAAATGAAGCTATGGAGGCCCATAAGGATGTGATCAATACCCGGATCGGGATGGAGATCACCAGTCGTTATTACCTTCAAAAAGGCCGGATTTTGTATTCGTTGCAACATGACCCGCTTATCGATGAAGCCATTCGAATCTTAAAAGACCAGGAAACTTACCACGCCATACTAGAGCCTAACCCATAACACGAGTAGTTTGATTATACTGCAAATCGATGCATCATCTGAATATTGTTCGGTAGCGTTGTCCAGGGACGGGCTGTTACTGGCCATGGAAATCAATTCTGAACCTTTCCAACATGGAAGAGATATCAATGTATTGATCGATCGGCTATTGAAAACTACCCGGTATAAACTACATGATATCTCAGCGATAAGTGTTAACAAAGGTCCCGGCTCATATACCGCATTGAGGATCGGAATGGCGACAGCCAAAGGGCTGTGTTATGGACTTGATATCCCATTGATTGCACCCACCGCATTTGAAATACTGTTAGATTATGCGATTTCAGAATGGCCGGAGGCTGCCTATTATGTCCCAATGATTGATGCTAGACGAATGGAAGTATATACCATAAATCCTGTAGCCACCCTTTACGAAGCTATAACACCCACGGCATTGGTCCTGGATGAACTTTCGTTTAGCACCTGGAAGGAGGAAGTTTTGTGTTTCGTCGGGAGTGGTGCAGACAAATGGAAGACACTATGGCCGGATCAGGTTCCCTGGATTGTAGACAATACAGAGATTGATGCCGGGATGATGAGTTCGATTTCTTATGAATTTTTTCAAAAAAATAATATTTCTGATCTTTTTACAACCACGCCCCTCTACATCAAAAAGCCCAATATTACGCGATCGAAAAAAGAATATTTCAATTAATTATCAAGGCGTTACATATTTGTTATATTTGTTGTATATTTGCTCTTTAGAGAGCGGAATTAAGAATTATTAGGAAAATCCCCCATGCTTATCTGTTTTTGGTACAGTTTTGGTATTAACATAAACTGTCATTTATAAGCCTAAAACATTAAAAATGAGAAAGCATAAGAAAGAAACGTACTCACTACAAATTGGAAAGAAGGATATCCTGCTCAATTACGCCGAGTTACGTAAGGCGGTTTTAGTGTTGCGAGCCGTAAATCATAAACTGAGGCAAAGAATCATTGGGTTATTGGAAGAAAATAACGAAATGACAGTTACTGATATTTACATCAAACTCCGTTTGGAGCAGAGTGTAGCATCGCAACACCTTGCCATACTCAGAAGAGCAGGCGTGGTGAGTACAGAAAGACAGGGAAAATACATCTATTATTCTCTTGACAAAGAACGCCTTAAGCAAATCAACCGACTGGTTGAAGAACTGGCAGAGTAAAATCATCCTATACAAATCAATAGGCTTAGCTATGACAATCAAGCTACGAAAACAGCCGTATATTGACACCTGGATCTGAATCAACCGTTGACTCTGTTACGAGAATCTGGAAAGAACCTAAACTAAAGTGAATCTGGCATCTATTGAGGTACATCATCAGGCATTCCATCACGGGTAATTTCTTATGGTGTTCGAGACAAGTTCTCCTTCGGGTACAGGACTTGATTCCAAACAGGAAAAATAATTCTCCTCATATTATCCTTTATAAAATAGGAAATTGCTAGAAACACATACCAAAAATGCTGTATCCGGGATGCAGCATTTTTGCCTTTTTACCCGCCCGATTACTCACTGATAGTCAATAACTTGGGATTTTCCTTTGAAAGTATTACATGATAATATGATTCAACCAAAAAAAACCTTCAAAAATTTTTGCGTTTTTCTTGGTATATATATTTTTTTATGTAATATTTGTTTTCTAAGGTTATTTTAAAACTACGAAAACTACATTTCATGAAAATTTCTAAGGTTACGCTTAACCCCGAGCGGGTTAGCAAAGCGTGGGTTATTGCCCATGCACTCGCGCATCCACTGCGGTTAAAAATCATTGATTTTATTCACAGGCAGGGGACCACCAACGTAAACAATATTTACAACGCCCTTAAAATCGAGCAATCGATTACCTCTCAGCATTTGAAAATATTGCGGGAGGCCAACATTGTGGTATTCGAAAGGGATGGCAAATTTGTACATTATTCGATAAATTACAATCAGGTAGAAAAAGCATCCAATGCGGTAAGAAAATTTACCTACACGGACGAAATCTATCATTTGTCACGCGCATCTATGCCATAAATCTTTACATTACCTTATTTCGGGGCAGGATTCTTTCCTTTATCCATTGGGAGAGGAATCTCCGCATTTCCAATGTGGTTGACAACCTGAGACCTTCACAAAGATAGTCTTCTGTCGTCAACATAGGGGTTGTGCATGTAAAATATAAAGGCACTCGGAAAATAAGCTGAAAAGACATTATTGGATAGGATTCGTTGAATCCCATCATTCAGAACCATGAGCTAGCTCGGTAAGATGCATATGACTCGACAATGACATCTTATCGGTTGAATAAGAAAAGATCAAACTCCCTGGCAAACCGGGGAGTTTGATTTATTCCGGAGCGAATTAATTGCGTATTTTCAGGGCGCTTTACCCTACTACTTCACTGGATATTGTCGCTCTGTATAGCAACTCATGGGGAATTATTGGGAGACTTAAGAGGTACCATCATCCTATTGCAACATAATCCAAAATTCTCATTGCCCGGAGGGCATACCCAAACGATCCTGAATTCGCTTTTGTAAAGCAGGTTTTTGCTGGAAGGATAGGTAAATTTGGTTGAATTTCTCCAGCGTCAGGTTATTTTCCTGGATTTTGTTTTCAATTTCCTCGTTGGCTTCCTCTTGTATTTTCATCACCTTTTCCTGAACCTTATCAAACTTCTTTTGATCCTCTTCGTTTAAACCCGATTCACCTTCCTGCTGCATAGCTTGTGCTGCCTGCACAAACTGCTGGGTGTTAAGTCCCTCATCCTCGATGGCTTTTATCATCTTTGGTTGTGATTCCTGTTGTACTTTTTGAGCCTCCTGAAGTGCTGTAACAAACTGTTCCACTTCCTGATCAGAAACTTCTTCAGATTCCAAAATTCGGGGTTGCTCTGGTGCTGTGACTTGTGCCTGCATTCCAACTATACCTAGAAGCAACAAGGCAATTATTATACTCAGATAACGCATAAACTGTGTTTTTTGATTTAATACTATCTTCAATATAAGGAGGTACGTCTTCCAAACGACAAAGCAGCCCTGTTTTTAGGATTTATTTATAGCTTCATTAACGACACCACACTCAAGAACAGATGATCCAATTTAGATCAGCAATTCGCATAGTTTGCCCTTATCATCAATCTTCAAGTTCCATTTTGATAAGCACCATAGCAGGAGATCCTTCTTCCCGCTTAGCAACCAACCAAACCGCTTCGTGAGGTGACCTCAAATCCCGATCTAGCCGCATCGTAATCGAATGGGGCTCCATAGGTTTGTCCCGTCTGGAGGTTTCTCCGGACGCAATCACCGGGCCCTGGGGGCTTCCCGCATGGAGTGAGATCTCCGCACTGCTTTCCCCTTCCTCCACCTGGATATAGGAGACTTCAATCCGTTTCACATCCGTCAGGTCTATCTTTCCCAAATTTGCGTGGGATAGGGCAGCATTGAGTGCAAGGAAATCAGTACCCTGGTAATTACCTGCGCTAGCTCCATTGACTTCAGTTGCTTGATGAGGAAAAATAACAGGTCCCGATAGGTACTTCACATTTCGTCCAGTCAAAACTTCTGTTCCCGGGCCACCTTTATCGGTATATGTGGCTTCGAGGAGCAAGGTGCCATGGTCCGTCAAATCGAATTCGCGTCTTGGAACTAGCCTTCCCTCACGAGGCAGCGATGATCCATCGGATTGTTCTTCTCCCAGACTTTGGATCCATTGAACCATTTTTCGTAAATCAACTTCATTGATATCCGGATGGGCAGACATGGCTACCTCTCCCCAAACTCCACTTCCTCCATTCTTAATTTTATCCATGAGATATACCTCGGCATTGGGGTTGTTTCGATATTTCTGAGCTACTGCGACATAAGAAGGACCAATCGATTCTTCATCCAATTTGTGACAGGACGCACAATCACTTTTGGCCATTATGGCTTCCACCTCCAGCGCTGGGTCCACAAATTCCTGATGCCCCAGGGTAGTAGCAGCCCGGTCAAAACTCGTCAGATAGTCCGCTCTTATCATAAGTCTTGATTCATCCAATCCGCCGTTTTCAAAACTTCCATCTTCAGGATCTTCTACTCGTACAGCATATTTTACCGCTGAATTATCAAAATAAAACTGTTGATTACCTTCAATTTCAATTTCCACCATGGGTCTACTGTTGCCCGCAATGATGGTGATCAATCCGCTCCTTTCCACAGCTTCATTACCGTCATCGACAGATACATAGGTTGTATAAACTCCCGGCTCCTCAATCACATGATTATATTGTGGTTCCTTCGTTGTAGCCAGCAATTCATCATTTAGATACCAGGAATACCGCAACACATCTCCATCAGGATCCGTGGATTTGCTGGCATCCAGTTGCAATTCATATGGAACTGCTCCAGCCAGGGATTCAACTTCCAGCATAGCTGCAGGAGGTCGATTGCCAGGATTGAAATCTATTTTGTACAATCCGGAATTGTCGTTCTTCGTAAACCAACCTGTACCATATTCCAGAATATAGAGGGTTCCATCAGATCCCACTTCCATATCAATCATGTTGTAAAAAGTGGTGTTTGGCATAAACGGGTCGATCCGCAAGAGATCCCCTTCTTCATCCATACTGACAAGCATAATCCAGTTGCGTATCCAGTCATAGATAAAAAGTTTTCCGTCAAAATATTCAGGCAATCGGGTGGCATCCGGATAAAATTCCCGGTAATACACGGGTCCGGCCATCGCATTTCGGCCTCCGGATTTGAGTATCGGAAACTCCGGAGACACATCGTAAGGATAATAAATAAAGGCCCCTTTGGCAGGTGGTAATTCAACAAGACCGGTGTTGTGTCTTGAATTATTGACCGGCTTTTCGGGATCAAACTTGAGTTGGGATTCGCCCGTTTCATAGTCGTACTGCCAATACGCAAAGTTGTCGCCGACAAAATAAGGCCAACCAAAATTCCCGGCCTTGCGCGCCTGATTGATCTCGTCATAACCCTTTGGACCGCGGCTGTCAAGGCTATCCATGCGCGCATCTGGACCCACTTCCCCCCAGTATAGGTATCCGGTTTTTTGATCCACAGAAATCCGGTAGGGATTCCGGTTACCCATCACATAAATTTCAGGACGGGTTCTATCGTTTCCTTCTTCAAAGAGGTTTCCGTCTGGGATGGTATAACTTCCATCCTCCTGTACCTTGATCCGAAGGATTTTCCCACGCAAATCATTGGTGTTTCCCGATGCCCGTCGGGCATCATAGTTATAAAATCCAGGGCGGTCATCGAGCGGTGAATATCCGTACAAATTGTACCCTAATAGTTTACCCGTTTCAGGATCCCGCTCATTGAAGGGCGTGGAATTGTCGCCAGTAGATACATAAAGATTCCCATCGCTATCAAATGCAATCGATCCCCCGGTATGACAACAAATATCCCGGTCGACTTCCACATCTAGAATGACCTGTTCTGAATCCATATCCCATACGCCGTTTTCAAACTTAAATCTGGAGAGTCTGTCCACGGAAGGCTGCAGCGGAGAATAAAAAACATACACCCAGTGGTTGTTTGCATAATCCGGATCAGCCTGGATACCCATGAATCCCATTTCTACATTCACCCCTTGGACATCGGTCCGATGATATACGTCAAATTTACCTATTTGGGTTGTGAGTCCGGATTCCGGATTGTAAAGCTTGAGTCCCCCTTTCCTTTCAGATATTAAAATGGAATTGTCCGGCAGAATGGTCATTTCTGTGGGCTCATCAAATCCACTACCCAGTCTAACCTTTGAAAATCTGTTTTCTTCAGGTTGAAATACCGAAGTCGATTTATTATAATCTAAAATTTTGTTGTCTCCGATGGCGTATTCAATACCAGCATATAGAAGATCCAAAAATAATGGTTCTTCAAAAGATTCTTCTGTATGGCCGAGTTCTATGTAAAATCTCCGACCTCCATCGTATTCATGATACCAGACCATCGGGTGGTTTCCATCGTTAGAACCTCCTTCGTACGTGGATTCGTCAATGCTTACCAGAACATTGACATGATCGGGAATTTTACGAAAATTATACCATTCGTCTTTGCGATTCCACGGATTGGGAAAAGAATCCAATAACGGAAATTTGGGATCCGGATGTATGATAAGATCCGCATTTTGCTGGTGTGGATGGCTCTTGAAATAAGCGCCCACCAATCTGCCATACCATTTCCAGTCATACTCGGTATCTGCAGCAGCATGGATGCCTACAAATCCTCCACCTGCCTGGATATATCGCTCCATAGCTATTTCCTGATTGGTATTGAGTATGTCACCGGTTGTATTCAGAAAAACGATAGCCGAATACTGTTTCAAATTTTCGTCTGTAAATAATTCCGAATCTTCGGAGATTTCTACTTCAAAACCCTTTCTCCCTCCCAGAGATTTTATCGCCTTGGCAGCAAACTCAATATTATTATGACGAAATCCCTCGGTTTTGGAAAAGACAAGAACTTTTGGATTCCCTTCCCGCTTAGGAGATCCGCAGTTGAAAAGAAATACCAGGAGAAACAGTGAAATTCCAACTACAAAGATTTTATTACTCATTCTCAAATGATTTTAGGACATCGCAGCATACTGCGAATCATGGAGTCAAATTATTAAAGATACGATAAAGCCAAATAAAACGAATAATTTGAAAGAAATAATATAAGAAAGCCTCTATTCCAACAAGGTATAAACAGGGGTTAGTTGCTTCTCATTTGTTTCAGCTATATTTTTACTATGATTCTTCGCTATCGTATGAAGATGATCAAAAATCCGTCTTCTTTATTGATTTCCGCGATTCCAGATACCTTTCTTCATGATTTGTCCGGGAGGATAAAAACAAAAACGCCATTGATCCTCCAAGGCCAATGTAAATTCCTCTCATATTCGTGAGAATATCTGGCATTCGCGGAAACAGAATCAAGACTTACCTCCGTAAGCTGTACCGCTACGTCAAATAATTACAATTCCCGTATCCAGATATTTCGGAAACTAACCGGATTTCCATGATCCTGCAACATAATGGGTCCAGGGCCATGTGCCTCATAAGAGGGAGGGCCAATAAACACGGTACCCCCTTTTAGTTCGACATGATTCTGAACCAACACCCCATTGTGCAATACGGTCACATATGCAGGCGATTCCAGCTCACCGTTATTCTTGAATCGAGGCGCTTTGTAGATTATATCATAGCTGTTCCATACTCCAGGAGGGTGCATCGCGTTGACCAGTGGGATATGTTGTTTATAAATACTTGCAGCCTGTCCATTCGGATAGGTGGTACTGTTATATGAATCAAGAACCTGTACTTCATACCTGCCCTGTAGAAAAATACCACTATTACCCCGACCTTGTCCTTCACCCTGGATTACAGTGGGTGCTCGCCATTCTATGTGAAGTTGGAAGTCATTAAATTCCAGTTTGGTCAATACAGGACCTGAACCTGGCTTGACGGTAAAATAATCACCTTCCACTATCCAGGGCGCCTTGTCACCATTTTTGTCTGTCCATTGGTCCAGGACATTCTCAGAAAAAAGTACAATGGCATCTGAAGGAGCGCTGGCGTAGGAATATCCCGGAGCTATGACTTCGGGTACAGGCTCCCAAACTTCCGTATCCTCGGGTTTTTGGGCATCGACATTCCCGATTATAAAAAACAACATTACGGTAATGGAAAAGTAGGCTCTCATTTCAATATTTTTCCGAAATATAAGGGTTAGTTGTTAAATTAAAAAGTTCCTTCCAGATTTTTCAAGAAAAGGCAGAGAGGGAGAGAACGGGTGGAGGTATACATCTAGGACGGGAAATGGCGTAACGGTATTCTCGTGCTTCTTTCTAAAGACAGAGTTCAGATGTTTGAAAATAAAGATTTCGGTGAGGAAATGGAGCAGAAACGTACCCCGTGTGTCTTTGAAAGGCAGCGATTATAGCT
>Ga0079224_100011156_pt1 | contig 12359 bp, 10 predicted proteins | sample Stecom2015_FD_80414 | JGI IMG/M metagenome (GOLD analysis project Ga0079224, IMG submission 80414) | Agricultural soil microbial communities from Utah to study Nitrogen management - Steer compost 2015 | ecosystem: Environmental > Terrestrial > Soil > Agricultural land | place: USA: Utah... | reverse complement strand
CGAACTGGCCGCGGCCATCGCCGCCGAAAACCAGCGGCAGGAAGACCACGTCGAGCTGATCGCGTCGGAAAACTACGTGAGCCCGGCGGTGCTCGCCGCGCAGGGCAGCGTCCTCACGAACAAGTACGCGGAAGGCTATCCGGCCAAGCGGTATTACGGCGGCTGCGAGTACGTCGACATGGCCGAGACGCTGGCGATCGAGCGGGCGAAGAAGCTCTTCGGCGCGCCGTGGGCGAACGTGCAGCCGCATTCCGGCTCGCAGGCCAACCAGGCCGTGTACGTCGCGGCGCTCAAGCCGGGCGACACGATTCTCGGCATGTCGCTCGCCATGGGCGGGCACCTGACGCACGGCTCGCCGGTGAACCTCTCGGGCAAGCTCTATCGCGTCGTCTCCTACGGGCTCGATGCCAACGAGCGGATCGACTACGACGCCGCCGAGCGGCTCGCCCTCCAGGAGAAGCCGAAGCTCATCGTGACGGGCGCCTCGGCGTATTCCCGCGTCATCGACTGGCAGCGCTTTCGCGCGATCGCCGACAAGGTGGGCGCCCTGCTCATGGCCGACATTGCGCACTACGCGGGGCTCATTGCGGTCGGCCTCTATCCGTCGCCCATGGGCGTCGCCGACTTCGTCACCACCACCACGCACAAGACGCTGCGCGGACCGCGCGGCGGGCTCGTCATGGGCCGGCCCGAGCAGGAGAAGCCGATCAACTCGGCGATCTTCCCCGGCCTGCAGGGCGGTCCGCTCATGCACGTCATCGCGGCCAAGGCCGTCGCCCTCGGCGAGGCCCTGCGGCCCCAGTTCAAGGAGTACCAGAAGCAGGTGCTCGAGAACGCGCGCGCGATGGCCGACACGCTCACGAGCCGGGGCGTGCGCATCGTCTCCGGCGGCACGGACAGCCACATGTTCCTCGTCGACCTCACCTCGAAGGGCATGACCGGAAAGGAGGCCGAGGCCGTGCTCGGGCGCGCGCACATCACCGTGAACAAGAATGCGATCCCGAACGACCCGCAGAAGCCGATGGTGACGAGCGGCGTGCGCATCGGCTCGCCGGCCATGACCACGCGCGGCTTTCGCAGGGCCGAGGCCGAGCGGCTCGCGCACCTCATCGCCGACGTGCTCGATCGACCCGGCGACGAGGCGAGCGTCGCGCGCGTCGCCGGCGAGGTGAAGGCGCTCTGCGCGAAGTTTCCGGTCTACCCTTGACGCGGCACCCGACCACGAGGGGCCCCCTAAGCCCATGAAATGTCCCTTCTGCGGCTCCGAGGAGACCCAGGTGGTCGACACCCGGGCGAATCTCGAGGCGAACACCATCCGGCGCCGCAGAAAGTGCCTCCATTGCGAGAAGCGCTTCACCACCTACGAGCGGGTGGATCTCAAGATGCCGCGCCTGGTGAAGAAGGACGGCAGCCGCACCGACTTCGACCGCGACAAGCTGATGGGCAGCATGATGCTCGCGCTGCGCAAGCGTCCCGTGGCCACCGACGAGATCGAGGCGGCCGTCGACCGCGTGATCGAGCGCCTGCGCGCCCTCGGCGAGCGGGAGGTGCCGACGAGCCGGGTAGGCGACTTCGTCATCCGGGAGCTTGCGAAGCTCGACAAGATCGCCTACATCCGCTTCGCCTCCGTCTACCGCAGCTTCGAGTCGCCGGACGACTTCCGCGAGGCCGTGCAGGAAGTGAAGTCGCCGCGCAAGAAGCGCCGCTAGCCCGGGGCGGGCGAGGCGAGCCCGTGGGCTGCCGATGAGCGCGTCCGGCTTCAGCGAATTCGATCGCGCCATGATGGCGCGCGCGCTCGAGCTCGCCGCGAAGGGCCTCTTCACCGCGACGCCGAACCCCCGGGTGGGCTGCGTAATCGTGCAGGGCGAGCGCATCGTCGGCGAGGGCTGGCACGAGCGGGCCGGCGAGCCGCACGCCGAGATGGCGGCGCTCCGGGCCGCGGGCGAGGCGGCCGCCGGAGCGACCGTCTACGTGTCGCTCGAGCCGTGCAACCACTACGGCCGTACGCCGCCATGCGCGGGCGCCCTCATCAACGCCCGCGTCGCTCGGGTCGTGGCCGCCATGCGGGATCCTCACCCCACGGCGGCGGGAGGCGGGCAGGCGCTCGCTTCGGCCGGTATCCGGTTCGAAAGCGGGCTCCTCGAGGACGAGGCGCGCGAGCTGAACATCGGCTTTCTGTCCCGGGTGACGCGCGGGCGGCCCTGGGTGCGCCTCAAAGCGGCCGCCACGCTCGACGGCCGCACGGCGCTCGGGCGGGCGAGTGGCGCGGCCGCCGGCCGCTCCCAATGGATCACGGGCGAGGCGGCGCGCGAGGACGGCCACCTGTGGCGCGCGCGCGCCTGCGCGATCCTGACTGGCATCGGCACCGTCAAGGCCGACAATCCACGGCTCACGGTGCGTGCGGTCGAGACGCCCCGCCAGCCGCTGCGCGTCATCGTCGACAGCCGCCTCGAGACGCCTGCCGACGCGAGGATCCTTCAGGGCGAGAAGGTTCTGGTGTTCGCCGCGCGCGCTGGCGCACTGCCGAACGCGGAGGTGATCGAGCTGCCGAACGCGGCGGGCAAGGTCGACCTTCCCGGCATGCTGCGCGAGCTCGCGCGCCGCGGCATCAACGAGCTGCACGTCGAGGCGGGCTTCAAGCTGAACGGCTCGCTCGTGCGCGAGGGGTGCGTGGACGAAGTGCTTCTCTACCTGAACCCGAGCTTTCTCGGCGACACGGCCGAGGGCATCGTGGACCTCGCCGTGCCGCTCAGCCTCGAGGCTCGCGTGCCGCTACGCCTGCGGTCGCTCGACCGGGTGGGCGACGATGTCCGCATCGTCGCCCGGACCGCATAGCGCGGCGCGGAGCAGCGCCACCGCCACCCGGGCGGTCGCGCCATCGGAATCGCGGCGGGGCGAATACTCGACGAGCTCGACGGCCGCAAGGCCGCGGCGTGCGCCGAGCGGCTCGAGCGCCCGGGCGAGCGCGCGCGCGTCGAGCCCGCCCGCCACCGGCGTGCCGACGGCGGGCGCCTGGTCCGGTCGCACGGCATCGAGGTCGATGCTCAGGCCGAACGCCTCGGTGCCGGCGCCGGCGATGGCAAGCGCCTCGTCGAGCACAGTCGCGAGGCCGCGGCGCTCCGCCTCTTCCATCATGATCACGCGCACGCCAAGGCGAGCAAGGCGCGCCGCCTCCTCCGGCTCGTAGCTTCGCACGCCGACGAGGCACACATGGGCTGGATCGATGACGCCGGAGGTGAGGCCATAGCGCGGATCGTCGTCCTCGCCGAGAAGCCATGCGAGCGGCATGCCGTGCAGGCGCCCGGTGTGGCTCGTGCCGCGCGTGTGGCTGTCCATGTGCGCATCGATCCATACGAGGCCGAGGCGGCCTTGCAGCGCGCGCGCTACGCCGCTCCACGTTCCGCCCGCGCAGCTGTGATCGCCACCGAGCACGCACGGCAGCCGCCCGTTGCGCACCGAGGCGGCGACGGCCGACGCCAGCTCGCCGCACAGCTTTCCGACGAGCGCCTGCCTTCTGCGCTCGCCGGCGCGTGCACCTGCAGCGGCGCTCACCATCGGCCCCTCAAGCGCGTGCACGCCGCGCCGCTCGAGGTCCTCGCGAAGCAGCGGCGCGAGCGCCGACGGCGCATGCTCGCAGCCCGGATCGGCGCCGCCGAGCCCCCACGCCGCGCCGATCACTTCAACCTGTCGCCGCATGCCTGCAGGAAGTTCAACCCCGTGCCGACTCGTCACGGCGCAGCGCAGCGGTCATGCTGGGGATGGAAGCGATCGCGCCGCCAAGGCGAGGGGAGAAAGCGCAGGGTTGCGACCTCGAGATGGCGATGCTGGGCGAGCTTCGCGCTCGGCTCGCATTTCGCCGTCAGCTTCGACGGCCGGCGGGTCGAATGGTTCCATCCGGGCGCCGCCGGGCAGCCGACGCACTAGCCGCGCCGCGCGGAATTTGCGGTACCCTGCCGCCCGTGTTTACGGGCATCGTGCAAGCGGTCGGGCGCATCGTGTCGCTGCATCCGCATGAGATCGAGGCCGGCGGGCTCGACATGTCGTCGATTGCCGTCGGCGACTCGATCTGCGTGCAGGGCGCCTGCCTCACGGTCACGCAGCGTACCGCGCGCGGCTTCCTCGCCGACGTGTCGGCCGAGACGCTGGCGCTCACCACGGGGCTCGACGCGCCGGGCCCGGTCAACCTGGAAAGCGCGTTGCGGGTCGGCGATCCGCTCGGCGGACATTTCGTCACGGGGCACGTCGATGGCGTGGGCGAGGTGCTCCGGCGCGACGGCTCCGTCTATCGGTTCCGGGCGCCGATGTCGCTCGCCCGCTACATCGCGCGCAAGGGCTCGATCTGCATCGATGGCGTGAGCCTTACGGTGAACCGCGCGGAAGGAAACGAGTTCGAGGTGAACCTCATTCCGCACACCCTTGCCCACACCACGCTTTCGCGCCTCGCCCCGGGCGTCCGCGTCAACGTGGAGATCGACCTCGTCGCGCGCTACCTGGAGCGCCTGCTCGGCGCGCGCGAAGCCTGAGGCTTCCGCTAGCGCGCGAGCGGGTCTTCTTCCCCCTCGCTGTCGTCCTCCTCCCGCTCGGGGCGCTCGCGCAGGGCGCCGAGCCCGAGGATGCGCTGGCCCTCGGCATTGAGGGCATTGAAGGGCGTGAGCCAGTTGAGCTGCTGGGCGAGGAACGCGAGGCGCCCGTCGCCGGTGCCTTCCGGCGGCACGGGAAGGCGCGAGCCGCTCGGCGAGCGCGTCGTGCGCTCGGGAATCAGCTCGAGGAGCGCGGAAACGGATTTCATCGGCGGCATTCTATTGTCATTGCGGCGCACCTTCGCGAAACGATGATAACTTCGCCGGCCGGCTGATCATGCAAGCTTTACGCCTTCCGCCGATCGACTTCGATGCCGCGCTGCCGATCAATGCCCGGCGCGCGGAGATCTGCGCGGCGGTGCGCGAGCATCCGGTCGTCATCGTCTGCGGCGAGACGGGCTCTGGCAAGACCACGCAGCTTCCCAAGATGATGCTCGACATGGGGCGGGCCCGGGCCGGACGCATCGGCCATACGCAGCCGCGGCGCATTGCGGCGCGCTCGGTCGCGGCGCGCATCGCCGAGGAGCTTGGCACCCGGCCCGGCGGACTGGTCGGATACAAGGTTCGCTTCCACGAGACGGTGGGGGAGGGCACGCTCGTCAAGCTCATGACCGACGGCATCCTGCTCGCCGAGATGCAGGGCGACCGGCTGCTGCGCCAGTACGGCACGCTCATCATCGACGAGGCGCACGAGCGAAGCCTCAACATCGACTTCCTGCTCGGCTACGCCCGCCATCTCATCGCCGAGCGCCCGGAGCTTCGCATCGTCGTCACCTCCGCGACCATCGACGCCGAGCGCTTTTCCCGGCACTTCGGCGGTGCGCCGGTCATCGAGGTTTCCGGCCGGCTCTACCCGGTCGAAGTGCGCTATCGCCCGGTCGGCGGCGACGCGGAGGACACCACCCGGGAGGAGGAAGAGCAGGCGCTCGGCGATGCGGTCGAGGAGCTTTGCCGCGAGGGCGAGGGCGACGTGCTCGTCTTCCTTCCGGGGGAGCGCGAAATCCGCGACGCCGCGCAGACGCTGCGCCGCCGTGCGGCTGCGGCCGCCGCCCTGAGGGGCGCCGAGATCCTGCCGCTCTATGGCCGCCTCTCGGCGGCGGAGCAGGATCGGGTGTTCCGGCCCGCGCGCGCCCGGCGCATCGTGCTCGCGACCAACGTGGCCGAGACCTCGCTCACGGTGCCCCGCATCCGCTACGTGGTCGACACGGGCGATGCGCGCGTGAAGCGCTACAGCTACCGCAACAAGGTCGAGATGCTGCGCGTGGAGCCGATCTCGCAGGCGGCCGCGCGCCAGCGGGCCGGGCGCTGCGGGCGCGTGGCCGACGGCGTGTGCGTGCGCCTCTATTCCGAGGAAGACTTCCATCGCCGTGCGCCGTTCACCGACCCCGAGCTCCTGCGCTCCTCGCTCGCGTCGGTGATTCTGCGCGCGAAGGACCTCGGGCTGGGGGAGGTCGGCAAGTTCCCGTTTCTCGACCCGCCCGCGCCGCGCGCCGTCGCCGACGGCTACGCCCTCCTGGAAGAGCTCGGCGCCGTGGACGATGCGCACGAGCTCACGCCGCTCGGCCGGGAGCTCGCTCGCCTGCCGCTCGACCCGCGCGTCGCGCGCATGCTCGTCGCGGCGCGCGACGAGGGCTGTCTCGCGCAGGTCCTCGTCATCGCCTCGGCGCTCTCCGTGCAGGATCCGCGCGAGCGGCCGCTCGAGCGCGCCGCGGCCGCCGACGAGCGCCACGGCCGCTTCGCCGACGAGCGCTCCGATTTCCTCTCCTACCTCAAGCTCTGGAAGCTCTTCGAGGGGCCGCTCGAGAAGGCCTGTCGCGAGAACTTCCTCTCGATTCCGCGCATGCGGGAATGGCGCGACATCCACCAGCAGCTCGCGCGCACGGTTGCGGACATCGGCTGGCGGCAGAGCAGCGTCTCGCCCGAGCGGCCCGAAGGCTACCGGGCGATCCACCGCGCGCTCCTCGCCGGCCTCCTCGGCAACGTGGGCCTGCGCGACGAGGCCGAGGGCAGCTATGCCGGTGCCCGCGGCATCCGCTTCTGGGTGCACCCGGGCTCGTTCACCCGGCGGCCGGGGAAGTGGATCGTCGCGGCGGAGCTCGTCGAGACTACGCGCCTTTTCGCCCGCACCGTGGCGGCCGTCGAGCCGCGCTGGCTCGAGGAGCTCGGCGGCCACCTCCTCAAGCGCCACCGCGAGAATCCGCACTGGGAGAAGCGCCGCGGGCAGGTCGTGGCGCTCGAGCGGGGCACGCTGTACGGGCTGCCGGTGTACGCGAACCGCCGGGTGGCGTTCGCGCCGCACGATCCGGCGCTCGCGCGCGAGATTTTCATTCGCTCGGCGCTCGTCGAGGGCGACTTCGACTCCCGCGCGCCGTTTTTCGCCCACAACCGCCGCCTCGTGGCCGACATCGAGCGGCTCGAGCACAAGGCGCGCCGGCCCGACATCCTCGTCGACGACGAGCTCATCCACGCCTTCTACGACGCCCGCATCCCGGAGCACGTGCACGACGCCGCCGGCTTCGAGGCCTGGCGCAAGGACGCCGAGCGCTCGAGCCCGAAGCTGCTCTTCCTCTCGCGCGAGGATCTCATGCGCCACGAGGCGGCGGGGATCACGACGGAGAATTTCCCGCCGAGCTTCGGCCTCGGGCCGAACCGCCTCGCGCTCGAGTACCACTTCGAGCCCGGGTCGGCGCGCGACGGCGTGACGCTGACCGTGCCCCTCGCGCTGCTCAACCAGGTGCCGGCGGCGCGCACCGAGTGGCTCGTGCCGGGGCTCCTGAAGGAGAAGGTCCGGACGATGGCGAAGTCCCTGCCGCAGCGCCTGCGCCATCGCCTCGGCCCGCTCGAGAGCTTCGCGGAGGCCTTCGTGTCGCGCGAGGCGCCCTCGGACGTGCCGCTCGCCGCGGCGCTTTCGCGGTACATCCGCAGCGAGCATCAGCTCGAGGTCCCGGTCGACGCCTTCCGGCCGGATTCCGCCCCGCCCCACCTGCACATGAACTTCCGGGTGGTCGACGAGGACGGGCGCCAGCTCGCCATGGGGCGCAACCTCGCCGAGCTGAAGCAGGCGCTTTCGCCGAAGACGGAGGCGATCCTGCGGGAAGAGGCGCCCGTGGAGGAGGGCGAGCGCTACACCGGGTGGACCATGGGCGATCTGCCGGAGCTGCTCGAGCTCGAGCGGCGCGGCCAGACGCTTCTCGGCTATCCGGCGCTCGTCGATGCGGGCGACGCCGTCACGCTGCAGGTGTTCGATTCGCCGGAGAAGGCTGCCGAAGTGCATCGCGCCGGCGTGCGCCGGCTCCTCGCCATCGCGTTCCGCGACCGCGTGCGCGATCTCGAGCGCGCGCTTTCACGCGACGTTGCGCTCGGGCCGCTCAAGGGCGACCTCGTCGCCGCGGCGATCGAGCGCACCTTCCTCGCCGAAAGCGTGCCGACGACCCAGGCGGACTTCGCGCGGCGCGTGGAGGAGGGGCGCAGCCGCTTCAACCTGATCGCGCAGGAGATCGGACGGCTCGCCACGGCCGTCCTCGCCGAGCGGGCGGCCATCGAGAAGAAGCTCGCAGCCGCGGCGAAGACTTCCCCCGCCGCGGCCGACCAGGTGCGCGAGCAGCTCGCGCGGCTCCTCGCGCCGGGCTGGCTCGCGCGCACGCCGTGGCCGCGGCTGCAGCACTTCCCGCGCTACCTGAAGGCCGCTTCGGCGCGGCTCGACAAGCTGCGCGCCGACCCGGCGCGCGACGCGCGCCTCGCCGCCGAGCTCGCGACGGTCGAGACGCCCTATCGGCGCCAGTGCGCCGCGGCGGCGCGCCAGGGCGGCCCGGGGCCGCAGCTCGAGCAGTTCGGCTGGCTTCTCGAGGAGCTGCGCGTGTCGCTCTTCGCCCAGGAGCTGAAGACGCCGGTCCCCGTGTCGGCCAAGCGGCTGGCGAAGCTGTGGCAGAGTCTGCGAAGATGAGGCGCTCATGAGCATAGCCGGCGCGCTCGCCTACGGGCTGGCGAACCTCTTTCATCCCCGCATGCTGTGGCTGATGGTCTGGCCCACGCTGGTGTCGCTCCTCGTCTGGGGCACGGTGGCGCTCGCGCTCTGGACCCGCACCGCCGTCTGGCTCGCCGGCGTGCTGAGCAACTGGCTCGATGCCGCGTCCGCCTTCATCGAGATCGATTTCACCGGCGTCGCCCTGGTGGCTTCGCACGTCCTGCTTTTTCTCCTCTTCGTGCCGGCCGTCTACCTGACGGCGCTCTTCATCCTCGGCATGTTCGGCATGCAGCACATGGTCGAGCACGTCGCCACGCGCTTTCCCGGGCTCGAGCGCCGGCGCGGCGGCAGCGTCGCGGGCAGCGTGGGCAACGGCCTTGCCGCGCTCGGCGGCATGGCGGCCCTTTTCGCGCTCAGCATTCCGCTGTGGTTCATCCCGCCGCTGTGGCCGCTCATCCCGCTCGCCATCTTCGCGTGGGGCAACCAGCGGCTGCTGCGCTACGACGCGGTCTCCGAGCATGCCGACGCGGGCGAGATGCAGGCGCTCTTCCGCGAGCGCCGTCCCAGCCTCTACCTGATGGGGCTTCTTCTCGCGCTGGCGGCGTACGTGCCGCTCGTCGGCTTCGCGGCGCCGGTGGTGTTCGGCCTCGCGTTCATCCGCTACCTGCTCGGCGCGCTCGAGGAGCGCAGGCGCCTCTCCCCGCCGCCGGCGGCCACCGCCCTCGCGCCGTGAGATTCGCGGCGCTCATCATCGGCGACGAGATCCTCGTCGGCAAGCGGCAGGACAAGCACCTCGGCTTCCTCATCGAGGCGCTCGCGAGGCGCGGCCTGCGCCTTTCGTCGGCGCAGTATCTCGGCGACGACGAGGCGCTGCTCACGGCGGCGCTGCGGCGCAGCTTCGCCTCGGGCGACGCGGTCTTCAGCTTCGGCGGCATCGGCGCGACGCCGGACGACCGCACGCGCCAGTGCGCCGCCGCCGCCCTGGGCGTCGCGCTCGCGCTCCATCCCGAGGCCGAGCGCGAGATCCGGGCGCGCTTCGGCGCCGAGGTCACGCCGCAGCGGCTGGAGATGGGCGTCTTTCCGGAGGGCGCCGAGATCATTCCGAATCCGGTGAACCGCGTTCCGGGCTTTTCCATCCGGGACCATCACTTCGTGCCGGGATTCCCGCAGATGGCCTGGCCGATGGTGGAGTGGGTGCTCGACAACCGCTACCGCAGCTTCTTCGACCGGGATCGCTGGGCGGAGGCCTCGCTCCTCGTCTACGAAGCAGGCGAGAGCCAGCTCGTGGACGCCATGCATGCGGTCGAGGCGCGCTATCCGGGCGTGAGGGCGTTCAGCCTGCCGTCCATGGGGCCGGGCGGCACGCGGCTGCACGTCGAGCTCGGCGTGCGCGGCGATCCCGCGCAGGTGGGCGGCGCGATCGAGCTCCTGCGCTCGGCGGTCGCGGCCGCCGGCTTTCCCCACAAATAAAAAGCCCGCCTGTCGGCGGGCTCTTGTGATGCTTGCCTCGGCGTCGCGCTCAGGCGGCTTTCTTGCCCTTCGCGAGGCCCTTGGCCGTCTCGGTCGCGGCGTTGACGTTCGCTTCCGCGATCTCGGTCGCCTGCTTGGCGACCTTGTTGAAGTTGTCGTAGGCGGAGTTCGCCGCGGCGAGCAGCGACTTCACCGCAGCGACCGCGACGTCGGAGCCCGCCGGCGCGTTCTTCGACGCCTTGTCGAGCAGCGAGACGAAGTTCTCGTTCCATTCGGCGACGCGGCGCTCGGCCACCTTGGTGAGCTCCGCGCTCGTGCCGGTCGCGACCTCGTAGACGCTCTTCGTGTAGGCGATCGCCTTCTCGACGGCGGGCTGGGCGAAGGCGTTCTGCAGGCCCATGAGCTCCTGCACGTCCTTCGCGCCGAGCAGGGCGCGCGTGTTGGCGATCGAGTCGTCGAAGGCGGTGCGCACGGCGTTGGTGTTGAGGGTCGCCAGCTTCTCGAGCGCCGCGAACTGCGCGTTGGCGACGGCGAGGAAAGCTTCTACATTGGCCTTGTTGGCCGCTTGGATCTGTTCGGGCGTCACGTACATGTTCGGTCTTCCTTGAGTGGTGAATTCGACGTAGGGAATTCGGTTTTGCGCCTTCGTCCGGAGACGGTTTGTGCGCTGCACAAATCAGGATTCTACGCTTCTCCGCGACTTCGTCAAGAATTTTGTGCTACGCAGCATCTCGGTTATCCTGTTGATTAAATTCGATAAGAATAAGGATTGAAAGAATAGTGAGCACACCCTCACATTCCGTAGCCCTGGATCATCTGCCGCGCCGGCTGTGGTGGGTCCTGGCGGGGCTCACGCTCGCCTGGGGCTTCAACTGGACCGCCATGAAGGTGGCGCTGAGCGATGTGCCGCCGTGGACCTTCCGCTCGCTCTGCCTGGGGCTCGGGTCCGGCATCCTCTTCGCGGTCTTGCGCGCCGGCGGCCACAGCCTTTCGGTTCCGCGCGACCAGTGGGGCCGCCTCGCGCTGCTCGCGTTCTTCAACATCACCTGCTGGAACCTGCTCGTCGCCTTCGGCCTGCTCTTCATTCCGTCGAGCCGCGCCGCCATCCTCGCCTACCTCATGCCGGCGTGGGCGATCCCGCTTTCGATCGTCGTGCTGGGCGAGCGCTTCACGGGCCGCCGACTCGCCGGGCTCGCGCTCGGGATGGTGGGGCTCGTGCTGCTGCTCGGCGAAGGCGTCCGCTCGCTCGGCTCCGCGCCGGTCGGCTCGCTCCTCGTCGTCGGCGCATCGCTCTCGTGGGCGCTCGGCACGGTGCTGCAGAAGCGCTTCCCCATGCGCATGGCGCCCGGCCCGTATACCGCGTGGATCATGCTGCTCGGCGGCGTGCCGGTTTTCGCTGGCGCGCTCATCTTCGATGACCTCGGCACGCTCGGGCGAGCGGGGCTGTGGCCCGCGCTCGCCATCGCCTACAACGTCCTCGTGGCGTTCGCCTGGGCCCACTGGGCCTGGATCAAGCTCGCCACCTCGGTGCCGGTCGGCGTGTTCTCGCTCAGCATGCTGATCGTGCCGGTCGTCGGCGTGATCAGCGGCATGGTGTTTCTCGGCGAGCGCCCGCGCTGGACCGAATACGCGGCGCTCGCGCTGGTGCTGGGGTCGCTCGTCGCCACGGCGCTGCCGGGGCGCAGGTCCTAGCGCGGAGCGTCTGCGAGAGCGATAGCGCGCTGCGCGCGAACGCGCGGCACGCGCAGGCGGTCCCACGCGCGCGCCGCCTCGCCGAGATCGTCCGTTTCCGGCTGGCCGAGGAAGCGCAGCGCCGCGCGCAGCGCGCCGCGCGGGTCAGCGCCCACGGCGGCGGCGCCCGTCTGCTTCGAGAGCTTTTGCCCTGACGGGTCGAGCGCCACGGGAACGTGGAGGTAGATCGGCTGACGGTAGCCGAGCAGGCGCTGCAGGTGCAGCTGTCGCGCCGTCGAGTCGAGAAGATCGGCGCCCCGGACGACGTGGGTGACGCCCTGCGCCTCGTCGTCGACCACGACGGCGAGCTGATAGGAGAAGAGCCCGTCGGCGCGCCGCAGGACGAAGTCGCCTACGGCCTGCGAGAGGACCTGCGACTGGGGGCCCTGCACTTCGTCGACGAAGTCGATGCGAGCGCCGTCGGTGCGCACGCGGAGCGCCCGGGGCGCCTTGCCTTCGGCGAGTCCGCCGCGGCAGGTCCCGGGATAGATGCGGGCGCCATCGGACGCAAGCCCGAGCGACGAGTCGGCGATCTCGCGCCGCGTGCAGCCGCACCAGTACGTCCAATCCCCCAGCCGCTCCAGGGCTTCCACGTACCGGGCCTGCCGCCTGCT
>Ga0079224_100011155_pt1 | contig 12360 bp, 10 predicted proteins | sample Stecom2015_FD_80414 | JGI IMG/M metagenome (GOLD analysis project Ga0079224, IMG submission 80414) | Agricultural soil microbial communities from Utah to study Nitrogen management - Steer compost 2015 | ecosystem: Environmental > Terrestrial > Soil > Agricultural land | place: USA: Utah... | reverse complement strand
AAGTGTTAACCGACAAAGTGAATGCGGAAGTTCCTTCTTCCTTTTCCGGAACGATTATAAAGATCTCAGCCCAGGAAGGGGACACCGTACCCGTTGGCGCAATACTTTGTGAAATTGAAACGGAAGAAGTCAAAACTGAAGATACAGAAAAGCAAGAGACAAAGGCAGAAGTGAATACGCCGAATACTGAACAACCATCGATGAAGAAAAGATATTCTCCTGCTGTTTTAAGGCTGGCCCAGGAACACGATATTAATTTAGAAACCGTATCTGGAACGGGAAGGGGCGGCAGAATTACCAGAAAGGATGTCGAAAAAATCATTCAGCAAAGACAAGCAGGGGTGCAGGAAACAGAAAAAGCGGCAGCACCGGAAGTATCGAAGACACAGCCGAAAAGTAAAGAAATACCGATGCGCGCTGGCGATGTCGAGATTCCAGTAACAGGAATCCGGAAAGCAATTGCCCAAAATATGGTCAAGTCGAAACAGGAAATTCCTCATGCTTGGATGATGGTAGAAGCAGACGTTACCGAGTTAGTAAATTACCGCAATGAAATAAAAGAGGAGTTCAAGCAAAAAGAAGGGATTTCTTTAACGTATTTTGCCTTCTTTGTTAAAGCCGTTGCGACAGCATTAAAAGAATTTCCAGAGCTGAACAGCACTTGGCAAGGGGATACGATTGTCCAGCATAAAGATATTAATATATCCATTGCCGTAGCCAAGGAAAATGAATTGTACGTTCCGGTCATCCATCGGGCAGATGAATTATCGATAAAGGGAATTGCCAGGAAAATCGAAGAACTGGCGGAAAAGGTAAGGACGAATCGACTGACGAATGAAGATATTTCCGGGGGGACGTTTACCGTCAACAATACTGGAACATTCGGATCGGTGCAGTCGATGGGCATTATCAACTATCCGCAGGCGGCTATTTTGCAAGTGGAAGCGATTGTAAAGCGCCCGGTCATTATTGATGGCATGTTTGCTGCCAGAGACATCGTTAATTTATGTTTATCCTTAGACCATCGTATTTTGGACGGCCTGATTTGCGGCAGATTTATGAAACGGGTGAAGGAAATATTAGAGGGGATGGACAGAAATATTTCCGTTTATTAATTTCCAATTGTTGTCATAATGCGATTTATTTGCCATTCCTTTCATATCTTGCTATCCTTTAAGAAAGCAAAATATTGATACTTAAGGGGTGTCTGTATGGATTTTAATTTATTTATGAAAGATGTTGTTGATGCTGCCCGTCAAGATATAGTGGAAGCAGGATATGAAGAATTGCGCACTCCGGAAGAGGTGGATGAAGCGCTAAAACGGGAAGGCACAACGTTAGTCATGATCAATTCCACCTGCGGATGTGCCGGCGGGGTAGCTCGCCCAGCAGCTGCCAATGCCATTCATTATGATAAGCGGCCAGACCATTTAGTAACCGTATTTGCCGGACAAGACCGGGAAGCAACAGAGAGGGCAAGGGAATATTTCGAAGGCTATCCGCCGTCATCTCCTTCCTTTGCATTATTAAAAGACGGAAAGATCCTTTCCATGATTGAACGACATGATATTGAAGGATTTTCAGCAATGGAAGTAACGAATAAACTGCAACAATTATTTGATAAATATTGTGAAGAAATTTAAGGAGTGAAGGCTGTCTCATCTTTTGGGTCAGCCTTCCTTTATGAAAAAATACCATAAAACAAAAATGTCACTCAGCGTGTATTCTGAATGACATCGGTTTCGTAATTTAAAATGCAAATAATGCTAATCCAGCTGTAATTGTAGATAACAGCATGGCGATAATCATAATAAACACAATGATTTTTTGTCTGCGCTGCCGTTTCGATTTTCTTTTCGGAGCAATTCCCTTTCCTTGTGATGCCACTGTAAGTCCTCCTTCAACAAAACGTACTTATTTACATTGTAACTGGAAAATTTAATGTGGACAAGGATAAAAAAATAATTGAAAATAGAAGTAAAAGGGGAAGTTTTCTAAATTTTTGGGGGTAATGTTATGGATGAAGAAAGAAAATTAGAGATTGAACGCTGGAAAGACAAAGTGAATGAAATAATAGAGCGTTTTCCTGAACGAAAAGAGCGTTTTACCACGTCTTCGGACATAGAAGTAGAACGAGTATACGGAATGGAAGAGAGCACCCTGCCTGGTGAATATCCGTTCACACGGGGAATCCAGCCGACAATGTATCGCAGCCGGTTTTGGACAATGCGGCAGTATGCAGGATTCGGCTCGGCAAAAGAAACGAATAAACGTTTTCGCTATTTGCTGGAACAGGGGCAAACCGGACTTTCGGTTGCTTTTGACCTGCCAACACAAATTGGCTATGATTCAGACGACCCGATGGCTGAAGGGGAAGTGGGCAAAGTCGGTGTAGCCATCGATACGCTGGAAGATATGGAAATCTTGTTTGATCACATTCCCCTCGACAAAGTCAGTACTTCCATGACCATCAATGCCCCGGCAGCCGTTTTATTATGCATGTATATCGCTGTCGGCGAAAAGCAGGGAGTTCCTTTGGAAAAACTGACAGGTACGATTCAAAACGATATTTTAAAAGAATATATCGCCAGGGGAACATATATTTTCCCGCCAAAACCATCCATGCGGCTTATCACAAATATTTTCGCGTTTTGCCATCAATATTTGCCTAAATTTAATACGATTAGTATTTCCGGTTACCACATTCGTGAAGCAGGCTCGAATGCAGTGCAAGAAGTCGCCTTTACGATTGCAAATGGGATGAGTTATGTTGATGCTGCCATTGAATCCGGTTTGAATGTGGACGATTTTGCGCCGAGATTAGCCTTCTTTTTTAATGCTCATAACAATTTCTTTGAGGAGATTGCGAAGTTTCGCGCTGCCCGGCGAATTTGGGCAAAAATTATGAAAGAGCATTACAAGGCAAAAAATCCGAAAAGCTGGAAATTGCGTTTTCATACCCAAACTGGCGGTTCCACACTAACTGCCCAGCAGCCGGATAACAATATTGTCCGTGTCACATTACAAGCATTGGCAGCCGTATTAGGGGGAACACAAAGCTTGCACACGAATTCCCGGGATGAGGCATTGTCTTTGCCTACGGAAGAATCAGCCCGGATTGCTTTGCGGACACAGCAGATTATTGCCTATGAAAGCGGGGTAGCTGACACAGTGGATCCTCTTGGCGGGTCCTATTATGTGGAAGCGTTAACAGACGAAATAGAAGCAAAAGTTGAGAAGTATTTAGAGCATATTCAAGAACTGGGCGGTGCTGTCCAAGCAATTGAGGCCGGGTATATGCAGCGGGAAATCCAGCAAAATGCGTATGAGATTCAGAAGCAAATTGAAAGAAATGAAGAAATTATTGTCGGACTCAATCAGTTCACAATGGAAGAAGATGCAGAACCGGAGCTGTTAAAGGTAGACGAATCTCTGGAAAAAGGACAAATTGCTTCACTAAAAAGAGTAAAAGAGAAACGGGATAACGATTTAGTGGAAAAAAGGCTGAGAGTATTGAAAGAAATGGCAAAAGACGAAAGGGAGAACCTGATACCATATATTTTGGATGCAGTTAAAGCGTATGCTTCCGTAGGGGAGATTTGTAATGTTTTACGGGAAGAATTTGGCGAATACACAGGGGTTTAAAGGGGGATTATAATGGGAAAAAAAATTCGAGTACTGATTGCAAAACCAGGGCTGGACGGACACGACCGGGGGGCATTGGTCATTTCCCAGGCGCTAAGAGACCACGGAATGGAAGTTATTTATACCGGTTTAAGGCAAACGCCGTTGCAAATTGCAACGAGTGCCATCCAAGAGGATGTTGATGTCATTGGTTTGTCTTCCCTTTCTGGAGCTCATCGTACCCTTTTTCCGAAAGTAGTGGAAGAACTAAAAAAACGGGGGGCAGGGGATATTCCCGTTATCGGCGGCGGCATTATTCCAAGCGAAGATATTCCATATTTAATGGAAAAGGGGATTAAAAAGATTTTCACGAGCGGATCATCGACCGAAGCCTTGGCAGAGTACATTCAGCAGCTGATTGACCCGAAAGAAAAAACCCTTACTCCTCCAAAAAAAATTTCTCACATCGGCATTGCTGTTAAATCGATTGATCAGGCATTAAGCCTGTATACCGACGGATTTGGACTGCAGCTGGAAGGGGTAGAAGAAGTTGCTGATGAAGGTGTAAAGGTAGCTTTTATAAAAATTGGTGAAACCCGGTTTGAGCTGCTGGAACCAATCCATGAACAGTCCCCGATTCAAAAATTTCTTGACACAAGAGGAGAAGGAATTCACCACATCGCCTTAGATGTGGACGATATCAAAGCAAGAATAAATTATATGAAAAAACATGGCATTACTTTTATTCACGAACAGCCGAAACAGGGGGCGAACGATAGCCAAATTGCCTTTATCCATCCGAATTCAACAGGTAAGGTATTATTTGAACTGTGCCAGCAGCGGACGGAGGAGGAAGGGTAATGGATATTTATGAGAAAATTAATGAACTATATGATAAACGCAGACAAGTAGAGCTTGGCGGCGGGGATGAACGGATTCAAAAACAGCATGAAAAAGGAAAAATGACGGCAAGGGAACGGATTGATTACTTGCTTGATGAAGGATCCTTTGTGGAATTAAACCCTTTTATCGAAACGAGGGCCACGGATTTTGGCATGGAAAAACATAAAGGAAAAGGGGAAGGGGTCGTTACCGGCTTCGGAAAAATAAATGGCCGTCCCGTTTATCTCTTTGCCCAGGATTTTACCGTTCTCGGCGGGGCACTTGGGGAAATGCATGGCAAGAAAATCGCAGCGGTTATGGACTTGGCGGCGAAAAACGGGGTACCATTTATCGGGCTTAATGATTCAGGCGGAGCACGGATCCAGGAGGGAGTTTCTTCCCTGGACGGATATGGCCATGTTTTTTACCGCAATTCTATTTATTCCGGCGTCATTCCCCAAATTTCGGTCATCATGGGACCAAGTGCAGGCGGGGCGGTTTATTCGCCGGCAATTACAGATTTTGTTATCATGGTAGAGAAAACATCACAAATGTTTATCACCGGACCAAAGGTAATCGAAACCGTGACCGGCGAGAAAATTTCCGCCGAAGATTTAGGCGGAGCCCATATACATAATTCCAAAAGCGGGAATGCCCATTTCCGGGCGGAAAACGAAGAAAAAGCGTTAGATTTAGTGAAGAAGCTTTTGGATTACTTGCCGCAAAATTTCCGTGAGCGCCCGGAGGTTAAAAATAGCACGGGAAATGAAGATGATTACCGGCCGGATTTAACCGATATCGTGCCTTTTGACGGCGTCCGGCCATACGATGTGAAAATGGTTATAGAACAGATTGTTGATGCCGGAACTTTTCTCGAAATCCACGAGCATTTTGCCAAAAATATCGTCGTCGGCTTTGCGAGGGTAAAGGGCCGAACCGTTGGACTCGTATGCAATCAGCCGAAATATTTAGCCGGAGGGCTTGACATTGATTCCAGCGATAAAGCTTCCCGTTTTATCCGCTTTTGTGATGCATTTAATATCCCGATCATTACCTTTGAAGATGTTACCGGCTTTTTCCCGGGGGTAAAGCAAGAACACGGCGGAATTATTCGCCATGGGGCAAAAATTTTGTATGCTTATTCCGAAGCGACAGTGCCGAAAATAACAGTTATTATGCGTAAAGCATATGGCGGCGCCTACGTTGCGCTCAACAGCAAATCCATCGGTGCCGATATCGTTTATGCCTGGCCGAACGCGGAGATTGCCGTCATGGGGCCTGAAGGTGCAGCAAATATAATTTTTGCCAAGGAAATCGCCGAAAGCGATCAGCCGGAAAAAGTCAGACAGGAAAAAATCGCAACGTACCGGCAAAAATTTGCCAATCCGTATGTAGCAGCAAGCCTCGGAATGGTCGACGATGTAATTGACCCGAGGGAAACACGGATAAAATTATGCCAGGCATTGGAAATGCTTGAGAATAAGGAAGAGATGCGGCCGGAGAAAAAACACGGAAATATCCCATTATAATTTACAAAAATTGGAGTGTTAACATTGTCATACGTAAATGAGGAACGTTTGTTAAATGAATTTATCGAATTAGTACAAATCGATTCAGAAACAAAGCATGAGGAAAAAATTGCCAGTGTATTAAAGAAGAAATTTACTGCATTAGGATTAGAAGTCACAGAAGATAATGCAAAAGAAAAAACGGGGCATGGCGCCGGAAACTTAATTTGCACCTTGCGGGGAAACAAATCAAACGCAGATCCAATTTATTTTACTTCCCATATGGATACTGTCGTTCCCGGAAAAAATATTAAGCCTTCCGTTCAGGACGGTTATATCGTTTCCGACGGAACAACCATACTTGGTGCTGACGATAAAGCTGGACTGGCAGCATTGCTGGAAATGATTAAAGTGCTGAAGGAAAACAAGCTGGAACATGGAGACATCCAATTCATTATTACTGTCGGTGAAGAATCCGGTCTCGTTGGTGCAAAAGCTCTCGATCCTTCTTTAATTAAAGCGAAATACGGATTTGCCGTTGATTCCGACGGGGAAGTCGGTGATATTATTGTCAGTGCTCCGACACAGGCAAAAATACGTGCAGTCATTAAAGGAAAAACAGCCCATGCCGGATTGGAGCCGGAAAAAGGGGTTTCTGCCATTCAGATTGCCGCAAAAGCAATCGCGAAAATGCCCCTTGGACGAATTGACGAGGACACAACGGCAAATATCGGTCGGTTTGAAGGCGGCAAGCAAACAAATATTGTTGCTGACCACGTGGAAATCTTGGCAGAGGCAAGATCTTTGGTGAAAGAAAAAATCGACCGTCAAGTAGCCCGTATGAAAGAAGCATTTGAAGATACGGCAATACAGTTTGGCGGCAAAGCGGAAGTCGAGGTTCAATATACGTATCCTGGATTTAATTTGAGTGAAAAGGATGAAGTAGTACAAGTTGCGGTGAAGGCAGCGAAAGCACTTGGACATGAAAGCAAATTATTAAAATCCGGGGGCGGGAGTGACGCCAACGTTATTTCCGGCTTTGGCATTCCAACTGTTAATCTGGCGGTAGGCTACGAAGAAATTCATACGACAAAGGAACGTATTTCCGTAGCGAATTTAATAAAAACCGCTGCATTCCTTGTGGAAATTGTAAGAGTAGTAGCAGAGAAAAACAATTGATCGAAATGCCCTTTAAGATTTTCTTAAAGGGACTTTTTCCATGATGACGTCAGAAGGTGTTCTTCCATGTCCAAAAAGAAAACAGGATCAGGACGAATTATTTTCCATATTGATATGAATTGTTTTTATGCTTCGGTAGAAATGGCCTATGAACCGTCGCTCAAAGGAAAGCCTGTAGCCATTGCCGGCAACCCGAAGGAACGGAAAGGAATCATTGTAACGAGCAGTTACGAAGCGAGGGGAAAGGGAGTCAAAACAACAATGCCGGTATGGCAGGCAAAAAAGCTTTGTCCGAATCTCATTATCCTTCCTCCGAATTTTGACAGATATCGGGCTGCATCCAAGGAAGTTTTCCGGATTTTGTCCGAATATACCCCTTATATCGAGCCCGTTTCTATTGATGAAGGGTATATGGATGTGACGGAGGCAAAATGGCCAAAAGGAGCAGTTGACCTGGCAAAATCAATCCAAAAGCGGTTATTGAACGAATTGGACTTACCGTGCAGCATCGGAATTGCGCCAAATAAATTCTTGGCTAAAATGGCATCGGACATGAAAAAACCGCTCGGCATTACCGTCTTGCGCAAAAGGGAACTTCATCGCACCCTTTGGCCTTTACCAGTAGAGAAAATGCACGGGGTAGGGAACAAAACTGCACAAAAATTACACGCAATCGGCATACGAACAATTGGCGACTTGGCAAAACACGACGTATATGAGCTGAAACATTTATTTGGCATTAATGGCGAAAGGCTTAAAAATAGGGCAAACGGAAAAGACCCGCGAAAAGTAGACCCGGATGCCATATATGATTTTAAAAGCATTGGCAACTCGCTGACATTGCCGGAAGATACAACGGATTCTTCAATACTTGAGAAACTTCTGCACGATTTGTGCATGAAAGTAGAAGAACGGATGAAAAGAAAAGAAGTGGCAGGAATGACGATTCAAGTCATGATTCGCTACGATAACCGGCAAACGATTACACGGAGCATGAAATTGCAATCATATGTTTATTTAAAGGAGGATATTTTTCCCCTTGCCCGTGACTTGTTTTATAAACATTGGAATAAACAGCCTGTCCGCTTATTAGGGGTGACGGTGCAGGATTTGGAAGAAAGGCAGCATATCGGTGAGCAGCTCAATTTATTTACGTATAAAAAAGCGGCTCAGAAGGAAAAATTGTATGAAACGATAGAAGTACTAAAAGAAAAATATGGGGAAAACCCTTTTAAAAAGATTTCAGATACAGAAGAAAGCAAAAATTTACGCACCAGCTTCCAAAAAGATTTTTTGGATGACTATAAGCAATCATAATCTGAACATTTCCAAACAACAAGCCACATGACGAACCATGTGGCTTGTTTCCTTCCATAATATAGAATGCTAACGTTTTGATCAATCAAAAATATTAAAAGTAAAATAAATTAATAAATTGCATTTATTTCATAATTTGTTTTACAATCGAATCAGAAATTTTTCCGCCGGGATAACGAAACGGCATGTCAAATTTCGTCGTTTGTTTAAGGACACTCTTTTGATGGCTAAAAGTATCGAAGGAATATTTTCCATGATAATTGCCAAAACCGCTGGATCCTACCCCGCCAAAAGGAAGATGAGGGTTAGCCAGATGGTAAAGCGTATCGTTAATAGCCCCGCCGCCGAAAGGCATAAACTCAATTACCTGCTGCTGGATGGCAGAATTCTCTCCGAAATAGTAAAGGGCTAGGGGTTTTTCCTTGTTGCGGATCGTATATAATGCGTCGTCTAAATGCGTAAAGGTTAAGACCGGCAAAATTGGTCCAAATATTTCCTCCTGCATCACCGCATCTTCCCATGTAATACGGTCCAAAATCGTCGGTTCCATCCATAAATCCTCTTTCCGAAACGTTCCGCCGTGTAAAATCGTTCCGCAGGACAAATAGCTAACGAGCCGGTCAAAATGGTTTTCGTTAATGATTTTTGTAAAATTCGTGTTTCTGATATTTTCCTTTCCGTAAAAGGAACGGATATACCGTTTCATCGCTTTGACAAACTTAAATTTAACTTTGTCGTGGACGTAGACATAATCTGGCGCCACACATGTCTGACCGGCATTCGTAAACTTGCCCCAAACGATTCGTTTTGCCGCCAAGTTAATATTTGCATCGGAATCAACAATGGCAGGGCTTTTTCCGCCGCATTCCAATGTGACAGGGGTTAGGTGTTTGCTTGCAGCTTCCATAATTTTCTTGGCAACCCGGGTGCTGCCGGTAAAAAATATATAATCTACCCGTTCGTCAATAACTTGTTTCGTAGTTTCCCCATCCCCTTCCACGACAGTAAAATAGGATGGATCGAAATATTCGCTTACAAGTTCTTTAATTAAAGACGAGGTTGCTGCTGCCAGCTCCGACGGCTTAATGATGACACAATTGCCTGCAGCAACTGCTCCGATCGCAGGTGCAAAAGATAATTGGATCGGATAATTCCATGGAGCAATAATGAAAGCAACGCCATATGGTTCTTTTAATATCAAACTAGTTGATCCTTTATGGGTAATTGGTGACGAGACTTTCTCCGGCATCATCCATTGACGCAAATGCTTTAACGCAAAGTCAATCTCCATATAGAGAAAGCCTATTTCTGTCATATACGCTTCTTGACGCGGTTTGTTTAGATCATATTTTAATGCGCGATAAATTTTGGACTCGTTTTCTTTCAGCATTCGCTTCAAGGTTTCCAGCTGTTTTTTGCGAAATTCATAGGAGGTTGTATTACCGTGCCTAAAGTAAGTTCGCTGATTGGAAACCAATTTTTTTATCTGTTCCATCTAAGTTCCCCCTATTCAATTGTCTGTCTGTAAAAATCGTGGGCGATTACCGTGTTCGGAAAGATTCCCTTTGCCTCTTCCAAGAGCATCGCTTCTTCTTCATTTTGATACCTGGAGGAGATATGGGTTAATATCAAATTTTTCGCATTGGCCTTTTTGGCAATGCTTGCTGCCTGTACCGTCGTAGAATGAAAATACTTCGCTGCTAACGCTGCTTTATCGTCCGCAAATGTTGCTTCATGGATAATGACGTCCGATTCCATGGCAAACGGAATAAACTCCTCTTTATATCTCGTATCGCCAAATATAGTAATAATCCGGCCTTTTTTCATCGGGCCGACTACATCTTTCCGGTAAATGGTTCGTCCGTCATCCAGAACGACTTTTTCATTTTCTTTTATTTGTTGATAAATCGGTCCTGGTTCAATACCGTAAGCCTGAAGTTTTTCCGCTAACAAGCTTCCTTGTTTATCTTTTTCCACGACGCGATATCCGTAGGATGGGACACCGTGGTCCAATTTTTTTGCGTATATGAGAAATTTTTCATCCTCATAAACTTTTCCGTCACATACCTCTATAAATTCAATCGGGTACGTTAGATGGGAGGCGCTGATTGAAATACTTGTTTCGACAAATTCCTGTAAACCTTTCGGACCAAATAGCGTAAGCTTTGATTCGCCCCCCTGAAAGGAACGGCTGCTTAATAAACCAGGCAAACCAAAAATATGGTCTCCGTGTAAATGAGTTATAAAAATTTTGTCAATTTTTCCTGGTTTGATCGAAGTATGTAAAATTTGATGCTGGGTTGCTTCTCCGCAATCAAATAACCAGATGCTGTTCAATTCCTGCAGCAGGGAAAGGGCAATGGAAGAAACATTTCTGCTTTTCGAAGGCACTCCAGCCCCTGTTCCGAGAAAGATTAATTCCATTATTTTCCCCATCCCCGAATATATTGTTTTGGCGCTTCGATAGGGCAGCCTAATTCCTCGGCTGCAGTCTTTGCCCAATACGGATTACGAAGCAATGCCCGGCCGACAAAAATTAAGTCAGCCCGTTCATTTTGCAGAATTTCTTCTGCTTGCAGCCCGGAAGTGATAAGCCCGACAGCACCTGTCGCGATGTTAATATGCGCCCGTATTTGTTCACATTCTTTTACCTGATACCCAGGATAAGCTTGGATTGATACAGGAACGACTCCACCCGAACTGCAATCAATAAGATCAATGCCCAATTTCTTCAGTTCGGCAGCAAAATAAAGAATGTCCTCAAAGCGATTTCCATTTTTATCGTATTCGTTGGCTGATAGTCTAACGAATAGTGGTCCGTCCCATGTCGCTTTTATTTCTTCCACGATCCTTCTTAAGAAAAGGAATCGTCCTTCCCGATTTCCTCCATAATCGTCCGAGCGGTGATTGGTGAGCGGAGAAAGAAACTGGTTAATCAAGTACCCGTGGGCGGCATGAATTTCAATTATATCAAAGCCAGCTTGTTTCGCTCTCTCTGCCGCATTTTTAAACGCGTGAATGGTTTTTTCGATATCATCCCGAGTCATTTCCGTCGGTTTCTTATACTTTTCATTAAAAGGAAGGGCGGATGGAGCATAAATTCTCTCCGGCACTGTTGCTTTTCTACCTGCGTGGGCCAATTGAATTCCCGATTTTGCCCCATATTCGTGAATTTGTTCATTCAGCTGTTTTAGTCCGGCGATATGATCATCGGACCATATTCCTAAATCATTTACGGAAATTCGTCCTTCCGGAAGAACCGCCGTTGCTTCAACCATAATAAGACCTGCTTGACCGACTGCCCGGGAAACATAATGGGTCATGTGAAAAGGAGTGATACATCCATCTTCTTTTGCGACAGAATACATGCACATTGGCGACATAACGATTCGGTTTTTTAACGTCACATTCTTTATTTGATAGGAAGAAAATAACTTTACCATATCGACAACTCCTATGATTTAAAAAATTGCTTGTGATAATGAACCGCGATATCGGGAACGTCTGTAAAAATTCCATCACTGCCCAATTGAAAACATTTTTTCATCAGTGATTGCTTATTTACAGTGTATACGCGTACGGCTAATTTTTTCTGGCGCAATTCGTCCACAAGCTTTGCCTGCAGCAGACGGTATTTAATATGGACGGCATTGGCACCTAATTGTTCCGTATAATGAGCAAGCTGTTTTATTTTTTTCGAGGTAATAAAGGCGACATCCATGTCATGGGAAAGACGGACGAGTTTCTTTACGCTTCGTTCATTAAATGAAGAAAACGTCGTCCGTTCCAGCAATCGGAAATGTTTTACCATCTCAAACACGATTGCTTCCATATGCGGATAATCAATCTT
>Ga0079224_100011153_pt1 | contig 12363 bp, 10 predicted proteins | sample Stecom2015_FD_80414 | JGI IMG/M metagenome (GOLD analysis project Ga0079224, IMG submission 80414) | Agricultural soil microbial communities from Utah to study Nitrogen management - Steer compost 2015 | ecosystem: Environmental > Terrestrial > Soil > Agricultural land | place: USA: Utah... | reverse complement strand
TCACCCAGAACGCGGTCGCCGGCGTCGCCTCCACCGACCCGGTCGTGCGCCGCCACGGCGACCGGCTCTACATCATCAACCGCTTCGGCGCCGACAACGTCACCGTGCTCGACGCCGGCACCCTCGAGCTGGTCGCCCAGATCTCGACCGGGCCCGGCTCCAACCCGCAGGACGTCGCGGTCGACGGCGACCTGCTCTACGTCGCCACCATGGCGGGCGACGGCGTCGCCATCCTCGACCTCACCGACCCGGACGCCGGCGTGATCGACACCATCGACCTCAGCCCGCTCGACAGCGCGGACGACACGCCGAACTGCCAGACCCTGGCGCTTCGCGGCCGCCACCTGATGGTCGCCTGCGGTGTCCTGAACGACGAGACCTTCGAGCCGCGCCAGGCCGGCCGGGTCGCGGTCATCGATCTCGACACCGGCGAGCCGACCGACGTGGTGTCGATGGCGAACGAGCGCCCGTTCGGTTTCGGCCTCCTGCTCCCGGAGGACAGCGTGCTCGGGGTCGACTTCTTGATCTCGACCGCTCCGGACTTCGTGGATCCAGACGCCGTCGGTTGTGTCGAGGGGGTGACGCTCGATTCCAGCGACGGAACGGTGGAGGTCGCCTGCGTGATGGAGAACGCGGAGCTCGGCGGATTCGCCGCCGCGCTGGCTCACGACCCGGCGCGCGACGCGGTGTGGGTCGCGGTCACCAGCCGCTTCGACAGCACCGACTTCGGACCGATCGGCCACGTGCGCGGCTACGATGCCGCCAGCGCCTCGCTGGGCGATCGGGTGACCCCGGAGGAGGTCAGGCCGATCGACCTGGCGGTCTGTCCCGGCGGTCACGTCCTGGTCGCGGACGCCACGCGCGGCCTCCGCGTCTACCGGCCGGGCATGAGCGACGAGGTCACCCGAGGTCCACTCGATCTCGGGCTCCCGCCGGTCTCGGGCGGCCTCGTCTGCCTCCGCCGCTGACCGGCGCCCGGTCAGTGCGTCGGGAGCGAAACACTCCGCTCCCGGGGCGAGCGCCCGCTCGTGTCACCAGCGCACGGTGGGCGAATGTGTCTCGCGATGTTCTCGCTACCTGCGACCTCCAAGGGCCCGTGGTATAGGAGACCCCGCGTCTTGCGGTGGTCCAACCGGCCGGCCATGCCCCCCCGGTTGGGCGCATTCCTTGCTACGGAGGTGCGGCGTGGAAGACGTCAGCCAGGGTATCGACAACGGCCATCGACCGGCGAGGCATCCGGATTCGACGCGCGGCGTTCGCTCGAGCGCGGTCTCCGGGCACGTGCTGGTGGTGGACGACGACAGCGACACCGCCGATCTGCTGCGCGAGGGGCTCGGCAAGCGCGGCTTCACCGCCGAGGCAGCGACCAGCGCGGAGGAGGCGCTCGTGCTCCTGCGCGAGCACGAGTTCGACGTGGTCGTCACCGACATCCAGCTCGGCGCGCTCAGCGGCATCGATCTATGTCAGCGCGTCGCCGAGAGCCGTCCGGACGTCCCGGTCATCGTGGTGACCGGCTACGGCAGCATGGAGACGGCGATCGCCGCCATCCGCGCCGGCGCGTACGACTTCATCACCAAGCCGATCGCGATGGACGTGCTGGTCATCGCGCTGGGCCGCGCGGTCGGCCACCGCCAGCTCAAGAGCGAGGTGCGGCGGCTGCGCGAGGCGGTCGCCTCGCGCGACGGCGGCGCCATCGTCGGCGAGAGCCCGGCCGTCCGCCGGCTGCTCGACCTCATCGAGCAGGTCGCCGACAGCGACGCCACCGTGCTCATCACCGGCGAGAGCGGCACCGGCAAGGAGCTGGTCGCGCGCGAGATCCACATGCGCAGCCCGCGCAGCGAGCACCCGTTCGTCGCGGTCAACTGCGCCGCGCTGCCCGCCACGCTGCTCGAGAGCGAGCTTTTCGGGCACACGCGCGGCGCCTTCACCGACGCCAAGCGCGCGCGCGACGGCCTCTTCATCCAGGCGGCCGGCGGCACCGTCTTCCTCGACGAGATCGGCGAGATGCCGCTCGAGATGCAGGCCAAGCTCCTGCGCGTGCTGCAGGAGCGCACCATCCGGCCGATCGGCTCGGACACCGAGGTTCCGTTCAACGCCCGCCTGCTCACCGCGACCAACCGCGACCTCGAGACCGAGGTCGAGGCCAAGCGGTTCCGCAACGACCTCTACTACCGCATCAACGTGGTGCAGCTCGGCGTCCCGCCGCTGCGCTCGCGCGGCAACGACATCCTCCTGCTCGCCCACCACTTCTTGCAGCGGTACGCGCTGGAGACCGGCAAGGAGGTCACCGGCATCTCCGGCGCCGCCGCCCAGCGGCTGCTCGACTACGACTGGCCCGGCAACGTGCGCGAGCTGGAGAACTGCATCCAGCGCGCCGTCACCCTCACCCGGCTGTCGGAGATCTCGGTCGACGATCTGCCGGAGAAGATCCGCGACTACCAGAGCTCGCGCATCGTCATCGCCAGCGACAACCCGGACGAGCTGTTCTCGCTCGAGGAGATGGAGCGGCGCTACATCCGCAAGGTGCTGGCCGCGGTCGGCGGCAACAAGACCCAGGCGGCGCGCATCCTCGGGCTCGACCGCCGCACGCTGTACCGCCGCATCGAGAGCCTCGGCATCGACGCCAAGGCCGCGCAGGGCTGAGCCTGGCCAGCAGGGGAGGTCCCCCCGCCCAGGTCGATCCGTCGTGCCAGCCGATCGACCCGGGCGAGGGGCCCGCGTGCGAGCCGTGGCGCTGCCTGCTCAGTACCTCCTGCTGGCGTAGCGGTAGATGGCGAGGAGCACGACCGCGCCGATGATGGAGGCGATCACGCCCGGGCCTTCACCCGGCTCGTCGTACCAGCCGACGACCCTTCCGAGCAGGTACGCGACCACCGAGCCGGCGACGCCGAGCAGCATGGTCACGACGACGCCGCCCGGGTCGCGCCCCGGCATGACCAGCTTTGCGACCACGCCGGCGATGAGGCCGATGATGAGCGCGATGATGATTCCCATGTAGATGTCCTCGCTACTGCCGAGGAGACGCCGTGCAGACCGAGTGCCAGGCGACGGGCGGCGTGCCGGCGGCAGGTTGGCGGTTCACGCGCCGGTTCATGTCTCGTCGCCGCCGCGACGCTTCGGCGCTTCACGCGGCGGGCCGGGCACGTTGTGGCGGCCGCGCACGCGGCCAGGGCACGCGGTGGTGACCACCTGCGCGCGCCTCGCCGCTGGCATGCCGCTTGCTGTTCTGGTGTTCGTCCGGGGATCACGCCCGACGAGATCGCGCCATGGCAGAACGGTTCCACATCCTTCATGTCGAGGACGACGACCTCGACGCGCTCAACGTGCAGCGGTGCCTGTGCGCGAGTGACGCTGTCTCGGGCATCACGGTGGCGAGCGACGGGGTCGAGGCGCTGCAGCTCCTCCGCTCCGGGCGCCTGCCGCTGAGGAACCTGGTCACGCTGCTCGACATCCGGCTACCGCGCATGAGCGGGCTCGAGTTTCTGCGCGAGCTGCGCGCGGACCCACACCTCCGCCACCTGCCGGTCGTCGTGCTCAGCACGTCGGATCAGGAGGAGGACCTGGGGACCGCCTACGCCCTCAACGTCGCCGGCTACCTCCTCAAGCCTCTCAGCGTCGAGCGGCTCCGCTACTGCCTCGGCGCGTTCGCCAGCTACTGGTCGGCGCAGGAGATGATGTGATGCGGTCCAGCCGGGCCCAGGCGGGGCGCGCGGCGGGCGGCGGCGACGGGCTCGGCGGGCTCGAGGCGGCCGCGGGCGCCGGCGTGCCGGCACACGGCGGGGATGGCGAGCAAACCTGGCGACAGCTCGACGAGATCCTGGCGGTCATCTCCCACGACCTGCGCGGACCGCTCAGCGCCATCAACGTGGCGATCGACGCCCTCGGCGATGGCGACCTCGATCCGGCGATGCGCGACCGCTATCTCGAGGCGATGCGCCGGGCGATCGGCAGGGCGGAGCGGTTCCTGGGCGATCTGCTCGACGTCGGTCGCATGGAGGCGGGCAGCTTCACGGTCGACCCGCGGCCGGTGCCGGTCGGGCCGCTCCTGGAGGAGGCCGCACGCGCCCACGAGCGCAGCGCGCGCGACGGCGGCAACTGGGTCGTCCTCGAGATCCCGGAGGAGGTCGACCGCGTGCTGGCCGACCGCGAGCGCCTGCTGCAGGCGCTGCACGCGCTCATCGCCAACGCGCTGCGCTACGCGCGCGGCACCGGGCCGATCACGCTGCGCGCGGAGCGCTGCGAGCGCGCCGACGGGACGCACGTGCGCCTTTGGGTGTGCGATCGCGGCCCGGGGCTGCCGCACGGTCAGGTCGAGCGCGTGTTCGAGCGGCCGTGGCGCCGGCGCGACGAGCGGCGGACCGGCGCCGGGCTGGGGCTCTACATCGCGCGCGGCATCGCCGAGGCGCACGGCGGAACGGTCAGCGCGCTCAGCCGGCCGGGCGACGGAGCGCGGTTCTGCATCGAGCTGCCGGCCGCCTGATCCGGCGGCGCGTGGCCCGAGCGGCTCGGCGATCAGCGAGGGGTGGCGCGCGCGCTCAGCTGCACCTGCACGCTCGTCTCACCGCCGGGGCCGAGCTCGTCCGGGCCGATCGTGCGGTAGACCGGCAGGTGATCGTCGAGCGCCACGCGGAGCTGGATGGGACCGTCGGCCGGCAGCGGCCCGATCCGCGCAGGCGTGACACCGACCAGCAGCCACGCGGTCGCGGCCGGCGGCTCGGAGCTGACGCGCAGGACTCCGGCGCCGCCCCGGGGGGGCGGCTCGCCCGCGCCGCCCGGCATCGCGGTCGGCTCGTCCGGCGGCGCCTCGCCACCCGAGGCAGGCTCGAGCTCGAAGCGGAGCTCCGCGCGGCGCTCGCCGCCGGCGCCGGCTGGCGCGAAGGCGTCCGGCTCGGCCGTCAGGTCGCGCGGCAGATAGCCGTCGTGCTCGACCCGCACCCGGTGGGCGCGGCGCGGGTCGAGCGGGCCGCTCTCGGCCGGCGTGCGGCCCAGCCGCAGCCAGACCGCCGCGCCGGGCGGCGCGCTGTCCACCTGGATCCACGCCTCGGTCGGCCGCGGCGCGGCGTCCGACCCGGCGTCGGCCGCCGCCAGTCCCGCCTCGGCGGCCGGCCGCAGCACCTTCAGGTAATAGAAGGTGGCGGCGCCGCCGCCGATCAGGAGGAGGGCGATCAGCGCCGGCAAGAGGCCGCTTCGGCGCAGGCGAATGTCGCCGAGGTCCGGCGCCACGTCGGCCAGCACCGGCTCGCTGTCCAGCCGCGGCGCGCTCCGGCGGGCCGGCGCGGCCGCCGCGCCGCGCTGCGGGCGATCGCCCTCCGGGGCGCCGGCGTCCTCTCCTCCCTCCTCTCCCTCCTCCTCGCCGGCCTCCGACAAGCGGCGCCGGAGCCGCTCCTCGGCCTGCCGCTCCGCCTCCTCGAGCAGCGGCGCGACGAACTCGGCCAGCGCGAGCGCCGAGCCGACCACGCCGCGGCTGCGCGCGAAGCCCTCGAGGTCGCGCTGCAGCTCGAGCGCGGTCTGGTAGCGCGCCTCGCGATCGCGCGCCAGCGCGCGGAGCAGGATCTGCTCGAGGTCCGGCGGGTAGCCGGGCAAGACGGTGCTCGGCGCGGGCACCTCCCCCTCGACCACCTGGCGCAGGATCTCGTACTCGCTCAGGCCGCGGTACAGGCGGCGCCCGGTGGTGAGCTCGAACAGCACGATGCCGAGCGAGTAGATGTCGCTGCGCCGGTCGACCGGCTCGGAGCGGCACTGCTCCGGCGACATGTACGCGAGCTTTCCCTTGAGCGTGCCGTAGCCGGTCGACGACATCCGGTTGGTCGCCTTGGCGATGCCGAAGTCGACCAGCTTGATGCCGCCGTCGCGGGTGATGAGGATGTTCTGCGGCGTCACGTCGCGGTGCACGATCGCGAGCGGCTTGCCGTCGAGGCCGACCTTCTCGTGGGCGTAGTGCAGGCCGGCCGCCACCGCACTGGCGATGTAGACCGAGTGCTGGATCGGCAGCCCCTGGCGGCGCTCGGCCAGGATGCGGCGCAGGGTCAAGAGGTCGGCGCCGTCGAGGTACTCCATCGCGATGAAGTGCTCGCCGCCCACCTGCTGCGCGTCGTAGATCTGCACCACGTTCGGGTGCTGCAGCGTCGCCGCGATGCGCGCCTCGTCCAGGAACATCTGGTAGAACTCGTCGCTCTCGGCGAGCTGCGGCAGGATCCGCTTGATGACGACGTCCTTCTCGAACCCGGCCGCGCCGGTGACCCGCGCCAGGTAGAGCTCCGCCATCCCGCCCACCGCGATCTTGCGGAGCAGCTGGTAGCGGCCGAGCCGCTTCGGCTCGGGTGAGTCCGCGGTGGTGCGGGGCACGGATCCCGAGCATCGGCCAGGCGCCGGCCGGGATCAATTCCGCCGCCGTCCTGTCGCCGGTCGCCGGCCGAACGCCGTTTTCTTGCCCCCCTGCGCCGGCCGGCGTTAGCTCGAGGCATGATCGCCCTCCGCTCGGTCTCGCTGCGCTCGCGCGCTACCGGTGCGCCGGTCCTCGATCAGATCACCCTGGAGCTCGCAGCAGGCGAGGTCGCCGTCGTCACCGGTCCGTCCGGGAGCGGCAAGACGGCGCTGACCCGGCTGGTCTACGCCGCCGCCCGCCCCGACTCCGGCCAGGTGCTGGTGTTCGATCGCGATCTGGCGCGGCTGCGCGCCTCATCGCTCTCGCTCCTGCGCCGCCGCGTCGCGGTGGTGCCGCAGGAGATGGCGCTGCTCGAGCGCGAGAGCGCGGTCGCCAACGCGGCCGCGCCGCTCGCGGTGGCCGCGGTGCCGCGGCGCGAGGCGCACGCGCGCGCCGCCGTCGCGCTCGCCCGCTTCGGCCTCGCCGAGCTGGGCGCGCTTCCGGTCTCGCGGCTGTCCTCCGGCCAGCGGCGCCGCGTCTGCCTGGCCCGCGCCGCGGTCGCCGAGCCGTCTCTGCTGGTGGCCGACGATCCCACGGCTCACCTCGACGCCGACGGCCGGCTCGCCTTCGTCGATCTGGCGACCGAGATCTCCGGGCGTGGCGGCGCCGCGCTGGTCGCCTCGAGCGATCCGGCGCTGGTCGCCGCCGCCATCCGGCTCAACTGGCGCGTGGTGGATCTGTCCGCGCCGCGCACCGCGCCGGGCGCCGCCGGGGAACCGCCGGAGGCCGGCGAGGAGATCCCGAACGTGGTCCCGTTCCCGCTCGGCGCGCGCGCGGGCGCCCACGGCGGCCGGCCGTGAGCGCGCCCGCCGCCGGCCAGGAGGTGCCGTGAAGCGCTACCGCCTGTTCCTGTCGCGCCGCCGCGAGGAGCGCGAGCTGCGGCTCCGCATGCGCCGGGTGATCTCCTCCGGCGTGGTGCCGGTGGTCGATCGCCCGATCGAGCTGCCGGCCGAGCCGATCGATCTCCGGTCGGGGCGCCCGGTCGAGCGGCGGCGGGGAGCGCGCCGGTGAAGCGGCTCGCGCGCGCGGCGGCGCAGGGAGCCGCGCGCGGCGCGGGCGCCCTCCGCCATCGGCCGCTCGGCGCGGCGGCGGCGGCGCTCGCGGTGGCGGTCGGCTTCGCGCTCCTCACCTTGACCGGGGTCGCGCGACAGACCGCCGACTCGCTCGTCGCCGCCTGGTCGTCGAGCGCCGGCATGATCGTCTACCTCGACGAGGGAGTGACCGAGCCGCAGGCCCGTCGGATCGGCGGCGCGCTGGCCGCGCTGCCGGCGGTGGAGCAGGTGACGTACGTGCCCCCCGATCGGGCGCTCGAGCATGTTCGCCAGGCGCTCGGCGCCGACAGCGAGGCGGCGCGCGGGCTCGAGCCGGGCATGCTGCCCGCCTCGCTCGAGGTGGTCCTGGCCGACGGCGCCCTCGAGGTGGCGCGCCGCCACCCGCTGGTCGATCGCCTCGAGCGCACCGAGGGGGTCGACGAGGTAGCCTTCGCCGGCGACTGGGTCGGCCGGGTGCGCGCCCTCGGAGATGGCCTGCAGGGCGCGAGCCGCTGGCTGGCGCTCCTGGTCGCGTTCGGCTGCGCCTACGTGCTCGCGGTGACCGTGCGGCTGCGGCAGGCGGAGTCGAGCGCGGTGCGCGGCGAGGCGCGCACCTGGTGGCTGGTCGGCGCGCCCGGCTGGTTCGTGCGCGGGCCGGCCGCGGTCGAGGGCGCGCTGCTCGGCGCGCTCGGCGCCGCCGCCGGGATCGCCGCCGGCTGGCTGGTGTTCGCGGCCGCGCGCGAGCCGGCCGCCGCCGCGCTCGGCGGCGCCTTCGGGCCGGTCGCGGTCGACTTCCTGCCGCTCGCTGCGCAGGCGCGCCTGGTGCTCCTCGGCGGCGGGCTCGGGCTCCTCGCCGGGCTCGCCGGCGGCGCTGGAGGGCGACCGCGTGCGCTGGCGTGAGATCGCTCTGGCGCTGGGGTGCGCGCTCGTCGGCTCGCGCGCGTCGGCCGGCGGCGAGGCGCGGCCGGCGGCGGCGGACGCGCCGGCGCGCGCGGCGGCGGACGATGTGCGCGAGGCCGCGGTCGACCGGCTGGCGACCGCCGAGCGCACGATCGATCTCCTGGCCGAGCGCGAGCGCGTCTACCGGGCGCGGCTGAACGCGCGGGTGCGCGCCTTGTACAAGGGGGAGCGGCCCGGGCCCGCCCGCCTGTGGCTCGAACCGGATCGCCGCGCCGCGTGGCTGGCGCGGCGCGCGGCGGTCGCGCGCATGCTGGAGCGCGACCTGCGCGAGCTCGACATCCTCGCCGCCGAGCGCGACTCCGCGGTCGCCGCGCGCGACCGCGCCCGCGCCGAGGTGCGCGAGGCGTCTGGCCACCCGGAGCTGCCGGCGCCCGGCTCGCTCGTCGCGCCGGTGGCCGGCGGGCGCGTGGTGGCCGGCTTCGGCCCGGCGCGCGACCGCGCCACCGGCGCGCACCTGGTGCGCCGCGGGATCCGCCTGGCGGCGCGCCGTGGCGAGCCGGTGCTGGCCGTGGCCCGCGGCCGCGTCGAGTGGACCGGCGATCTGGCCGGCGCGCCCGCGGTGGTGATCGACCACGCGCCGGCCCCGTTCCGCTCCGTCCTCTCGGATCTCGCGGACGTGCGCGTGGCCCCCGGCCAGGCGGTCGCCGCCGGGCAGGAGCTGGCGCGGGCCGCCGGCGGCGAGGTCTACCTCGAGATCCGCCTGGACCGCGGCGCCGCCGGCGAGCCGATCGACCCGGCGCCGCTCCTCGGCACGCGGCCGGCCGGCGCCAGGTAGCCGGCGCCCGGGGCGCCAGTTGGCTATACTCGTTGATCGTGCGCCGGAGCACGGTCGTGGCATCGCACGTCGCCGCCTTCCTGGCCGGCGTCGTGCTCGCCACGGCGCTCCTGGCCCACGCGCTCCCCGACTCGTCGGCGCGGCGGTCGCGCGATCGCTACGCGACCCTCGACGCGTTCGCCGAGGCGCTCTCCTACATCCAGAGCGAGTACGTCGACGAGGTGAAGGAGCGCGACCTCGTGTACGCCGCGATCCGCGGCATGGTGAGGGAGCTCGACCGCCACTCGGCGTTCCTCGGCCCGCGCAGCTACCAGCGCCTGCGCGAGGACACCGAGGGGGAGTTCGGCGGCGTCGGCTTCGAGCTCGGCGCACCGCCGGAGGGCGCGCGCCACCGGCACCCGGTGGTCGAGGGGCTGGTCGCCGGCTCGCCGGCGGATCGCGCCGGCATTCGCGACGGCGATCGCGTCATCGAGCTCGGCGGCCGGCCGACCGTCGAGCAGGGCGCCGGCGCCGCCGCGGTCGAGCGGCGCGCGCGCCAGCTCGCCTCGCTCTTGCGCGGGCAGGCCGGCACCCGGCTCGAGCTGGTGGTCGCGCGTGGCGACGCCGGCCGGGCGCAGCGGCGCGTGCTGGTGCGCGAGCGCATCAAGGTGCCGACCGTCGAGTGGTTCGCGCTGCCGCCGCGGGTCGGCTACATCTCGATCCGCAAGTTCCAGGACGCGACCTCCGCGGACTGCGAGGCGGCGCTGCGCCACCTGAAGAGCGAGCTCGGCGGATCGATCGGCGTCCTCCTGCTCGACCTGCGCGGCAACCCCGGCGGCCTCTACGACCAGGCGGTCCAGGTCAGCGACCTGTTCCTGGAAGGCGGCCTCATCGTGAAGGTGTCGAGCCGCGGCGGCCGCCACGTCGAGACCGAGGTGGCGCGCCCGCACGGCACCTGGTCCGGGTTCCCGATGATCATCCTGGTCGACCAGGGCTCCGCCTCGGCCGCCGAGATCGTCGCTGGTGCGCTGCAGGATCACGGGCGCGCGACCGTGCTCGGGCTGCCGAGCTACGGCAAGGGCTCGGTGCAGACCTTCCTCGACCTCGCGGACGGCAGCGGCCTCAAGCTCACGACCTCGCGCTACTTCACCCCGTCCGGCCGTTCGCTCGAGGGGGCCGGGATCCAGCCTGACATCGTGGTCGAGGCGTTCGAGCCGGAGGTCATCACCGCCTCGCCAGCCCAGGGAAGTCGCCCACATGCGACACCGGCTGGCGAAGACGGCGCGATCGATGCCAAGATTCCCCCGGGCCTGCCGGTGGCCATCCGCGCCAGGCTCGAGGAGGATCTCCAGTTGCGGGTTTCCTACCAGACGGCACTCGGGTGGTTGCGTTCGCGGGCGCGCGAGCGCACGCGCTCGCCGCTGCGGTCGTCTTCGTCCTCGTCGCCTTGACCTCCGGCGACGGCAATCCTAGAATTTACGATAGCTTGTCGAGCTGACCCGGGATCCGAGCGAGCATGTACAAGCTAGTCATCCAAGACGACGAGGGCAAAACCACCGTCGTTCCGCTCATCCGCGATGAGCTGACGATCGGGCGCAAGGAGGGCAACACGATCCGCCTCACGGAGCGGAACGTGTCGCGCCGGCACGCCCGGCTGATGCGGTCCAACGGCTCGATCACCATCGAGGACCTGAACAGTTACAACGGTATCCGGGTCAACGGGTCGCGCATCCAGGGGCGCTGCCAGATCCGCGAGAGCGATCGCGTCCAGATCGGCGACTACCTCATCGAGATCAAGTCGGAGGCGCACGACAAGGTCGACACGCTCAACGAGCGGACCGTGCCGATGGAGCGCATCGACCCGCACGGGCACACGCCGGTGCCGGAGGCGGTGCAGCCGGCCGACTCGACCGGGGTCACCACGCGCATGAGCAAGGACGTGCCGGTCGCGGCGCCGTTCGCGCCGGCGGTGACCGAGCCGATGCCGGCGCCGATGGCCGAGGCGGACACCGCGCCGACTCCGATCGTCTCCTCGCCGACCATCCCGGTGGTCCACCCGGGCGCCAGCGCGCGCCTGGTGGTGCTGTCGACCAACTTCGCCGGCCGCGAGTTCGAGCTCGACAAGGCCACGATGGTCATCGGCCGCACCGACGACAACGACATCTGCATCAACCACCGCTCCATCTCGCGCCACCACGCCAAGATCGTCCGCGAGAACGGTCGCTACTCCATCGTCGACTTGCAGTCGTCCAACGGCGTCCGGGTCAACGGCGAGGAGTACGGCAAGGTGGAGCTGCGCCGCGCGGACGTCGTCGACCTCGGCCACGTCCGGCTGCGCTTCGTCGAGCCGGGCGAGGACTTCGTCTTCGGCCGCGACGCGCAGGCGATCGATCTTTCCCCCGCGGGCGCGCCGCGCCTGGCGATGTGGGTCGCGCTCGCGCTCCTGGCGACCGGCGCGGCGGTGGCGCTGTTCCTCATCCTGAGCAGCGGCGACAAGGGCGCGACCACGGCGCAGGACGAGACCGAGGACCCCGGCGGCGGCGGGGTCGCCGCGGCGACCCCGGGCACCACCACCGGCGAGCTGCCGGCCACCGCGCCGGCCGACGCCGCGCCGATCGCCGAGCAGCCGACCCCGCAGGTGAGCGACGAGCTCGGCAAGCACCTCGAGGCGGCGCGCCAGGCGATCAACAACGAGAAGTGGGCGGAGGCGCAGCAGGCGGCCCGCGCCGCCCTGGTGCAGGAGCCGACCAACGCCGAGGCGCAGGCGCTGCTCGAGCAGGCCAAGGCGGAGATCGAGAGCGAGAAGCTCTACAAGCAGTTCGCCAAGGCGGTGCAGAGCAAGAGCTACGAGAAGGTCGCCACCCTCTACAACCAGATCGACCCGGAGTCGGTCTACCGGGTCAAGGCGCAGCAGGATCACGACCGCCTGAAGGGCGACTTCATCCGGGCGCGCTCGGCCAGCGGCAAGCGTCTCGCCGATCGCGGCCGCTGCCGGGATCAGGCGAAGCTGGCGCGCGAGTCGGCGCGGGTGTGGCAGGAGGCGGGCGACGCGGTGTCGTCACACACGTGCCGCGAGAGCTCCGGCGGCTCCGCAGCGGCCGGCGGCGGAGGTGGAGGCGGCGGCGGCGCGTCCGCCGGCGGCGGTGGCGGTGGTGCGAGCGCGGGCGGCGGCGGTGGCGGCGGTGCGGCCGCGG
>Ga0079224_100011152_pt1 | contig 12363 bp, 6 predicted proteins | sample Stecom2015_FD_80414 | JGI IMG/M metagenome (GOLD analysis project Ga0079224, IMG submission 80414) | Agricultural soil microbial communities from Utah to study Nitrogen management - Steer compost 2015 | ecosystem: Environmental > Terrestrial > Soil > Agricultural land | place: USA: Utah... | reverse complement strand
TTGTCATCAGCTTGAAATACCGGCAAAAGGAAGTGACGCTGAGATTAGCAATTGAGGCGATCTGTTCTAAGCTGATTTCCTGTTTGTAGTTGCTCAGCGTATAGGTGCAGACTTTGTTGATGCGCGCGGTGTCCATTTCACTGGAGTTAAAAAATGCGTGAGCAGACGCAATAGTACTGTATTCCTCTGTTTCAGCTAAGGTTTTGAGAATAGACAATAGAATAATCAGCCGATCAATGGATGTAGCCACTGTTGCCTGATGCATAAGATCAACCAGGTTAGTGCGGGCTTTTCCGGTAAACTTCATCCCTTTCCGGGCTTTTTCAAACAGCTTTGGCAGTAAATAAGTTTCCGGTAGATTCAGGAAATCGCGACCCACGCAGTCCGGACGGAAATGGATGACAATGGCTTCCACCTCCCGGTCAGGGTGGTTCTGATAATATTCTTCGTTGCATTGCCACATATGTGGCAGGTTGCTTCCCAGGAGCAATACCTCGCCCTCTGAAAAGTTGCCGATATTATCACCGATGAACCGTACGCCCTTGCCGCGTATAACGTGATGCAGTTCCAGTTCAGGGTGGTAATGCCAAAGCGATCCAAAATTAGGCTGAACATCATGCCGGGCGCTGAACGACGACTGAATCTGAGTCGGTACTTTATGAAAAAGGGGTTTCATGGCTTCTAATCGTCAAATTCTTTCCATGCTATTGATAGCGGAAAATGGCTTATAATCTGTTAATGGCCTGCAGGGCACAGCCCGGGAACCATCCTGAATACTAAGTTATGAAACGAGATGCCGATATCCAAGTAAATGATAATATTGTATAATAAGAAGGTAATAAATTCCAATAATGTCGTGGCTTTTTCATCCACCTTTGTACACAGTCCCGCAGCGTGGCGCAATACCGGCGGCGTTTAGGAGCGGCTAAAACCCGTATATTTGCAACCGAAGCGGATAACCAAATAAATAAACCGTAATGAAGCATCTCCCCCTTATTGACATATCGGTGATCCTGATCTATCTCTTGGCTATGGTGTTGGCAGGCGTGTGGTTCTCCCGGAATAATAACAGCGCTGACCAGTTTACGAAAGCCTCGGGACTGATCCCTGGATGGGCGGTAGGGATTTCACTGTATGCAACATTCCTGAGTAGCAATACTTTTTTAGGAGTGCCGGGCAAGGCGTTTGGCAGCAATTGGAATTCACTGGTATTCAGCATTTCCATGCCGCTTGCGGCTTGGGTGGCGGTAAAGTATTTTGTGCCGTTTTACCGGACCGCTGGTGGCGTATCCGCTTATACTCATTTGGAGCACCGGTTCGGATCATGGGCACGTACCTATGCCATGGTGTGTTTCCTGCTCACCCAGCTGGCCCGGATGGGATCTATTTTTTTTGGTATTGCGCTGAGCCTGCAGGCGCTCACAGGATATGACATGACGACCATCATGATCGCCACGGGCGTCTGTATTGTCGCGTACACGGTGCTGGGAGGCATTGAAGCTGTCATCTGGACGGAAGTCGTACAGGGGGTGCTGCTTACTTTCGGCGGGCTATTGATTTTATATTTGATTGTTACCCATGTAGACGGCGGCGTCTCAGCCATCACCGGCATCGGCATGCGTGACGGCAAATTCAGTCTGGGCAGTTTGTCGCCTGATTTTGCAGGGCCTTCGTTTTGGGTCATCCTGCTCTATGGCTTTTTTATCAATTTAAACAATTTCGGCATGGATCAAAACTATGTGCAGCGTTACCATACCTCCTCATCGGCCAAGGAGGCCGCAAAATCGGTGTGGCTTTGTGTCAAATTATACCTCCCCATCTCATTGCTGTTTTTCATGATCGGAACCGGATTATATGCCTATTATGAGCAGCACCCGGGGCTCACTGAAACGATCCGGCTGCAGACCGCCGCTGAGCGGTTGCCCCTGACTGCCAGCGACGCCGAAATCAGTGCCCGGGCTGCCACGTTGCAAGCAGCGGACTATGGTGACAAGGTGATGCCGCATTTTATGGTCAGTATGGTGCCGGCTGGCCTGCTAGGGTTGGTCATATCGGCCATTATGGCGGCGGCCATGAGTACCATCAGTTCCGGCATGAACGCCTCTGCGACCGTTTTTACCGAAGACATTTACAAGCGCTATATCCGTCCGGACAGCACCGGTAAACAGGCGCTGCGGGTTCTTTTCATCAGCACAGGGGTGTTCGGCGTACTCGGCATCCTGACCGGCATCAGCATGATCGGTGTTGAGAGTATTCTCGACGTTTGGTGGCAGCTGTCTGGTATATTTGCGGGAGGTATGTTGGGACTGTTCCTATTGGGTATCATCAGTAAAAGAGCCCAAAACGGCGATGCTGTCATCGCCGTGGCGGCTGGAGTCTTAGCTATCCTGTGGATGACGTTCTCCCACCTGATACCCGAGCAATATCGCTACCTGAGGTATCCATTGCATGCCAATATGATCATCGTGGTCGGCACATTGGTGATTTCGTTGGTGGGGTCAGGATTGGCCAGAATGCGCCGATAGCTTATTTTGCTTTTTTCGCCATCTTTTCTTTAAACCGCTCGATGTCTTTCAGAATACTGTTGGTGTTGTTGCCGAACTCAGCTTTGTAGCCGGTAGGGTTAGCGAAACGTGCTTCTTTTCCCAATGCGGCCATTTCGCCGGTCACGTGGAATGCTTCCAGTATGATGGTGGGATAAAACGCTTTATCCATTACCTGTATCTTCCTGCCCGCCCAGTTAGTGGACAGGTAGCGCAAAGAAAATGTAACGAAAACAATAGCACCTTCAGGCAATCTTCGGCTGCTTGACCAATCAATCTCGGCTTTCTGGTTTATATTTTCAAAATCGAATACCTTTTTGTCGATGATCCGGCAATATTCTTCACGGAAGTGAAACGCAGTTAAGGCAATCAGGAAACTGGGATGGTATCGCGTATGCCCCGCCGGATAGTGGATGTCGGTCATCACGTTAAACGAGGGAAGGTTGAATTCGAACCGGCCATTGAGAAGTACACGGAAACTCGGCCGTACGGCAATCAGTTTTTCAAATGGAGCCTGTGTATTGAATTCAAACCCTTTTAATGGAGTAAGATCGGCCTCATGGAGATCGCGCTCGCCAATGTCTTTTTCCGATGTACGGATACAAGCGGCTACAGCGGCTGTCAGCCTCGCCGCCATTTTGCCGTCCGCTTCTTCGTACATTCCCTTGAAAACATCGCGAAGCACTTTAGCCTGCGCACTGGCCAGCCCAAACTCCAGGGCATTCAGTTTGGTGGCGTAGGTTTGCCTTACGCGGGCCGGCGCGATCTGCAAAACCTGCTTATCACCCAGTCCGCGATAGACAATATTGTTGATTTTACCTCTGATTCTTCCGTTCTTGTCTTGTGTGGCCATAATAAGTTGTTTTTTTTCTGAATAAACTCTTAATTTGGCTATCCCAATCATCCTGATATTCCTGTTCACCCTGCTTCGCATCGCGCCTTTACCCGGGCCATACCTGATCCGTATCTCCTTCGTTATGACCACTTGATGGTCCCGTGGTAAATCCAGAGTGACTCCGTGTTTTTGCCGAAAAAGTCGGACTTACCTTGGACTCATGTCGGACTCATCCTGGACTCATAGCAAAGAAGGTATGAAGCAGGTGTCCTGCAGGTACGTATACTTTACGTAGTCAGTACGGATATCATTGCCGGTTTCTTTTTATGTCTTTCGTTGGTTATCCAAATTTACGGAAACTTGCTTTTATCTGCAATATAATCGCGTAAGTTCGCTAACATCCTACAATATCCCGCCAATTTGATACAGAGTGCGGATTGTGGGAGGCGATACCTTTGGGTTGGTATAAACAATAGGTCGGAAAACTACTTTCATACCGATGATCAAAAAAAATAAAGGATATATTCCCGTTATGCTGACACCATTTAAGGCGAATGGAGTAATAGACTACGATGGACTGACCAGATTAACCGAACTTTACCTGCGGGCGGGAGCCTCCGGGCTTTTCACCAATTGCCTTTCCGGCGAAATGTTTGAACTGACGGAAGAAGAGCGTATTGCCGTCACCAAGCATGTTGTGAGGGTCGCCGATGGATCGGTGCCAGTGGTGGCCACTGCGACCTTTGGGGGCACGGTCCGGTTGCAGGCCGACTTCGTGAAGCGGATGTACGATACGGGTATCGAAGCGGCAATAGCTATTAGCAATATGCTCGTGGGGGAGAATGAGCGGGATGACCTGTTTGACGAAAATGTGTTTCAGCTACTGGAGGCGACCCCCGGAATTCCGCTGGGCTTTTACGAATGCCCAGATCCATTTAAACGTGTGCTTTCGGCTACTCAATTGAAACGGTTCGTAGCTACCGGAAGGATCATTTACCACAAGGACACCTGCTTGGATATCGATCTGGTGAAAGCTAAATTGAAAGCGACTCAAGCCTTTCCCTCCTTTGGTTTGTATGACGCTTATATGGTACACGCGGTAGAGTCGCTGAAGGCGGGCTCAGCCGGCCTTTCCTGTATTCAGGGAAATTACTACCCGGAGCTGATCGTATGGCTTTGTGAACACTATGACAATCCGTCGGCGGCAGAGCAGGTAGCTAAGGTGCAGCGATTTTTTACCGGCCATATGGAGGTGATGCACCATGCGTATCCTTTGGTAGCCAAGTATTTTTTGCAAAAGAGAGGCATGGACATCAATGCGTTTACAAGAAAAGACGTGGGTGCGTTTGATGGGACGGTGAAACAGCGCATAGACGCGCTGTTCCGTAACTATCAGCAGCTGCTTCAGGATATCGCCTTCGAATTGACCGATTAACGGCAGTCATGGCGGGAAATCGATCGCTGCACAAGCGCGGATATTCCATTTGAATTCGTATTTTTAGCACGCTAACTGTTAAGCGTCACCTAGTATGAAAGAAAAGAAAATCCGTACCTCCCTCTTTTTAGCTGTTTTTCTGACAATTATTGCCGGTTCTGCCCTGCAGGGATGCAAATCTGAAGCGCCGGTCGATCTGCAGACCAAAACACTGGATTCCGCCGCCGTGATGGAGCTGGCCACCTCGATTGAACAGACCGTGAAACCGGAACTGGCAGACGGTTTAACCCTTAGCCTATGGGGCGTGGATTCCCTGGTCATTTCACCCATTGCCATTGACGTGGATGACCTGGGGCGGGTATTTTTTACCACCACCGACCGCCAGAACAATTCCGAATTTGATATCCGGGGTCATCAGGATTGGGAAATTCCGTCCATCAGTTTGCAGACCGTAGAGGACAGGAGGGCCTTCCTCCGCAAGGAACTGGCCCCCGAGAACAGTGCCCGGAACGAGTGGCTCGCTGACCTCAATGAGGACGGGTCGCATGACTGGCGGGATCTGACCGTTGAAAGGGAGAAGGTATACCGCCTGGATGATGCATTGGGGATAGGACGGGCTACCCGGTCACAGCTGGTGGTCGATGATTTCCATGAGGAAATAACTGATGTCGCCGGTGGTGTATTTGCCGATGGCGACGACCTGTATGTCGCCGTGGCGCCGGACCTCTGGCGGATGACCGATAAAAACAAAGACGGTTACTATGAACATAAGGAGTCCGTTTCCCATGGGTATGGCGTGCATATCGGGTTCAGCGGCCATGGCATGTCAGGTGTCAAGTACGGCCCCGATGGGAGACTGTATTGGCAGATCGGGGACATCGGTTTCGACGGGAATCCCAATAGCGGTGTGATTGTGCGGGCCAATCCGGACGGTACCGACTTTGAGATATTCGCCCATGGGCTGCGCAATACACACCAGTTCGTATTTGACGAATATGGCAATATCATCAGTGAGGACAATGACGGGGACCATCCCGGAGAAAAGGAGCGCCTGGTGTACGTCGTCAATGGTTCCGATGCTGGATGGCGCAGCAATTGGCAGTACGGAAAGTACCGTGATCCGGCCAATAATACGTATAAGGTCTGGATGGACGAACGCATGTACCTGCCGCGATTCGATGGGCAGGCGGCTTACATCACGCCATGCATTGCCAATTTTGTAAGCGGGCCGGCTGGTGTGGTGTATAATCCGGGGACGGCCCTCAGCCCGGCCTACAAAAACACTTTTTTCGTGGCAGAATTCGTCGGTAATCCCGCGCAATCGGGTATACACAGCTTCAAGCTGCGCCCCAAGGGAGCCACGTTTGAACTGGGTGACCATAAAAAGGTGGTGGGCGGCATCCTCGCCACCGGACTCGATTTCGGTCCGGATGGAGCCCTGTACGTGGGTGACTGGATCGACGGCTGGGGTACGCACAGCTACGGGCGTATCTGGAAACTGGACGCCGATGGCGCCGGCAGTCCGGGGCGTGAGGAAGTTCAATCTTTGCTCGCTGCTGATTTCCGGAAAAGGAAACCGGAAGAGCTGGGGCAGCTGTTGAGTCATGAGGATATGCGTGTGCGCCAAAAAGCCCAGTTCGCGCTGGCAAAGCGGAACAAAAAGGGCTTGCGCGTCTTCCGCGAGGTGTTGGAGCAGCAGGGACATCAGCTGGCACGGATACACGCCATATGGGGCATCAGCCAATTGGCGCGTCAGGAAGATAGCGCTTATGCGGGGCACCTGATTCCGGTGCTGAATGATGCTGACGCGGAAGTGCGTGCGCAGGCGGCAAAGTGGCTGGGCGATGTGCGTTATGAGCCGGCTGCCGGTGCGCTGGTTCCCCTGCTCGCTGACACGAGCAGCCGCGTCCGGTTCTTCGCAGCGGAGGCGCTGGGACGGATCGGCCATGAACCGGCCATCCAGCCTATTATCACGATGCTCAGGGAGAACGATGACCGGGACGCTTACCTGCGGCACGCCGGTAGCCTGGCGCTGGCCCGCATCGGCAAGGCAGAACCGGTGGTTGCGCTATACCGCGATCAGTCCCGCGCATTGCGGATCGCGGCTGTGGTGGCCCTGCGCCGGATGCGTCATGCAGGGGTTGCCAGGTTCCTGGACGATAGCGACGAATTCATTGTCACTGAAGCGGCCCGCGCCATCAATGACGACCTTTCCATCGAAGCGGCGCTGCCGGCACTTGCCGACCTCTTGCTGAAAACAAAATTCACAAATGAGGCACTGATCCGCCGAGTGATCAATGCCAACCTGCGCGTCGGAAAGACTGAGCAGCTGCAGCGTCTGATCCAATACGCCGGGCAGCAGACCGCTTCTGCAGCCTTGCGGGCGGAGGCGGTCTCCACTGTTGGTGTGTGGAAGAAACCGTCGGTCCTTGACCGCGTGGACGGACGCTATCGCGGCACGCTTACGCCGGATACCACAGCACTGGCCGGCATCGTACAGACCGCACTGCCAGCACTGCTTTCCGACAGGGACCTGACCGTACGCCTGGCTGCTGCGGAGGCAGCGGGCCGGCTCGGAGTGAGTGAGTTGGGTGCCAGTTTATTTGCCGCGCTTCAGCGGGAGCGGGAGCCCGCCATGCGTATCGCCTGTTTGAAGGCATTGGTGGCCCTTGAAGCTCCTGAGCAGGAGCCAGCTATCCGGCGTGCGCTCGACGATCCCGAGAAAACGGTGCGTGTGGCAGGTCTGGACCTGCTTGAACATACCGATCTTGCGCCAGACGTCATGGTCAGTTTGCTGAGTAATGTCATCGCCACCAAAACCATAGAGGAAAAGCAGGCCGCCATAACCAGCCTCGGCCGGCTGCCCGTTAATCAAACTGCATCGGTCTTTGAACAACTGCTGGCCCGGATGGAAAAAGGCACCCTGGATAAGCGCGTTTATCTGGAACTGGGAGAGGCGATAGACAGCGCCGGTTCCGAGCCGCTTGCAGCCAGGTATCAGGCTGCTAGCAAATCGCTGTCGGCTGACGAACTGCTGGCCTCCTATGCCGGCAGTCTGGAAGGCGGCGATCCGGCAAGGGGAAGGCGGGTCTTCTTCCAGCACCAGCAGGCGCAGTGCATGAAGTGCCATGCGTATGATGACCGTGGCGGCAATGCGGGACCCCGTCTGAACGGTGTTGGAAAACTGCTTTCGCGCGAACAGTTGCTGGAAGCCCTCATTGAGCCAAGCAAACGCATCGCACCAGGATACGGCGTGGTCATCCTGGAGCTTGATGACGGACAAAGTGCCTCTGGTATCTACCTTGGTGAAGACAGGACAGGCGTGAAAATACGCAAAGGGCAGGAAGAGCAGTTTGTTCCGAATGAGCGCATAAAGAAGAAAACGTTTTCACCGTCCAGCATGCTGGACATGAAGCCCATTCTCACCAAGCGGGAAATCCGGGATGTGGTCAGTTTTTTAGCTACGCTTACTGATGATTAGGATATCTCGCAGCTACCGGTCCCTAAGGACTGGCCTGTTGGTCGGCGTATTTTTTGCGGGATTATCCGGTATGAACCGCAGCATAGCACAAGCGACCGCGGCCAATGACATCACCGGTCGTTTTTACCTTCCGGAAAAGGTTAAGGGTTCTGATCCGGCGTTGATGAGCACGGAACTGATTTATGAACTCAATAACAGGCCTGTGCCTCAGTGCCACGCGTCTACCATCGTAGAGACGCCTCATGGCCTCGTTGTTGCGTTTTTTGGGGGTACGCACGAGGGACATCGGGATGTCGGTATTCATGTTTCCCGTTTGAGCGGCGGAACGTGGACGCGGCCGGAGCAAGTGGCCACGGGTGTTCAGGATGATTCTCTTCAGTACCCCTGCTGGAATCCGGTGCTGTTTCAGCCGCGGCACGGTGATCTGATGCTGTTTTACAAAGTAGGCCCCAGCCCCCAAAAGTGGTGGGGAATGGTGATGACTTCTGCAGATGGCGGGCGGACCTGGTCGGCACCGCGGAAGCTCGGGACCGATCCGAAGGTCGGACACCTGCTTGGTCCCATCAAAAATAAGCCGGTACAGCTGCCTGACGGCAGGATTATCTGCCCTACAAGCATCGAGTACCCGAAAGGAGACGGTGAGGATCAGGACTGGCGCGTCTATTTTGAGACGAGCGGAGACGGGGGGCGTACATGGGAGGTAACGGGACCCATCAACGACGGGGTTACGTTTGATGCCATTCAGCCCAGTATCCTCTTTTATCCGGACGGCAACCTGCAGGTGATCTGCCGCACACGGCAGGACGTACTGGCGGAAAGCTGGTCCAGGGATCAGGGCAGGACATGGAGTCCGCTGAGGGCAATGGAGTTGCCAAATCCGAATTCGGGAACGGACGCCGTGACCCTGCATGACGGTCGCCAGCTCTTGGTTTACAATCACTCTACAAAAAAAGGCAGGGAACCTAAAGGAAGGAATATCCTGAACGTTGCGTTGTCCGCGGACGGTAAAACATGGACGCCCGCGATGACGTTGGAAAATGAACCGATTGAAGACGGATATGCCTATCCGGCGGTTATCCAGGCCGCTGACGGACGGGTGCACATCACCTATACGTATAACAGGCGCACCATCAAACATGTAGTGATCGATCCCGGCAAACTATAGGATTTTTCGCTGGAATCTGTATATTCGCCTAACTATAACTAATAGTAAGCTTTTTTCAGATTATTCAAGCCATGAACAGACGTTTCTTTTTCCGTGCCGTTGCCTTAGCGTACGGCATGTGTTTTCTTTCGTTCTTCGCCACCGCTCAGTCGCGGCCACCCCATCCCATCCAAGTGCTGGTATCACCGGACAAACCGGACTGGAACTATGTACCGGGGGAAAAGGCTACATTCACCATCCGGGTCCTGAAGCACCAGGTGCCGGTAGATGGCGCCGAGGTGGCCTACACCGTAGGCCCGGAAAAGATGGCCCCCGCCAGCCAGGGCACGCTGAGTACCGAAAATGGCCAAGGTAAGGTCAGCGGTACCCTGAAGGAACCGGGATTCCTGCGCTGTGAGGTGCGCGTGACGGTGGACGGGGTTCAGTATCGCGGTCTGGCAACCGCCGGATACGCCCCGGAGTCGATCCAGCCGACGCAGGAATTGCCGGCTGATTTCTGGGATTTCTGGAATACCGCAAAGGCGGAGGCGGCAAAAATCCCGATGGACGCAAAGGTGACACTCCTGCCGGAGTATTGCACCGCAAAAGCGGACGTTTATCAGGTAAACATCCAGAATTTTGAAACCGGCGGTAGGATCTACGGTATATTGGCCAAGCCTAAAGCGCCGGGTAAGCACCCGGCAGTGCTGCAGGTCCCCGGAGCCGGTATACGGCCTTATGCGGGTATTGTTGATCTTGCCGAGCAGGGAATCATAACGCTTCAGATCGGTATTCACGGCATCCCCGTTATCTATGAAACCGGCCTGTATGATGATCTCCGGGCAGCAGCTTTGAAAAACTATCAGTTCTTCAACCTTGATGACCGCGATCAATACTACTATAAGCGCGTGTACCTAGGGTGTGTCCGGGCCGTTGACTATCTGTGCTCATTGCCTGAATTTGACGGGACGAACCTGGCCGTTTGGGGTGGTAGCCAAGGAGGGGCATTATCCATCGTTACCGCCGCGTTGGACGACCGGATAAAATACCTGGTGTCTCTGTACCCTGCACTTTGCGACCTTACCGGATATCTCCATGGACGGGCTGGCGGATGGCCACATATGTTCAACGAGGCAAATGCCCCTTTCATGGCCAAAGAAGAGAAGATTAAGGTATCGGCTTATTATGATGTGGTCAATTTTGCGCGTTCCGTGAAGGTGCCCGGCTTTTACACGTGGGGATATAATGACGAAACGTGTCCGCCAACCTCATACTACGCTGCCTATAATCAGGTCAAAGCACCTAAGGAACTGATGTTGGTGCAGGAAACCGGGCACTGGACATTCCCGGAGCAGCAAACCATGATCACGCAATGGTTGATTGATAAGCTCAGTGCCCGGCAATGAGGAAACAGTTCATATACGGAGCGGTGGCAGTGGTGGCGTTCATTTGCCTGGCGGCGGTTTGGTGGCATCCCATTTTGTGGACCCTGCTCGCCGTGTTGCCGCTTATCCTGCTCGGTGTCCGGGATATGCTGCAGACGAGGCAGGCCATACGTCGGAATTTTCCTCTATTTGGACGGCTACGTTACCTGTTTGAAAGCATCCGACCAGAGATCCAGCAATACTTCGTGGAGGGCGACACTACGGGACGGCCGTTCAGCCGGATGTTTCGCAGCGTGGTTTATCAACGCTCCAAGCGCGTGCTGGATACCACGCCCTTCGGGACGCAGCTGGATGTGTATGATAACAACTACGAGTGGTTAAGCCACAGCCTTAATGCGCTGGACTATTTTAAGGTGAATGAACATCCCCGTGTCACGGTGGGCGGCCCGCAGTGCAGCCAGCCTTACTCAAGCAGTGTGTTCAATATATCAGCCATGAGCTACGGTTCGCTGAGCAAGAATGCGGTTATCGCGCTGAATGAAGGCGCCCGGATCGGGAATTTTTATCACAATACCGGGGAAGGGGGACTGACGGACTATCACCTGTCCGGCGGAGGCGATGTGGTATGGCAGATCGGCACGGGCTATTTTGGCTGCCGCCATCCGGATGGCAGTTTCAATGCCGAGGCGTTCAGCGAGAAAGCGCAGCACCCGCAAGTGAAAATGGTGGAAATCAAATTATCACAGGGTGCGAAGCCGGGGCATGGAGGTATCCTTCCCGCGGCCAAGGTGACCCCCGAAGTGGCGCGTATCCGGTTGGTTGAGGTGGGAAAGGAAGTCGATTCCCCGCCTTTTCACCGGGCCTTTTCAACGCCGGTGGGCCTGCTGGAGTTCGTTGAAAAGCTGCGCGGGTTGTCTGGCGGCAAGCCGGTCGGTTTCAAACTCTGCGTTGGCCGCAGGCATGAATTCCTGGCCATTTGCAAAGCCATGGTTGATACCGGTATTTATCCAGATTTCATCACGGTGGATGGGGGAGAAGGAGGAACCGGGGCTGCGCCGCTGGAGTTTTCCAATTCCGTTGGGATGCCGTTGCGGGACGCATTGGCGTTTGTATATGACTGTCTTACCGGGTTTGACCTGAAAAGACATATTAAGATCATTGCTTCGGGCAAGATCGCAACCGGGTTTGATCTGGTGAAGAACTTTGCGCTTGGCGCTGACATCTGCAACAGTGCGCGAGGGATGATGATGGCGCTGGGATGTATCCAGGCGCTGCAGTGCAATGCCAATACGTGTCCCACGGGGGTTGCGACGCAGGATCCTGATCTGGTAAAGGGGCTGGTAGTTTCGGACAAACGCTTACGGGTAGCGAACTTCCATCATGAAACGGTGAAAGCTGCCGGGGAACTGATGGGGGCAGCGGGCATCCGGCACCCGGACGACATTCACCGGATATTTATCCACCGGCGGGTTTCACCAAGTAAAGTGGAAACATACCTGGACACTTATCCCTATATCCCGGCGGGAAGCCTGCTTCAGCC
>Ga0079224_100011150_pt1 | contig 12363 bp, 11 predicted proteins | sample Stecom2015_FD_80414 | JGI IMG/M metagenome (GOLD analysis project Ga0079224, IMG submission 80414) | Agricultural soil microbial communities from Utah to study Nitrogen management - Steer compost 2015 | ecosystem: Environmental > Terrestrial > Soil > Agricultural land | place: USA: Utah... | reverse complement strand
GGGCGCGACCGAGGGCCGGGGATCGCTCCCCGGCCCTCGGCCTCAGGTCCTGTCGGTGCGGGCCGGCTGGCTCAGCCGCCGAGCTCCTTGACCACCTCGACCATGAGCTGGCTGGCCTCGGTGGGGTTCTGGCCGACGCGCACGCCGGCGGCGCGCAGGGCGTCCATCTTGGCCTGGGCGGTGCCCTTGCCACCGGAGACGATGGCGCCGGCGTGGCCCATCTTCTTGCCGGGGGGCGCCGTGACGCCGGCGATGTAGGACACGACCGGCTTGCTCATGTTGGCGGCGATGAACTCGGCCGCCTCCTCCTCGGCCGAGCCGCCGATCTCACCGAACATCATCACGGCGTCGGTCTGCGGGTCGGCCTCGAAGGCCTCCAGGCAGTCGATGAACGACGTGCCCGGCACCGGGTCGCCGCCGATGCCCACGCAGGTGGTGACGCCGATGTCGTTGAGCTTCAGCTCGTAGAGCGCCTGGTAGGTGAGGGTGCCGGAGCGGCTCACGATGCCGACGTTCGGCTTGCCCTCCACCGGCGGCTTGGCGATGTGGCCGGCGGTGATGCCGATGTTCGCCTTGCCGGGGCTGATGATGCCGGGGCAGTTCGGGCCGAGCACGCGCACGTCGGGGAAGTCCCGCTTCAGCTTGTTGAAGAACCACGCCTCGTCGTGGGCGGGCACGCCCTCGGTGATGGCGACGATGAACTTCGCGCCACCCTCGGCGGCCTCGATGACCGCGTCCTTCACGCCCGGGGCGGGGATGAAGATACACGAGGCGGTGGCGCCGGTGGCCTCCACGGCCTCCCCGACGGTGGCGTAGATCGGGATGCCGTCCACGTCGGTCCCGGCCTTCTTCGGGTTGGTGCCGGCCACGACCTGGGTGCCGTAGTCGCGGTTGAGGAGGCCGTAGAAGCGGCCCTGGGAGCCGGTGAGGCCCTGGTAGACGACCTTGGTGGTCTCGTCGACGAAGATTGCCATCGCGCTGCGTCTCCCTTACTTCGCGGCCAGCGCCACGGCGGTCTCGGCCGCTTCGACCATCGTCGAGGCGAGCTGGAGCTTGTCGGACAGGTGGGGCTGGAGGATGGCCCGCCCCTCGTCGGCGTTCGTGCCGTCGAGGCGGATCACGATCGGCACGTCGATGTCGACGCGGCCCATCGCCGTGATGATCCCGTTGGCCACCTCGTCGCCCTTGGTGATGCCACCGAAGATGTTGATGAAGATCGCCTTCACCTCGGGGTCGTTGTTGATGACCTCGAGGGCACCGGCCATCACGTCGGCGTTGGCGCCGCCCCCGATGTCGAGGAAGTTCGCCGGCTTGCCGCCGACCTGGTTGACGATGTCGACGGTGGACATGGCCAGCCCGGCGCCGTTGGCGATCACGCCGACGGAGCCCTCGAGGCCGACGTACTGCAGGCCCTTCTCGTGGGCGGCCTGCTCCCGCTCGTCGCGCACCTGGGTGGCCTCGTACTCGGCGTACTCGGGGTGGCGGAAGACCGAGTTGCCGTCGAGGGTGACCTTGGCGTCGAGGGCGTGGACCTCGCCGGTGGGCTTCAGGATCAGCGGGTTGATCTCGCAGAGGTCGGCGTCGCCCTCGGTGTAGGCCCGGTAGAGCTTGAGGAGGATGTCGACCGCCCCGTCGGTGGCGGCGGGGTTGAGCTTGGCGTCCTGCACCCACGTGCGGGCCACGTCCTCGGTGAGGCCGTCGACCGGGTCGATCCAGATCTTGGCGATGGCGTCGGGGTCGGCCTCGGCCACGGCCTCGATCTCCACGCCGCCCTGGGCGGACAGCATCCCGAGGTGCTTCCTGGCCGAGCGGTCGAGGGTGAAGCTGGCGTAGTACTCCTCGGCGATGTCCGAGGCCAGCTCGATCCACAGGGTCCGCACGGTGTGGCCCTTGATGTCCATCCCGAGGATGTTCGAGGCGTGGGTGCGGACCTCGTCGGCGTCGCCGGCGAGCTTGATGCCGCCGGCCTTGCCGCGCCCGCCCACCTGGACCTGCGCCTTGACGACCACCGGGTACCCGATGCGGTCGGCGGCGGCCACCGCGTCGTCCACGGTGGTGACGGCCTCTCCCGGGGATACGGGGATCCCGTACCTCGCGAAGAACTGCTTGCCCTGGTACTCGTAGAGGTCCATGCGCTTCTCTCCCGACCCCGGAGGGCCTCGGTTTCCGACGGTGCGACGGGTCGGCCGATACTAGGGGTGTGCGCGCGACCCACCGCCAGTCGAGGCGAGCCGCCCGCCACCGCTCGGCGGTGACGGGCTGATGCCGGTCGCCCAGAGCCGGGGCCACGCCGGCAAGGCGCTGCTCGTCGCGGGGGTGGGCGTCGTGCTCGCCCTCGGCATCGCCTTCCTGGTCGCGCAGATGGCGAGCCGCGGCGACGTGGAGATCCGCCTCGGCGACGACCGCTTCGAGGTCGGCAAGGCCGAGCGCCTCGCACGGGCCATCGAGCGCGAGGAGGGCCTGCCGGTGCTCGTGCCGGACCTCGTGGGGCGCCAGCGCAACCTGTACGTCCAGCACCTCGGCGACGACGCCGACGAGGGCTGGGTGGCGTTCGGGGCCTTCGACCCGGAGGACCCCGCGTGCGCGGTGCAGATCGACCGGGAGGCGCAGGTGCTCGTCAACGACTGCGACGAGTCGGACACCTACCCGCTCGACGGCACCGGCCTGCGCTTCTACCCCACCGTCGTCGAGGACGGTGAGGTCATCGTCGACCTCAACGAGCTGTCGACGACCACCACGGCCGCCGACGGGGGCTGAGCGCCCGCGCCCTCAGGCGTCCCTGGGGGCGGTTCGGGCCGACTCGAGCGCGGCGGCGAGGTCGTCGAGGAGCCGGCGGGTGACGCGGGCGGTGTCTCGGTGCGCCTCGGGCGGCGCGGTGAGGTCGGCCAGCAGCTCGGTGATGCCCTCGCGCCCGGAGCGCACGGTGAGGAGGGACACGGCCCCGGCGCCGCTGGCGCGGCGGTGGGGCCCGCGGGCGATCCAGGTGACGGGGACCACGACGTGGGCGCGGGACTCCCAGTGCGGCTCACCCGTGCGCAGGTCGACCTGCAGGCGGGGCGACACGGCGGCGGCGACGGCGTCGGTCAGAACCCGATCGAGGTCGATGCGCTCGAGGCGGACCACCACCTCGGGCAGCGGGATCTCCACGTAGGCGCTGAGCCGCACCATCGTCGGGCGGGTGGCGATGGGGGTGGCGGGGGTGGGCGGGGCCATGGGACACCTCCTGGTCTCGCCCAGCGTCCCCCGCGCCGGGGTGCCCGCGGCAGGGCCGAACGTCCCTACCCGTCCCGAGCCGGCGGGGTGAACAGGTCGAGCAGCGCCGCCTTCTGCACCTTTCGGGTGCCCGTGCGGGGCAGCTCGTCGACGACGACCACCTGGACCGGGACCTTGTACTCGGCGAGGTGCTGGGCGACGTGGGCGACGAGGTCGTCCTCGGCCGCGGCGGCCCCGGGCCGGAGGCGCACCGCGGCGACGGGCACCTCGCCCATCCGCTCGTCGGGCCGGCCCACCACGGCAGCCTCGGCGACGGCGGGATGCTGCTCGAGGCAGCGCTCCACCTCGAGCGCGTAGACGGAGTAGCCGCCGCGCTTCACGACGTGCTTGGCCCGGCCCTCGAAGACGATGGTGCCGAACCGACCCCGTCGGGCGAGGTCGCCGGTGCGGAGCCAGCCGTCGCCGGTCAGCACGTCAGCGGTGGCGGCGGCGTCGCCTCGGTAGCCCTTGAGGACCCCGGGGCCCCGTACGAGGAGCTCGCCCACCTCGCCGACGGGCACCTCCTCGCCGTGGTCGTCCACCACCCGCAGCTCGTAGCCGGGCAGGGAGACGCCGAGGCCCTCGCCGAGCAGGCCGCGGGTGGGGCTGAGGAACGGCGGCGAGAGCTTGGCCGCCACGCCGCCGCCGACCTCGACCATCCCGTACGCCTCCGCGAAGAGGGCCTGGCCGTGGCTGCCGAGCAGCGGGAGGGTCACGGTGGCGCCGCGCCGCTTGAACCGCTCGGCCAGGTCGGCGGGCATGGCGTCGGCCCCGGACCCCCACAGCCGCACGCTGCGCAGGTCGCGGTCGTCGGCGCCGGCCTCCTCGAGCATCCGGTACATGGCCGGCACGCCGATGTGGATCGTGGCTCGGCGCGACTCGATGGCGTCGAGTACCCGCACCGGGTGGAAGCGGGACAGGAGGTAGGTGGGGACGCCCGCCGCAGCGAGGCCGAGCAGCACGACGAAGCCCATGATGTGCGCGACGGGCAGGGCGATCACGGCCTCGTCGCAGCGCAGCACGTTCGGCCAGGCGACGGCGGCGAGCACCTGACCGACGAGCGCCCGGTGGGTCAGCTCCACCCCCTTGGGGGCGCCGGTGGTGCCGCTCGTGTAGAAGAGCGCCCCCACCTCGCCGGGTTCGGCCGGGTGGGCGTCGGCGAGCGGCTCGGCGCCGTCGAGCTCCGCCGGTGAGCGCACCACGAGCGTGGCCGCCGAGTCGGCGACGACGTGAGCCACCTCCTCGGCCCGCATCTGGTCGTTGACCGGGGCGGGGAGGCACCCGGCTCGGGCGGCGGCCAGGCAGAGGAGCAGCATGTCGTAGCCGTTGGGGGTGTTGACGACCACGACGTCACCGGGCGAGGTGCGGGCGGCGATCGCGCCGGCCCAGCGGCGGACCTGCTCGGCCGCCTCCTCGTAGGTTCGGGTCGCACCGCCCTCCTCCTCGACGAGGCGGCGGCCGCCGTGGATCCGGGCCAGCCGGTCCATGAGCGTGCCGAGCGTGACGTCGCGTCGGACCAGCAGCGACGCTCGGGCCAGGGGCCGCACCATCACCCCGGTCTACCCGGCCGGCGCCCCGGCGGGCGCACCGGGCGGCTCATCAGAGCTTCTTGAGCGGCGCCCACGACAGGAGGAGGCGCTTCTCGCCGACGGAGGGGAAGCGGATCACGATCTCGGCCTTGTCGCCCTCGCCGTGGAGGCTGAGCACCACGCCCTCCCCGAAGCTGGCGTGGACGACGTCGTCGCCCACCTTGATGCCGAGCTGCTCGGCGCCGTGGCGGGCCGGACCGGTGCCGGTGCCGCCCTGGCTGGTGGGTCGCCGCCCGGCCCGCAGGGCGGCCTCGACCATGCGATCGCGGTTGGCGCTGCTGCCCCGGCCCCGGGACCCGTAGCCAGCGCCGCCGTAGCCGCCGCCCGAGTCGTAGCCGCCGGCGCCGTAGGTGCGCCCGCCCCGGCTGGCCCGGCGCTGCTCGATGGCCTGCACGAGGTGCTCGGGGATCTCGTCGAGGAAGCGGCTGGGCGGGTTGTACTGGGTGCCGCCGTAGAGGGTGCGGCTCCACGCGTGGCTGAGGTAGAGGCGGTCCTGGGCCCGGGTGAGCGCCACGTAGGCGAGGCGGCGCTCCTCCTCGAGCTCGTCGGGGTCGCCGATGGCCCGCAGGTGCGGGAACACGCCGTCTTCGAGGCCGATGATGAACACCGCCGGGAACTCGAGGCCCTTGGCGGCGTGGATCGTCATGAGCACCACCTGGCTGTCGTCCCCGTCGATCTCGTCGGCGTCGGCCACCAGGCTCACCTGCTCGAGAAACGCCTCGATCGACTCGGCGTCCTGCGCGGAGCCGACGAGCTCGGCGAGGTTCTCGAGGCGGCCCTCGGCTTCGATCGTGCGCTCGGCCCGCAGCTCGTCGAGGTACCCGCTGCGCTCGAGCAGCGCCTCGAGCAGCGGCGCCGGCTCGTCGTCGGCGGCGAGGTCCTCGACGCTCTCGAGCAGCTCGAGGAACTGGGCGATGCCCTTGGCCGCCTTGCCGCCCACGCCGGCGTCGTCGGCCCGGCGCAGGGCGTCCATGAACGACAGGCCGCGGGCCGACGCGTACGCGTCGAGCTTGCCGATGCTGCCGTCGCCCACCCCCCGCTTGGGGGTGTTCAGCACCCGCTTCACGGAGACCTCGTCGGCCGGGTTGACGACGGCCTTCAGGTAGGCGAGGGCGTCCTTCACCTCGCGACGGTCGTAGAACCGGGTGCCGCCGATGACCTTGTACGGCACGCCGTGGCGGGCCAGGGCCTCCTCGAGCACGCGGCTCTGGGCGTTGGTCCGGTAGAAGACGGCGATGTCGCCCCAGCGGTGCTCGCCGCCGTCGTGGAGGCGGGCGATCTCACGGGTGACCCACTGGGCCTCGTCCACCTCGTCGTCGCCGTGGTACCGCACGATCGGCTGCCCGTCGCCGCGGTCGGTCCAGAGCTCCTTCGGCTTGCGGCTCTGGTTGTTGGCGATGACGGCGTTGGCGGCGTCGAGGATCGTCTGCGTGGACCGGTAGTTCTGCTCCAGCACCACCACCGTGACGTCGGGGAACGCATCCTCGAACTCGAGGATGTTGCGCATGTCCGCGCCCCGGAACCGGTAGATCGACTGGTCCCCGTCTCCCACCACGCAGACGTTGCGGTGGGCCTGGGTGAGGAGCAGGACGAGCTCGTTCTGGACGGGGTTCGTGTCCTGGTACTCGTCGACGAGCACGTGGCGGAAGCGGCGCTGGTAGTGCTCGAGCAGGTCGGGGTTGGCCTTCAGGAGCTGGACGGCGTTGCCGAGCAGGTCGTCGAAGTCCATGGCCCCGGCCCGCTGCAGCCGAGCCTGGTACTCCGTGAAGACCTCCGCGATCGTGCGCTCGTAGAGGACCTGCGCGCGGTCGGCGAACTGGGCGGCGGTGAGCCCGTCGTTCTTGGCGGCGCTGATCGTGGCGTGGACCGACCGGGGCGGGAAGCGCTTCGGGTCGAGCCCCAGGTCCCGGATGACGTAGCCGGTGAGGCGGTTGGCGTCGGCCTGGTCGTAGATGGTGAAGGCCTTGGGGAAGCCGAGCCGGTCGGCATCCCGCCGCAGGATCCGCACGCAGGCCGAGTGGAACGTGGAGACCCACATCTTCTCGGCCACCGGGCCCACGAGCGCGGCCACCCGCTGCTTCATCTCGTCGGCGGCCTTGTTGGTGAACGTGATGGCCAGGATCTCGAACGGGCTGACGCCGTGCTCGCGGATCAGGTGGGCGATCCGGTGGGTGAGCACTCGGGTCTTCCCGGAGCCGGCGCCGGCCACGATGAGCAGCGGACCCTCGGTGTGGGTGACGGCCTCCCACTGGACGGGGTTGAGGCCCTGAGCGAGGGGATCGGCCGCGTCGGTCATGGGAGGGCAAGCCTACCGGTGGGGCCTGACAGCCCAGTCCGGCTAGAACCGGGGGGATGCAGCTCCACAAGCTCACCTCGACCGACGGGTTCATCGTGTTCGACCTCGACGACGCCCCCGCCGTGGGCGTGGTGCGCCTGGCGCCGAAGGTGCTGCGCGACGGCGCGGAGCTGCTGGCCCGCAGCACCACCTACGCCGCCGCCAGCTTCGGCCTGCGGGTGCGGGGCGGCAGCGGCGCGATCAACGCCAAGCCCGATGCCCGAGACGAGGCGGTGCAGGCGTTCGTGGCCGAGGTGGCCGAGCTGGTGGAGAGCGAGCGGTGGCTGCCCGGTCCCGGCCTCGGCGTCACCGCCGACGACCTGGCGCCGCTCCCCCGGGCCGAGCAGCGGGCGAAGGCGTTCGACCAGACGGCCACCGGCGAGAGCGCGGTGGCGGCCGCCGCGGGCCTGCTCGGCTCGCTGGAGGGGCGCCGCGTGGCGCTCGTCGGCAGCGGCCCGGTCGTCGAGGCGGCGGCCGCCGCCGCGTCGGCCCAGGGGGCGAGCCCGGAGCCGCAGGCGTCGATGGACGCGGACTGCGACGTGCTCCTGGTCGCCGGCAAGGCCGGCGTGCTCGAGCACGACCTGGCCGCCACGGTGAAGGCCAAGGCCGTCGTCCCGCTCAGCCCGGTGCCGGTCACGGCTCGGGCCCTGGCCGTGCTGGGCCGGGCCGGCGCCGTCGTCGTGCCGGACTTCCTCTCGACGGCCGCCCCGCTGCTGGCCGCCTTCGACCCCGACGGCGGCGACCCGATCGAGCGGGTGCGGGCCGCGGTGGCCAACCTGGCCGGCGAGGGCACGAACCTGTGGATGGCCGCCTGCCTGCGGGCCGAGGAGTTCCTCCGCACCTGGCAGCCCGAGCTCCCCTTCGGCCGGCCCCTCGCCTGAGCCGCCGTCGGGGCGGCACGGAGCCCTCGCTGGTCCCGAGGGCCCCGTCCGCCCGGGCCCTCGGGACCAGCTGGAGGATCCCAACAATCTGACGATATCGTCAGGTTGTAAGGATTGCGACCCGTCGAGGAGGCCCATGCCCGACCACGCGCTGGAGGCGGCGCTCAGCGCTCCCGTCTCCGAGGTCAAGGCCGAGCTGTTCAAGGCCCTCGGCCACCCGGCCCGCATCCGGGTGCTCGAGGTGCTGTCCAAGGGCGAGCACTCGGTCAGCGAGATGCAGCCGCTGGTGGGGATCGAGAGCTCCCACCTGTCGCAGCAGCTCGGGATCCTCCGCCGGGCCGGGCTCGTCACCAGCCGGCGGGAGGGCACCTCGGTCATCTACTCGCTGAGCGACCCGCTCCTCGCCGAGCTGCTGGCGGTGGCCAAGCAGCTGCTGATCTCGTCGCTGGTGGAGAACGAGTCCCTGCTGGCCGACCTGCGATCGGCCGCCGGGCGATGACCCGCCAGGCGCTCGGGCCGCTGCTCGCCCTCCTCCCCCGGCGGTCCGACTACGAGGGGCTCGACCGGAGCTGGCGGGCCGACCTGGTGGCCGGCCTCACCGTCGGCGTCGTCGCCCTCCCCCTGGCGCTCGCCTTCGGCATCTCGAGCGGCCTCACCGCCGAGGCCGGGCTCATCACCGCGGTCGTGGCCGGCCTCGTGGCGGCCGTCTTCGGCGGGTCCGACGTGCAGGTGTCGGGCCCCACCGGCGCGATGACCGTCGTGCTCGTGCCCGTCGTCGCCCGCCACGGCCCCGACGCCGTGCTCGTGGTGAGCCTCCTGGCCGGCGTGCTCGTCGTGGCCGCCGCGCTGGCCCGCCTCGGTCGGTTCCTGGCCTACGTGCCGTGGCCGGTGATCGAGGGGTTCACGATCGGCATCGCCGTCATCATCTTCCTGCAGCAGGTGCCGAGCGCGCTCGGGGTGCCGAAGCCCGAGGGGGAGAACACGGCGCTCGTGGCGCTGGAGGCGCTGGGCGACGCGCTCGACCACGGCTCCGTCGCGTCGGTCGGCATCGTCGCGCTGTCGGTGGCCCTGCTCGTCGTCCTGCCCCGCATCCGCCGGGCCCTGCCGGCGTCGCTCATCGCGGTGGCCGCCGCCACGGTCGTCGCCGAGCTGGCCGACCTCGACGTCGCCCGCATCGGCGCCCTGCCCGGCTCCCTCCCGGCCCCGTCGCTGCCCGGGCTGTCAGCCAGCCAGGTCAGCGAGCTGCTGTCCGCGGCGTTCGCGGTGGCGGTGCTCGCCGCCCTCGAGAGCCTGCTGTCGGCCAAGGTGGCCGACGGGATGACCGGGGGGCGCCCGCACGACCCGGACCGCGAGCTGTTCGGCCAGGGCCTCGCCAACCTGGCCTCGCCGCTGTTCGGCGGGATGCCGGCCACCGGGGCGATCGCCCGGACCGCCGTCAACGTGCGCAGCGGCGCCCGCACCCGGGTGGCGTCGGTGGTGCACGCGCTCGTGCTGCTCGTGGTGGTGCTGGCGGCCAGCGACCTGGTCGGTCGCATCCCGCTCCCCGCGCTCGCCGGCGTCCTCATGGTCACCGCCGTGCGGATGGTCGAGATCCACAACGTCCGTGCCGTCGTTCGGGCCACCCGCTCCGACGCCGTCGTGCTCGCCGTCACCGCGGTCGCCACCGTGGCCTTCGACCTGATCGTGGCCGTGCAGATCGGCATCGCCGTCGCCGTGGTGCTGGCCCTGCGGCACGTGGCCCGCAGCTCCCAGATCGTGCCGGTGCCGATCCCCCGGGACGCCGCCGGCGCCGGGCCCGACCGGGAGACCACCGACGACCTGCTCCACGACGGGATCGTCGTCTACCGCCTCGACGGGGCGCTGTTCTTCGGCGCCGCCCAGCGGTTCCTCACCGAGCTCACGCAGGTCACCGACGCCAAGGTGGTCGTCCTCGCCCTCCCCGACCTGCAGGTGCTCGACGCCACCGGCGCGCAGGCCCTCGGGGAGATCGTGGCCGAGCTCGAGGCGCGGGGCATCACCGTGCTCCTGAAGGGCCCCCGCCCCGAGCACCTGCGGATCCTCGACGCCGCCGGCGCGCTCGGCCGGCTCCGCACCCAGCACCACCTCTTCTCGAACCTCGACGACGCGCTCGCCCACGCCCACCGCCACGCCAGCGAGGACCACCGCACCGTCGCCCTCTGAGGCGGCGCGGCGCACCGGCTGAGCGGGGCCGGGGCCGGCTGCCCTACGCGGCTGAGGTCTCGAGGAGCCGGGTGCGGAGCAGGTCGAGGACCTGCTGGAGCGCGTCGTGGGTGGGCTGGCCGGGCTGGTCGACGAGGTCCTCGGTGAGGACCGAGTGGGCGAGGCGCCGGTGGCCCCACGGGTTGCCCTTCGACGAGTCGATCTCCACGGCGCGGAAGCGGTCGCCGAGCGCCTCGTGCAGGTGGGCGAAGCGCTCGCGGGGCACGAGCGGGTCGTAGCTGAACCGCAGCCCCAGCACGCAGAGGTCGGGCTCGGCGTCGAGGCGCCGCTGCACCGTGGCCAGGTCGTCGTCGCTCAGGTGCAGCGCCCGCTTGGCCCGCTTGGTCACGCCGAGCGGCAGCGACGGCTGGCTGAGCACCGGCGCCACCACGGACGGCTCCGGGGCCATGGCGAGGGCGAAGTTCCCGGTGAAGCACATGCCCACCACGCCGACGCCCGGGCCGCCGCAGCGCTCGTGCTCCCGGCGGGCGAGGGCCTTGCACCACTCGACGACCGGGCTCGTGCGGTTCGTGGCCCAGGCCGCGAACTCCCGGGAGATGCAGGCGGGCACGAGCGAGCGGGCCATGGCCACCGGCGACGGCTCGGCGCCCGGCTCGCCGAAGAGGTGGGGCAGCACGGCGGTGCAGCCGAGGTCGACGACCCGGTCGGCGAAGTCGATCACCTTCGGCGTGATGCCGGGGATCTCGGCGATGACGATCACCGCCGGGCCGCTCCCCCGCCGGTAGACGAGCCGCTCCTTGCCGTCGTGGGCGAAGCGGTCCTGCTCGTAGGCCTCCAGCGTCCCCATCGGCGGCACGGTACCGCCCGCTGGGGCGAGCGGGCGGCAGATCCGGGACGTGCGCCCATCGGCGGCCGCGGTGCCGGCGCCCGACGGCGCAGGGGGGGCGACCCCGGGTCGGCGCCTCGCTCCGCCAGCGGCCAGACTCGAGCGATGCGCCCGTTCCGGTTCGGCATCCAGTGCAAGGGACCGGCCAGCGCGGCCGGGTGGGCCGAGCTGGCCCGCAAGGTCGAGGACCTGGGCTGGTCGACGCTCACCGTGGCCGACCACCTCGAGGAGCCGCTCGCCCCGCTGCCCGCGCTGATGGCGGCCGCCGACGCCACCACCACCCTGCGGGTGGGGACGATGGTGCTGGCCAACGACTACCGGCACCCGGTGATGCTGGCCAAGGAGGCGGCCACGCTCGACGTGCTCACCGAGGGGCGCTTCGAGCTCGGGATCGGCGCCGGCTGGATGCTGGCCGACTACGAGCCGGCCGGCATCCGCCTCGACCGCCCCGGGGTGCGGATCGACCGGCTGGCCGAGGCGCTCGCCGTGCTGCGGGGCGCGTGGTCCGGTGCACCGTTCACCTTCGCCGGGGAGCACTACCAGGTCACCGACCTCGTGCTGCCGCCCGCGCCCACCACCCCGGGTGGGCCGCCGGTGGTGATCGGCGGCGGCGGCGAGCGGATCCTGCGCCTCGCCGCCCGGGAGGCGAACGTGGTGGCCGTCAACGTGAACCTGCGCGCCGGAGTCATCGACGAGCGGGCCTTCCCCGACGGCACCCCCGAGGCCACCGATCGCAAGCTCGGCTGGATCCGCGAGGCGGCCGGCGACCGGTTCGACCAGCTGGAGCTCCAGGCCCGGGTGCACCTGGCGATGGTCACCGACGACCGCGACGGCGTGATCGAGCAGCTGGTCTTGGCGTTCGGGCTCACCCCGGCGCAGGCGGCCGAGACGCCGCACGCCCTCGTCGGCACCGTCGAGGAGATCTGCGACCAGCTCGTCGAGCGCCGCGAGCGCTGGGGGATCAGCTACCTCGGCCTCTCCCACGACCAGCTCGACGCCTTCGCCCCCGTCATCGCCCGCCTCGCCGGCACCTGACACGAGATCTGTGTGCGCGTTCGTGCCGCATGCGCACGGAATCGCGCACAGATCTCGTTCCGGGCCGGGTCAGCCGGCGTAGGTGAAGGCCAGCGACGCGGTGCGGCCGATCTCCACGCCGTCGCGGCGCACGACGTACTCCGTGATCGGCGCGCCCCCGTCGTCGGCGGGCGGCGACCAGGCCAGCTCGACCCCACTCGCGGT
>Ga0079224_100011149_pt1 | contig 12365 bp, 12 predicted proteins | sample Stecom2015_FD_80414 | JGI IMG/M metagenome (GOLD analysis project Ga0079224, IMG submission 80414) | Agricultural soil microbial communities from Utah to study Nitrogen management - Steer compost 2015 | ecosystem: Environmental > Terrestrial > Soil > Agricultural land | place: USA: Utah... | reverse complement strand
TGCCACTCGACAGGATCACTTGAGGAACCAGTCATAACTATTTTTATGACTCCTTTATCATCGTCATCTGAATGCCAATCTGGCCGCAGTTTAACAATCTCCTTATATAAATCTATTGCAATACGGCGAGACATAACAACTATCATTGATTTTCCAAACATTGCTTGTTGACGTTCTTCAAAGTGTTTAATTGCATCTTCTGCTAAAAGCTTTACTCTGGATTCGGTACCAGCTAAAGCCTCCAAACGAGACCATTTTGATTTTAAACGTTCCTTTACAGTCTGCTCTTGATCTTCTGTGATTTCTTCGTATTCATCATCTATACGAAGATCACTTGGCAAATCAAGTGGAATAATACGACTTTCATAAAATATTTTTACCGTAGCTCCGTCTTCAACTGCCTGAGTCATATCGTAAATATCAATATAATCGCCAAAAACAGCAGGTGTATTTTTATCTGTTGCTTCTACAGGTGTCCCTGTAAAACCAATGAATGACGCATTTGGCAAGGCATCCCTCACGTATTTAGCAAAGCCATATTTTGTTTCTACCTCATTTCCACGAATGGTTGCACTAAAACCATATTGACTGCGGTGAGCTTCATCTGCCATTACAATTACATTTGAACGATCTGTTAGATATGGCATAATACCTGTTTCTTCATCTGGTGCAAACTTTTGTAAGGTGGTAAAGATAATACCTCCTGATTCAACAGTCAGGAGTTGACGGAGTTCATCACGATTTTGTGCTTGGCTTGGCGTTTGGCGTAATATATCACTTGAAATAGAAAATGTATTAAACAATTGATCATCTAAGTCATTTCGGTCTGTAAGTACGACAATGGTTGGATTGTTCATTGCTTGTATTAACTTTCCTGCATAAAAAACCATGGATAAACTTTTACCAGACCCTTGTGTATGCCACACAACCCCAATTTTATGGTCTCCTTGAACAGCAACCTTTGCTTTTTCTACTGCTTTTTTCACAGCATGGAATTGATGATATGCCGCTAAAATTTTATATGTATTCTCTCCATCTGTTTGAAACAAAATAAAGTTGCGTATAATGTCCATAAATCGTGATGGCTCCAACATGCCTTTCAGTAAAACCTCTAATTGGGAAAGAGAAGTTGGTGCAAGCTCGAGACCATCTATTGTACGCCATTTCATAAAACGTTCTTCATCTGCTGTTAGTGAACCCACACGAGCATTTACTCCATCACTAGTTATCAGGAATGCATTGTAACGGAAAAGAGCAGGAATTGTTTGCTTGTATGTCTGTAATTGGTTATAACCCTCTGAAATACCTGTTGCTTCATTTGTAGCATTCTTTAATTCAATGACTACTAACGGTAGCCCATTTACGAAAACAAGTACATCAGGTCGTTTATTTTGACTACCTTCGATGATAGTAAACTGGTTTACTGCTACAAAATTATTATTTGTGGAAATTTCATAATCAAATAACCATACTTTTACTGTTGGGTTATATCCGTCCTTACTATGTAACTCAATGTCTAAACCATCAGTCACCATATGTTGAAATTTTTGATTGTTTATCACTAAGTTGGGTGAATCATTAGCTTGGATTTTTTGTACCGCAAGTTCTATTGCTTCTCTTGGCACGTTCGGATTAATACGATATAATGCTTCCCTTAATCGGTCAGTCAAAACAACGTCTTTATAGCTTTCACGTTCAGGATAATCTCCTTCATGTGCAATGTCAGGCCCGGCCAAGATGGAATAATCCATCTCAGCTAACCATTCAAGTGTTGCTTCCTCTAAATCCGATTCCAAATACTTAAACATATTTCAATCAACCACACTTTCGTCTGGGATTTCAATTTCTCCTGAAAGTAGTTTTGGTAGCAATGTATCTCGAATTTCAGATAACTTTTTGTTTTCTTGTTGATTGTTCCAAATTAAATTATTTTGAACTTCAATTACTTTGGTCAACAATTCTAACAACCTTTTTGAAGGAAGAAGTATCTTTAAAGATAAAATATCATCAGGTTTTATTGAAGGATATGCACTTGTACTCTGTTCAGCTATGGCCTGCAATGAATCTAATACTTCCTCTTGCGTAATCCATAAATAAATTAAATCATTAGAATACATTCCTTTACTACTTAATACTACAAAACCTGTAGAGACTATCATATTTTCTAACGGCTCTTTAATTATTCCATAATGTTGTTGATTAGGTCTAACTGTTGAAAACACAATATCATTACTTTTAATTTTTCTTTTTGCCCTACTCGGTACTTTATCTTTACTAACATCAATAAGTTGTATATTGTCTATTCTATTTTTTGTTATATTTCCTGTATCGAGATAGTTAATATACTCCCATTGATCCTTTTTTGATAAGGACTCTTGATTAGCATTACATACATCACCAATTGTAACTATTCTCCAACCCTCTGGTATCTCTCCTAACTCGCTCTCCTTCATCTTGCCACCGTTTGATTTATAGGTTAGACCTTCCTCATTTGGAAAATTAAAATCAATGAACCAATGTTTGAAAAGGGTTTTAGAGATTTCTCCAAGTTTTCTATTAATTTTTTCATTCGATACACACTTTAAATCTAACTTTTCAATTACTGATACAATACGGTTTTGAATTTTAAGGGTTGGAATTTGAATAAGTATCTTATTTAATGTTTCAGTTCTTAAACTTGGTATTGTTGTACCTTCGTTGTAGTAATTAAAATCAATTTGAGACAAATAATAATATAAATATTTCGGGTGAACTAACTCTTCATTTACCTCTGTATAAAACAAAGTATCAACAGTCCAAAATGGTTCTTCAATATATTTAACCTTACTAATACTACCTTTACGACCAATCAAAACCGACGGTTTATCATAGAGGTATTCGGTAGCATAACCCATCACACCACCAGTTCCCAAAATAGGATATTTTCCATTATCATTTTGAACCTTTTTTTGATTTTTACCATACTTAATCTCAACCAATTCCGATAACTCATATTCCTGCAATTCAAATATCATACCCAATCCCCCCAAGAGCTTGGCGAATTTGGCCTTCTAATTCTTTTGATTTTGCAAACTCCTCTGATAACTCACTTGTTATTCGAACCATCTTTTCTTCAAACGGTTCATCATCATCCTCAGCATCCTCTATTCCTACGTAACGACCAGGCGTTAATATATAATCATTTTTTTGTACATCCTCTAAGGTTGCAGCCTTGCAAAATCCTTGCACATCTTCATACTCTCCATCCATTGTTCCACGCCATTTATGGAAAGTATCTGCTATTTGCTTAATATCTTCATCTGAAAACTCTTTATGAGTGCGATCTGCCATGAATCCAAGTTTTCGAGCATCGATAAATAGAATCTCATTATTCCGTTTTCTCTTACCTGTTTTTGATTTATCTTTTGAAATAAACCAGATACAAACAGGGATTTGTGTTGAATAAAATAATTGTCCTGGCAGAGTGACGATGCATTCTACTTTATCTTTCTCAATTAAATTTTTACGGATTTCTCCCTCACCGGAAGTGTTGGATGACATTGAACCATTTGCTAAAACAAACCCTGCTGTTCCTGTTGGTGAAAGTTTTGAATACATATGTTGTATCCATGCATAGTTCGCATTTCCAACAGGAGGTGTACCAAACTGCCATCGAACATCCTCTCGCAGTTTTTCACCACCCCAATCTTTTATATTGAATGGTGGATTTGCTAAAATATAGTCCGCTTTTAATCCTTTATGAAGATCATTATGGAATGTATCTGCATTATGAGAACCGATGTTACTATCGACACCGCGAATCGCTAAATTCATCTTACAAAGTCTCCACGTTGTAGGATTTGATTCCTGTCCATAAACAGCAATGTCTCCAAGTTTTCCTTGATGTTCCTCAACAAACCTTTCACTCTGCACAAACATACCACCTGAACCACAACATGGATCATAAATTCGACCTTTATATGGTTCAAGCATTTCAACTAAAAGACGAACAACAGAGGATGGTGTATAGAATTCACCGCCGCCTTTGCCTTCTGCACTTGCAAACTTAGCTAAAAAATATTCATAAACTCGACCTAAAACGTCTTTAGAACGACTTTCTTTATCCCCAATCTTAAATGATAATAAATCGATGGTTTCCCCAAGACGTACTTTGTCTAAAGTAGGTCGAGCATAGTTTTTTGGTAATACACCTTGTAGCGAGGGGTTTTCTTTTTCAATGGCAATCATTGCTTTATCAATGAATTGTCCAATTTCTGGTTTTTTCGCATTATCTTTTATGTATGACCAACGGGCTTCTTTAGGAACCCAGAAAATATTTTCCGCTAAATATTCATCTTTATCTTCCGGATCTGCAAATTCATCTTTTTCTAATTCAGCATATTTTTCTTCAAATGAATCAGAAACGTATTTCAAGAATAATAACCCTAAAACGACATTTTTATATTCAGCTGAGTCCATTGAACCACGTAACTTATCTGCCATACTCCATAGTTTTTCTTCAAATCCTATATTCGCAGTTGCCATATGTATTTCCTCCTATTCTTTCATAACTATATGATGTCAATTATTGAATACCTTGTAAAGACGTATTCCTTTAAATCAGCTAAATTATCCGTAATTATATATTTAGAAATAAGTAATTAGGATTAAATCATCATTAAGCTTTACCTTGTTTCTTAGGAAATAAGTATTGTAATTTTAAAAAAATTCATCAATAATATATTATAGATAATCTTAAGATTGAGAGATGATTAGAAATAGATAAAATACTTATTTCAAAATATCAACGAAAAATATTTTACATAATAGCTATTTCTTTTTTAGCCTTAATTGAGTTAATTCGTGTATTTATTATTCCTATTATATTTGGTACAGAGAGACTGAGCTTAGATTCTATTTTAAACCTAATCCTTGATAACTTATTTGCAACAGGTTTTGTAACTATTGCGATAGCTTCTTTAGTATTTTGGTTAACACCTAATGTTGAAAATGAACCTAAACTAGACATAGTTGAACCACGTAGAATAGGAGAATTATTAAAACGTGCGAGAGAAACCAACGAGTATTGGTTTAGTGGAAATTCGGCACGTTACACTCGTGCAGTAACTTTAGCTGAGTTAGCTGCAAATTCACGTACAGAAAATATCAGTAAAAGTATTACTATGTTGCTTTTGGATCCTACTAATAAAGACCTTTGTGGGGAATATATTAAATACCGAGGGGGGGTAAGATCTGCAAATAAGAATGGGCAATGGACGATTAAACGAATTCAAAAGGATATATATGCTTCAATAATTTCAGCTTATGCATATGCAGCAGAACATCCACTATTAGAAATAAAAATAGGGCTAAAAAAGACATTCTCACTTCTTAGAATAGACTTGGGTAGCGATTTGGTAGTTCTAACAAAAGAAGATAAACAGGATCCTGGTCTTTTTGCAGAGGCAAAAAGTTTTCACTATACAGTTTATCGTGAAGAATTAAAGTTTAGTCTAAAACAATCGAAGATTTTGCCAGTTCATAGAGTTCCAGGAATTCCATTTTCCAACTTAAATAAAAATAATGTAAAACAGTTCCTTACTGATCTGGGGATTTATGAATCTAGTATTAATGATCAAGATCTCGAAGAAATTATTAAATTAGCAAAGGAAAGAGAAAATCCATATGGATAAAATTTTATCAAATTTAGCAGAGAACCTTGCCACCAAAGCACCTCATGAGGAAATAAAGTCACTATTATTAGAGTTAATTTCATTAAAAAAACAGGAAAACTCATTATATGGAAACTGGCATCCATTAGGTTTTCTACATACTAAACTCGGCAGTATAGATGATATTGGAACAATCAGGTTACATATTTGGTTACAAAACAAACGTAAAACCCAAATTCCATCTTTTCCAATACATGATCATGTATTTACCGTTAACAGTCATATACTAAGTGGAACTATTACAAATCATATTTATCAAATTGAAAAAGATACAATAAATCCAACCCATAAATTATATACTGTCAAGTATGATAGTAATAAATCAGTACTACAATCCTTAAATCAGAAAGTAAATTGCCAGTCTGATAGCATTGAAAGTTTTTCAGCCGGACAATACTATTCTGTAAATAGTAACGTTTTCCATTCTTCAGAGGTAGATGAAAATCAATTTGCATCTACTTTAGTACTGACAAATAACCATATAAATGGTGAGCCTAAGGTGGTTGGTGAGCTATATCAGAATGATAACTATATTTATGAACGTAGCTTATGTAATTCAGAGGAATTTTTAGAAATTATTTCTTTATTAGAACAAAAATTATAATTAATTACTATTTCTATTAATAAATCAAATAATACTGAAACCCCCTTTAGATTTAAAGGGGGTTTCTACTTAGTGCTTTTTGTCATTACCACTGGAAGGTGTCTTTGTTACAATAGACTTATTGTGATTAATTCTACTTAGATAAAATTCCATTGTTTTAGGTAAATGCTCAGTTTCTAGAATAGACAATTACTCTTTGTATTATCTATTTTGGCTCTACAAAAATCACATGCATATCTACTTTTTCATTTCCAGAAACCTCAGTCTTCTTTGTCTGTTTGAACCCGGCTCTATCCAATACTTCTTTCGCTGCCACCAATTTATCTTTGTCTGTTGCAAATGGATCATTAAGAATGTTTACCATTACGTTTCTGGCTAATAAAGCATCTTTAATAAACTTTTGACGTAGTTCATTTGATATTTTTTCTTTTTCCATATGAATTTTTTCAGAAATCTGAGCATTTCTGAGCAATCGGGCAGAATTCACTTCTGCGGAATTTCCCCTTGCCTTATATCCAGCATCAATATAACTTTGTTTTGCATTACCAGTTTCAAGGTAATATTGAACAAACTTTTGTTGCCTCAGATTAAGATTTTTCAATTACCTCACCTCTAGCAATTTATTAATCTTATTACTAATATTATTCAATCGCCCAAGGAATTAAAAATCATTTTTGTTTATTCTTTTTTCTATGATACTTCCTTCTTCTTTTAGCTGCATTTTGACAACGACTTGTTGTTGACCAAGGATCTGGCGGGCAATAATCTCTATTTCCGTGTGTAATAGCAAAATAATTACCACATCTTTCATTTTTACATTTTTTATAATTTGGTATTTCCGTTAAAGCATCATAAATTTGTTTCCAGGCTACATCCACTAGTGAAGAAAATAATAAAGACGGAAAACACTGTCTTTCGTTTTCCCTACCTTCCCCCACCATCTCCCTAATTTGAATTCGATCATGTATATATGATTGCTCATTATTTGTTATATTAATCAAATTGTAATAATCAGCATCACTTATAGTGCCTTCATATAGCCTTATCAAATAATCCGATACAAACTTTAATCTTCTAATCTGCGTAACTAGTTGGTCATCTAACCTATCCCTTTTATTATCAATCGTATGTAAGTTCTGTTGCCCTTTTAAAAATTCATTTTCACTAATCTTTCCGTGAATGTACCTCCTGTTTGAAATCCCCAATAGTCCAAACCTTCTACAAAATTTAATAAGAGATTTTATTGCTTTATCTGTCTTAAAACCAAATACATCAATGTTTTGTTCATACTTGTTACCTTGTTTATCTTCTTCATAAAAGGTAACGCTTTCTTTATCAAGCTGAATTTTAGCTATTTCTAAGTATAAATGTCCAGCAAAATTGGTGGGATTAAATACTTTATACTCATTTGAAATTGCTTGAATATAGAGTTCCTTTCCACCAAAATTGTTATTTACCTCCACAACTTCATAATCCTTATAAATTAAAAAATTACTAGCATAATAAGGAACTACATTGTAATAATCTGCTTCCCATTTCAAATCACTGTTTTCCATTCTCGGAATTATATTAGCCAAATAAGTTCACACCTCTCATAAAAATGTACCCTCTAAAACTACCCTATGATATGGGGTACAAAAATATGATTAAAAAGTACACTAACACTGTAACCCCCACTAAAAACGAAAGGAGATGATTATCAATGTTAAATCGTAACCAAGATATTAAAAATGCCAAGAAGGGCATACCTATCTGGGTAATTTCGGAAAAAATGGGAATTTCCGAAAACACCTTCTACCGGCTTCTACGAAAAGAATTAGCTCCAGAAAAGAAAAAAGAGATATTTAAAATAATCGAGGATATTAGGGAAGAACTGAAAATGAAGTGAGGTGTCTATATGTCAACAGTAATCGACCATATTAAAGATAAATTAACTATTGTTGAAGCTTTGGAATTATACAGCGATGTTAAGTTGAGGAAATATCATTCCCATAAAAAACAGTTCAATATTTGTTGCCCCCTTCACATAGATAAAACCCCCTCCTTCACAGTTTACAAAGATAGTAATCGCTGGAAGTGTTGGGCTGGTTGTGGGGGGGGTGACGTAATAAATTTAGTTAGCAAACTTCTTAACATTTCGAATAAAGAAGCAATCAACATGCTACGGAAACAATTGGGTATTAAACAAAATTACTCCCGTTCCGAATACATCAAACGGAAAGACAGTAAGGCAATTCTTCAAGGATTCGAACAGACAAAAACTGAAATTTCTACTATATTACTTGACACTAGAAGCTTGTTTAACAAAGTTATTAAACAAGTAAAATCTTTCAACGAGATTGATCAACTTATCGAAGTTTATCATGCTAAACCTCTAATCGAAAAATATTTAGAAGAATTAGAATCTAATGATTTTGAAATCCAAATTGCGACTGTTAAGTATCTCATGCCACTTTTAAGGAGGCGAAAAAATGTTGGATGACAATCTTATTAAGAAGATTAAAGAGAACTTCTCTGAAGGGGATCTTTCGGATATAAAAAAAAGAGGGGAGCAACAATCTGTAGTTGCTTCCCCTTCGACAACACTTTATGAAACTATTATAAACCAATATGACAATAAATTAAAGGACACCCACTATACGATTAATAACGGAAAGCTATGCTTCAAAAAAAAGAGTAAAGATGGGGAAATTCAACTTTTGCCACTTTGTAATTTTATCCCCTATATAACAAAGGAAACATTTGAAGATGATGGAATCGAACAAAAGTTAATGTATCATATTAGTGGAGTAATGTTACAACAAGAGAGTATTTTTCCTGAGATTTATATATCTGCCGAATCTTTTCCTTCATTGAATTGGGTCCAACCCGCTTGGGGACTTCGAGCAAATATCGAACCTGGGTCCGCTGTTAAAGATAGAATTCGACATGCGGCACAATCAATATCTAGTGACTCCGATAGAGATTATATATACACTCACATAGGTTGGAGGAAGGTTCACGGAGAATGGATTTATCTTCATGCTGACGGAGCAATTGGAAAGGAAAATATAACAATTAAACTTGAAAGCAATCAACTTAAAAGATATAAATTACCTATTGATAACGTAATTGATCCAAAAGAAGCAGCCATAGCCAGTCTTGCACTTTTAAAAACAGCACAGTTAGAGATAACTCTACCATTACTTTCCATGATAGGTCTTGCCCCACTATGCGAACCACTTCGAAGGGCAGGAATCGAACCAGCATTTGTTCTCTGGTTATCAGGTCCAAGTGGATCTAAGAAGTCTTCTTTAACAGCATGTTTCCAATCACACCTTGGTGAATTTACTAGCGGAAAAGATCTTCCCGCTAGTTTTAGAGATACGACAAATGCTATTGAAAAGAAAGCATTTTTGGCGAAGGATAGCCTGCTTGTAGTTGATGACTTCCATCCAACATATTCTTCCCAGGAAAGTAAACGTATGGAACAAATTGCACAACAAATTCTACGAGGTTTTGGTGACAGAATTGGTAAATCACGAATGAGGGCAGATACATCATTGCAAAAATCATATCCCCCTCGTGGTATTTGTTTAGTTACAGGAGAAGATACACCAAAAGCTGGAATAAGCACAACTGCTAGGTTCTTGGAAATAGAAATGAACTCTAATTCCGTTAACCTAATAAAGTTACAGCAATGTCAAGAAAAAAATGATTATTATAGGTATGCCTTTAAGGGCTACATTCAATGGTTATTACCTCAAATGGACCAATTACCTTCAGGACTAAAAAGAATGTTTAACGATTACAACCAGCGCTTCTTTGATAAAGAAACACATGGTCGAGTAACAGAAACAATATCTTGGATGATAATAGGTTTGGAAATGTTACTTATGTATTATATAAGTGTCAATGCTATTGATAAGGAACAAAAGCTAAAAACAATGGAAATAGCTGTAGAAAAGTTTGAACAAATAGCAAGTAAACATTCATTGAATTTGAAGTCACACGATCCTGTTTTGTTATTTGTTGAATGTTTCCGTGATTTAATAAATTCAAAGTCTGTAAGTATAATTGACATTAATGATGATCCGTATACTGATGATAGACATTTTGTCGGATGGGAGGACAAAGAATTTTATTACTTAATTCTTGGTAATCTAATCAAAGAAATTAACTCATACCTTCAAGGTCAGAATCAAAGATTTCCTATTTCTAAATACATGCTGGTTAAATTACTCGCTGAACGCCAGATGATTGAAACAGAAAGATATGAAAATGAATCCCGTAATATTGTAAGGGCATATGTCGGAAAAGACCAGAAGCAATCAAGAGTCATGAAATTAAAGAAATCCTCTGTCTTATAGATAAATTCAAGGTCATGTAGGTCAGTAAGACCTATGTGACCTGATATTAAAACATATAAATAGGAGGCTGAGACAATTGCCGATTGTTGATATAAAAGTACATGTTGAACACGAGAAATTAAGAAATTACATCAATCAAAGACTTGATGAATATTTAAATGAAGTCTTGTTTACTTGGGATATTGAACAAATGTCAAAGCAAACCTGCATGAGTAAGTCATTCCTAGAAAAAGAAATTCTTCAGGATCCACGGATGAAATTACTTGAAAGGCGAAAAGAAAAGGGGAAAAGATATTGGTTTTATGAAGAATCAAAACAAGTTTTAAAGGAAATTTTGAACGAGTGGTGAGATTTTTTTTATGATAAATATTTATCACTTAATGACAATCTTCCCGTATTCTGCTAATGTTAATTATGGACAATGTCGACTTATTTTCACAGTAACATTGTTTAGGTTTTTTCTTTCCCCTGAAAGCGTCTGTCCACGCACGAAAGGGAAGATTTTTTATGAAATTGCATAAATCGAAAAAAGATGATCATTTGTATTACTACTTTAATGCAAAAAAGGAAAAGATGTGGTGTTATCGTTATAAGTATTATGACGCATTGGGAAAAAGGAAAGAAAAATCAAAGCAAGGTTTTAAAACCGAAAACGATGCCTATAAGGCACTCCTAGAAGTCAAAACCAGTATTATCAATGGCGAAGTGAAGCAAGTCGAAAATTCAAATATCACAGTTTCTGAATGGCTAGATATTTGGTTCGAAACTCATAAGAACGACTGGGAAATCACAACACAATTACAACGAGAGAATGCTATTAAGTATCAGATGAAGCCGATGATTGGCAAATATAAGTTGGCGGAATTAGACAAGACTACCTATAAACGAGTATTTATCAATAAACTCTTAGAGGTTTATGAACCAAGTACTGTTCGTTTATTTCACAGACTTTTCAAAGTAGCAATCAATTCTGCAGTTGATGATGAAATCATTCCACGGAATCGATTCAATAAGATAACCATTCCTGTTGAAGCTGTAAATGATAATTTTCTATCAGTTGAAGAATTAAACGTATTTCTTAAAGCTGCAAAGGAATTAGAGAACATCACTAATTACACCCTAATCCTGCTTTTGGCTTATACGGGTTTAAGAAAAGGTGAAGCATTAGGATTAAGATGGAATCTCGTAAACTTTGATCATAATACTATTACCGTGACGTGTACAAGAGATAAAAAAGGGACCCGATCACCAAAAACAAAAAATAGTTACCGTACGATTCGTGTTGATGATTTTCTAATACACCAATTAAAACTATATCGTACATGGTGCAAAGAAACAAAACTTTCATTTGGGAAACACTTATCAGAAGAAGACTTTGTATTTATCTCTTACCAATCAGGTACCCCGACTGGAGAAAACACATTGAAATATAGTTTTGACCGTATTATTAAGAAAACTGGTTTAAAGCGAATCACTCCACATGGATTGCGTCACACACATGCAACCATATTATTAAGCCAGAAACAGCCTGTGAATGTGGTTGCTGACCGACTAGGAAATACACCACAAATGATTTGGGATACTTACGGTCACATATTCAAAGAGATGGAAGAAGAATCAGTCATTGCGTTCAGTCACGCACTACATTTATAATTTGGGGGAACTTTTGGGGGAGGTTTTTAAAACACCCGCTTCAACCCC
>Ga0079224_100011148_pt1 | contig 12365 bp, 11 predicted proteins | sample Stecom2015_FD_80414 | JGI IMG/M metagenome (GOLD analysis project Ga0079224, IMG submission 80414) | Agricultural soil microbial communities from Utah to study Nitrogen management - Steer compost 2015 | ecosystem: Environmental > Terrestrial > Soil > Agricultural land | place: USA: Utah... | reverse complement strand
CGCGCACCACTCGGTGCTCGTGTTCAACGTCCTCGGCGTCGACAAGGTGTCGATCGACTCCCCGCCGCCGGCGTGCGAGAGCCACCCGAACACGACGATCCAGGGGCTGTACGAGGTCTGGAAGAACATCAGCAAGCGCAACTACTTCGAGTCGTACCACGACGCGCTGCAGATGAAGGAAGAGGCGTTCAGCCTGTTCGACCTCGGCTACCTCGACCTCGAGGGCCGGGCTGTGGCGGAGCGCCTGTTCTGGGCGATCTGCGACAAGATTCAGGGCATCGTGCGCGAGCTGGATTACGTGCCGGACGAGCTGCAGGGCCTGGAGCGCGCGCTGGCCGACACCTACTTCTGCAACTTCTCGGTGTTCCAGTCCGCGCCCGACCACTGGGCGGTCAAGCAGCTGTTCCCGGTGATGCCGCTGCACCGGCTCAACGAGCAACCGACGCGCAAGGGCACGCTCGTCGACCTGACCTGCGACAGCGACGGCAAGATGGACAAGTTCATCTCGCTGCGCGAGGAGAAGGACGTGCTCGAGCTGCACCCGTTCGACGGCACGCGGCCGTACTACCTCGGCCTGTTCCTGATCGGCGCCTACCAGGAGATCCTCGGCGACCTGCACAACCTGTTCGGCGACACGACCGCGATCCACGTCAGCCTCGACCAGGCGGGCAACTACCAGCTCGAACGCGTCGTCGAGGGCGACTCCGTCAACGAGGTGCTCGGCTACGTGCAGTACAGCAAGCCGGAGCTGATGAGCCGCGTGCGCGCGGCGGCGGAGAAGGCGCTGCGCGCCGGCACGCTGCGCATGGAGAAGTTCGCGCTCCTCCTGCGCCGCTACGAGGGCAGCTTGGCGGGCTACACCTACCTGTCGCCGGACGACACGGTGGTGGAGGCCGCAGCGGCCGCCAACGTCCTGCAGCCGCCCGGCCCGCGCACGCCGCCGCCGGCGCCGAGCGGTTCCCGCGAGACGTCGGCGCCGAGCGGCAGCTCGGTCTGACCGGCGCGTGAGCGCGACGCCGCCGGTCCGCGACGCGCGGGCGGTGGGGGAGTGCTGCCGGCCGCGGGTCTGCGGCAAGCAGCAAGGCGGCGCGGCTCAGCCGGATGGTGCGGGGTGCTCGACGCGGCGCGGCGCACGGGCTCGTCCCGCGTTGCCGCATCGCCCTCCGCTCGCCGGCTCGTGGCATCCGGTCACCGGACGATGAGCACACGGCAGCCGTGACCACGAGATGATGTGGCCGCGGCACTCCGCCGGACGCACGCGTTCGCGCCCCGCTCGTCACGCGATGCCTGCGGTGCTGCGGCTCCGTTGCGCTCGGACCTTCATTGCCGCGGCGGCCGCGTGGCATGGCCGCCGCGCCCCTTGCGCGATGCGGTGCGACGCGTGCCTCTACTGGTCGGCGGTGCCGTGCAGAGGTATGGTCTGCCGCAGACCGGCGCGCGGAACGCTGGTTGGCAACTCGATCACATTGTCAGTGTCGCCTCGCTCCGATGAACGCAGCGGTCTTCGTCGACTTTGAGAATCTCTTCCTTTCACTGAAAAACCGAACGGACGGCCCGGGAGTACGAACCAGAGAAAGCAGCCTGCAGATCCTGGAAGGCCTGCTCGCCCGCTTGCGCGAGGAAGGCAACCCGATGGTGCTCGGCCGCAGCTACGCGGCGTTCGACACCTACCCGGGAGTCGAGGTCGCACACGACCTCGCGCTGATGGGCCTCGACCCGCAGTACGTCCTGATCAGCCATTCGGGGAAGAACTCGGCCGACATCCAGCTCGCGCTCGACACCGCGCGGGTCGTGTTCCGGCGCAGCGACATCCCGCTGATCGTCATCGTTTCCGGCGACCGCGACTTCATTCCGCTTGCCCGGCAGGTGCTGGAAGAGGGCCGCGAGCTGGTGGTGGTGGCCATCCCCGACACGACGAGCGGGGACCTGCGCGAGCGCGTCGGCCTGGAGCGGTTCTGGAACGCGCTCGACCTGATCAAGTGGCGGCCGCAGACCGACAAGGGCGCGCAGGCGTCGTCCGCCGCGAAGGTCGGGGATGCGCCCGCGGGCCCGATGCATGCCAACGGCAACGGCAACGGCCACGGTGCCGCGAACGGCAGCGGCGGCAACGGCAACGGCAGCAGCGAGGAGGAGCCGGCCGCGGCGCGCACCCGGACCGCCCCGGCGTCGGCGGTCGCGAACCTCGTGGCGGCGCAGTACGCGGCGAGTGCGCAGGCGCAGGGCATGACGCCGGCGCCGCAGGTCCGCGGCGACGAGGCGCCCAACGTCGTCGGCCACATCCCGGTGACCTGGAAGACGCAGCGTTCGGTGTCGCCCGAGGAGCACGAGGAACGGCTGCGCCAGTGCCTGGAGCTGATGGTGCGCGCGCAGATCCGGCACGACTCGCCGGACATCTGGCTCTCGCCGTTCCTCAAGGGGCCGATGAGCCAGCACTTCAGCAACCTCGTCCACCCCGAGCGGCGGGCGCTGATCAACGACCTGCGCAGCCGCGGGGTGATCCGGGTGGAGGAGCGCGACAACATGTACGCCGACCACCCGTACTCGGTGATCGTGATCGACGAGTCGCACCCGATGGCGCAGGCCGCGCGCAACCGGGTCGTGCGCGGCGCCTGACTCCGCGCTACACGCGGACCAACTTCTTGCGCTCCTGCTGGAGGCGTTGCCAGATGCCGTGCATGCCCTCGGCCTGCCGGCGCATCCACGCGGCGACGCCTTCCTGCAGCTTGGTGCGCGTCGTGGCGCGCGTGCGCGTGTTGACGATCTTGCGCAGCGCCGCACCCACCGCGTCGGCGGTGTCCAGCTCGAGGTCGTCGTAGGTCGCCGCCGGCACCAGCGCGCGGTGGATGGTGGGCAGGTCGAACTCGCCGCGGAACGCCGGGTGGTACGCGCCGTTGCGCAGCAACGCCTGCATCTCCAGGAACGGCGCGTTGAGCAGCGCGCGGGCACGCGCCTTGTCCTCACCGCTCAGGTCCTCGACCAGTTCGCGCAGCCGGTCCTCGACGTCGTGCGGGAAGAAGAACACCGTGTGCGCGCCGATCGTCGCGTCGAGCAGGGTGTGCACGAAGCGCGGGCGCGGGTCCTCCTTGCCCTCGGCGATGAACGAGGCGTGTTCCGGGGCGGTGCCCGGCCCCTTCAGCAGGATGCGGTGCCAGGCGAACGGCACCTTCTGCCACGGCCGCGTGCGCGGGAACCGCGGCAGCACTTCGAGCAGGTTCTCGAACCAGACGAAGTGCATCGGGTAGTCGCATTCGGCCAGCTCGGCGAACACGCGCGGCTCCACGACCAGGTCGTCGACCTGCATGCTCTTGATCACCCGGCGCTGCATCGGGCTCAAGCCCTCGCGGTCGATCGCGATCTGGCTGAGGTCCTCGATCGCCTCCTGGTGCAGGGCCTCGACCTGCGAGCGGGTCAGGTTCGGCAGCTCGGCGAGCGGATGTTCGGGACCTTCGCCGAAGCAGCGCCGCATGTGCAGGCAGTTGAGCGGCGCGCGGCACCACGGGCCGGTCGGCAGTTCGAGCGAACTCTCGTCCGCCAGCGTCTGGCGGAACGAGTTGAGCATTCCCTCGATCTTGCCGATGTGCCGGCGGACGCGGGCGGTCGCGTCGACGTTCTTGAACAGCTCGTGCACCGGGTGCTTGCCGCCAGCGTGCACGTAGCGGCGGTTCATGTGGATGATGCTGGTCCGCCGCACCTTGTAGCCGAGCTTCTCCAGCACCCACACCTGCAGCGCGAGGTCGAGGATGTGGCGCGGCTTGATCGTCACCCCGGCCTTCACCTCGAACAGATCGAGGCTGCCGTCGCCGGACGAGATGATGATGTCGCTGCCGATCTCGACGTCCTGGTAACGGAACCGGCCGTGGAACACGACCTGCGGCTTCTTCTCGCGCAGGATCTTCTCGGTCGTCGCGACGGCCTGCCTGTCCTGCGGATCGATCGCGACCCCCTTGGGGAAGGCGCTGCTGGCCAGTTCGACCAGCTCCGCGCCGACCTCCGCGATCATCGCCTGAGTCTCGCCCGGTTGCGGACTCTTCTTGGCGAAGTGGTAGTCGAGGTAGAGTCGCTTCGCGCACTGCAGACCGGACGTGAACAGTGCGTTGGTGATGCGCGGGGAGTCCGACACGGCGTGAGTCTGGCTTCTTGTTCGGGCTGGAAGGCGTTCACGCGCCCCCCCCTGCCGGCTGTGGAGCGGCGAATATAGGCCGCTCGGCGAGGCAAGCCCAGCGCTGCCCGTCAGCCGCGCATCCGTTTCCGCAGTGCGTGCAGGGTCACGCCGACCGCGAGTCCGAACAACGCCGCCCACAGCAGCTTGCCGCCGAGCTTGACCGCGCCGCGCGGTCGTGCGGCAACCCGCAGGCCGTCGCACAGCGCGGCGAACGCCGCCGCTCCCGCGTCGCGGTCGGCAGTCGGCCATGCGAGCGCGAACACGAACGTGTCGCCGCCGCTCGGCACGTAGGCGTGGAACTGGATGCTGCGCGTCGCGCCCTCCTCGACGACCAGTTCTCCCAGGATCGCCGGATGGGCACCCTTGCCCACCGCGCCGACCGACAGGTTCGCGAAGGTGAAGCGCTGCGGGCCGCGGCGCGACAGCTCTTCGAAGTGCCCGCGGATCCCGGCGATGCCGGTCTCGTCGAGGTCGGGCTCGCCGTCCTGCTCGAGCACGGTCAGCGCGCGGCCGTCGAACTCGCCCGCGAGCCAGCGGTCGATCGGCCCGAACACGTGGAGGCGCGGCGGGTGCGGTGTGAGCAGGTGCTCGGGGATCGCCGGTTCCGCGCGTGCCTTCAGGATGCGACCCTCGTCGGGGGTCAGCGCGCGCCAGCCCGGAGGCGGATCGAATGCGAACTGGCCGCGCGGATCGATGAACCCCGGCGCGCGCTGCGCGGCGCGCGCGTCTGCCGGTGCGTCGGGCGTGGGGTCGGACGGCACCTGCGCGCGCGCCGCGGCGAGGGCGAGGCATGCCACGGCGCAGCCGCGGGCGAACTCGTGCATGCCGCCATCGCTAACCGCAGCGCGGCACGCGGTAAAGCGTGCGTCCGTATCCGCGCACGCGACCGCATTCGCGCAGGAAGACCGCGCGACGGCCGGCGGAGCCTGCGGGAATCGGGAGGCTTCGTTGGCAGCGGTGTCCGCGCGCTGCTTTCATCCCGGTCCCCAGCACCGTCTCCGCGAAATGCCGGCACGCTCTTCCGCTCCGACCCCGGCGTTCGGATGGACCTCATGCCGCGTCGCGGCCGCCGTCCTCCTCGCTGCCGGGTGCCGCGTGCCGCCGTACGAGCCGGAGGAAGTGCTGGTGCCCGACGGTGCAGACGCGTTCCCGCGCCTCGTCGCCGCGGTGCGCGCCCGCTTCCCGCGCCTCCTCGTGTGCGACCTCGAGGGCCGCCGTCTGCAGAGCGCATGGATCGACGTCGACGACGGTGTCGTCCCCGGCCGGCAGCGCGTGTCGGTGTTCCCGACCGCTCGCGATCGCGTCGGCATCGTGGTCGAGCGCTCTTGGCTGCGGCAGGACTTCGCGGGCGCACCGTACTGGACCGCGCCCGTCGGCGACCGCGACGCCGAGCGCGAACTGGCCGCCGCGCTGCGCGCCGCGCTCACGCCGTGAGTCCCGGCGTCAGCTCGCGCGCAGCGCGCCCGCGACGCGTTCCAGGCACAGGCGCAGGCGGGGGTCGCCGTGCCGGCGCATCGCCCGGAGCAGCAGCGCGTGCGCCGCACCGTCGCGCCCGCGCAGCTCCAGCAGGCGGGCGCGGGCGAGCACCACGGACACCCGGTCGGCGTCGGCGGTGCGCGCCGCGCGCAGTGCCCGGGCGGCACGGCGTGCGTCGCCGCGCGCGGCGGCAAGTTCGAACCACCACAGGTGGACCTCGGCGGAGCGCGGCGCCAGATCGAGCGCGCAGCGCAGCGCCAGCTCGGGGTCGAACGGGTCGCGGCAACGCGTGCCGTAGCGCAGCAGGACGCGGCGGAGGGTGGTGCCCACCGGGAGGTAGCGCAGGCGATCGCGCAGGCGGCGGATGCGCTGCAGCCTGCCGTGCGGGTCCGGGCGGACGCGCCGCTGTTCGCCGAGGATCAACACGTCGGAGCGGTCGCGCAGTACGTCGGCGGCGAGGCCGAGCAGCGCCTCGACCAGCCGACGGCTCCAGAACTCGAGGTCGCGGTGCAGGTCGAGCGCGGCGAGCAGGCGTTCGCCGCGGCGGCGGAGCTGTAGCGGGCTGAGTCCGATGCTGCGCGCGGTGATCACTTCGTTCAGCCGGCCGTTCTTCAGGTGCACGCCGTGTTCCAGGAGCTGCTCGGCGAACTCGCGCGCGCGCCCCTCGAGTGCCGGAGCCTGCGCCGCATGGACCACCGCGGCGATCGCGTCGAGGTCGCCGTCGGTCGTCGTGGCGGCGTCGCGCCCGCGCAGGCGGTAGTGCGTGCGCCCGATGAGGCGCAGCCAGCGCTCGTGGCGTTCGCGGGTGCTCATCGTCTCCAGCGCCGCCCGGTGCGCGAGGAAGTCGGTGGCCACTTCCTGGCGCAGGTCGGCGACCAGATCGCCGTGCAAGCTCGCCGCCCCGCGCCAGCCGCGCAGACGGCGGACCGCGGCGGGCAGGGCGGCGCGGTAGAACGCGTCGAGACACTTGAGGGAAGGGTCGGACGAGGTGGTCGTGCAGTCGTCGTACGGGTGCATGGTGGTTCCTCGGAGCGCCTGCGAACGAGTGTTCTAGATACAGTTTTGCATTAGCCCGGCCAGCAAAATGTGCCGGCGTTCATCCTGCGGCGGGACGCAACCGCGCTATGCTGCCCGCCTTTTCGCCGCCCAGTCCATGCCGACCACATGTGTCACCGGAGTGCTCTGGGGTGACGAAGGCAAGGGCAAGATCATCGACTTGCTCGCACGCGACGCCGACTTCGTCGTGCGCTACGGCGGCGGCCACAACGCCGGCCACACGCTGATCTGGCGCGGCGAACGGCTGGTCCTGCACCTCGTGCCCTCCGGCATCCTGCAGGAACGCACGGTCAACGTGATCGGCAACGGCGTCGTCGTCGACCCGCTGCACCTGCGCGACGAAGTCGCCCGCCTGCGCGAGCACGGCGTCACCGCCGACCTCGGCCGCAACCTGCTCGTGTCCGAGCGCGCGCCGCTGATCCTGCCCATGCACCAGGCCCTCGACCGCGTGATGGAGGCGGTGCGCGGCGCCGGCAAGATCGGCACGACCGGACGCGGGATCGGCCCGGCCTACGCCGACCGCGCCTACCGTTCCGGACTGCGCGCGGGCGACCTGCTGCGCGGCGTGGGCGAGCTGCGCGCCGCGGTCGAAGCCCTGATCCGCGAGAAGGAACCGCTGTTCGCGGCGCACGGCGTCCCGCCGTTCGACGCCGCCGCGATCGCCGAGGACCTCGCCGCGGCCGGAAGGGACCTGGCACCCGCGATCACCGACACCGGCGACCTCCTGCGCAACGCCGTGCGCGCCGGACGGAAGATCCTGTTCGAGGGCGCGCAGGGCGTGCTCCTCGACGTCGACCTCGGCACCTACCCGTACGTGACGTCGTCGAACGCCTCGCCGGCCGGCGTGCCGGCCGGCACCGGGATCCCGCCGACCGCGCTCGACAAGGTCGTCGGCGTGATGAAGGCATACGCGACCCGCGTCGGCGAGGGACCCTTCCCGACCGAGATCCCGGAGCCCGAGGTCCAGCGCCTGCGCGACGCCGGCAACGAGTACGGGTCGACCACCCGCCGGCCGCGGCGCTGCGGCTGGTTCGACGCGGTGGCGGTGCGCTACGGCGTGGCGGTGTCGGGCGCGGCGGAGCTGTACATGACCAACCTCGACGTGCTGTCCGGGTTCGATCCGCTGCGCATCGCGGTCGCGTACGAGACGCCGGCCGGGCGCACCGACCGCTTCCCGGCCTTCGACCTCGACCGCGTGCGCCCGGTGTGGCAGGAGGTGCCCGGGTTCACCGGCGACCTCTCTGGCGCCCGCGCGTTCGCCGACCTGCCGCCGGGCGCGCGGCACTACGTCGAGACGCTGGAACGGTACGTCGGCGTGCCGATCCGTCTCGTTTCCGTCGGCCCGGCGCGCGACCAGGTCATCCAGCGATGAGCGAGCGCCGCAACGGCGTGCCGCGCTCGGTCGCGGTGATCATGGACGGCAACGGGCGCTGGGCGCGCTCACGCGGCCTGGAGCGGATCCGCGGCCACGAGTACGGCATCGAGGCGGTGCGCGAGACGGTCACCGAGTGCGCGCGCGCCGGCGTCGAGTGGCTGACCCTGTACGCGTTCTCGGAGGAGAACTGGCGGCGCCCGCGGCGCGAGATCGACCTGCTGATGGGGCTGCTGCGCAGGTTCCTGGTCGCCGAGCGCCCGACGTTGATGGACAACCGCGTGCGCCTGGTGCACGCCGGCCGGCGCGACCGCCTCGGCAAAGAGACCCTCGCGGTGCTCGACGAGACGATCGCGCTCACCGCGAACAACGACGGCATGACCCTGTGCCTGGCGATCTCGTACGGCGGCCGCGCCGAGCTGGTCGACGCGGCGCGCGCGATCGCGCGCGACGTGGCGCAGGGCGCACTCGCGCCCGAGGCCGTCGACGAGGCGGCGATCACCGCCCGGCTCTACCAGCCGGCCATGCCCGATCCGGACCTCCTGATCCGCACCGCGGGCGAGTTGCGGGTCAGCAACTTCCTGCTCTGGCAGATCAGCTACGCGGAGATCTGGGTGACCGACGCGTGCTGGCCGGAGTTCCGCAAGGAACACCTGGAGCAGGCATTCGCGGCGTTCGCCAAGCGGGTGCGCAGGTTTGGCGCCGTCGAGCCCTGATCCATCGGGCGGCGGGACGCCGCGCAAGCCGCGCATCCATCCGGAGCTGCCGATCCGCGCGCTGCTGTCGACCGCGATGCTCGCGGCCATCGCGATCCTGTACTGGCTCGACGTGACCCGGACCGGCGGCCGGCTGTGCGCCGCGCTGCTCGGAATCCTGTCGGTCGCCGGCGTGCACGAGTTCATCGTCATGCTGCGCAACGCCGGCTTCCCGGTGGCGCGCAGTCTGCTCCTCGTGTGCACCGCCGCGCTGTCGGTCGCCGCGTTCCGCTTCGGCTGGACAGAGGTCGACCGCGAGCTGTACCCGCTGGTGATCGCGACGTTCCTGCTCCTGTTCCCGCTCGCCTTCCGCTCGCTGCTGCGCGACCGCATGGGCCGGGGGCTGGAGGAGCAGGGGGCGACGCTGCTCGGCTTCATCAGCATCGCGTGGCCGATGTACCTGGCGCAGGGCCTCGTCCTGCGCCACCCGCCGTCGGCGCTCTACGTCGTGCTGGTGTGCAAGGGCGGGGACATCGGCGGCTACCTGCTCGGTTCGATCTTCGGCCGGCACAAACTCATCCCGCACGTCAGCCCGGGGAAGACCGTGGAGGGCGCGCTCGGCAGCCTGGCATTCACCGTCGTGCTCGCAGTCGCGCTGCGCGGACCGCTGCTGGAGCCGGAGGTGGCGCTCGGATTGACCACCGCGCTGCTGGTCGGGATCATGCTCAACGTGACCACCCAGGTCGGCGACCTCGTCGAGTCGTTGCTCAAGCGGCGCTGCGGGATCAAGGATTCCGGCGCGCTGCTGCCGGCGCACGGCGGAGTCCTGGATCTGATCGACAGCCTGCTGTTCTCGTTTCCGATGTTCCTGCTGATCGTCACCAGGGTCACTTGAAAGAACCGCTCCCCGGCAACGGCGCTGAGACGACCGTCACGGTGCAGAGCGCCGACGAAGCTCGGGTCCTGCTCGGACCCCTCGACAGCAACGTCCGCCTCATCCGGCAGCTCTACGGGGTGAACGTGCTCGCGCGCGAAGGCGCGCTCCGGTTGTTCGGCGATGCGCCGCGCATCGAAGCCGTGCGCGAAGTGTTCGAATGGGGGCTCGAAGGGCTGCGCGCGGGCCGGCCGGTGACCACCAACGACATCGCGCGCCGACTGCGCGACCTGCCGGGCGCCAGCGCGGACGCCGCCGCCGCCGCCGCCGAGATGGCTCCGGCGCGGCCGGTCCTGCGGCGCGGCCAGGTCCGCGCCCGCACCGAGGGGCAGGACCGCTACCTGCAGGCGATGCAGGAGCACGACGTCGTGTTCGCGGTGGGACCCGCCGGCACGGGCAAGACCTTCCTCGCGGTCGCCGCGGCGGTCGAGGCGCTGAAGGCCGCGACCGTGCGCCGGCTCGTCCTCGTCCGTCCGGCGGTCGAGGCGGGCGAGAAGCTCGGGTTCCTGCCCGGCGACTTCGCGGCCAAGGTCCACCCGTACCTCCGGCCGCTGTACGACGCGCTGCAGGACCTGCTCGACCCGCGAACCTACGAGCGCTACCTGCAGAGCGAGGTGATCGAGGTCTGTCCGCTCGCCTACATGCGCGGCCGGACCCTGAACGAGTCGTTCATCATCCTCGACGAGGCGCAAAACACGACCGTGCCGCAGATGATGATGTTCCTGACCCGCATGGGAGAGGGTTCGCGCGTCGTGGTGACCGGCGATCCCACCCAGGTCGACCTGCCGAAGCGGGTGCGCTCGGGGCTGGCCGACGCGCTGCGCCGGTTCCGCTCGGTCGAGGGGATCGGCATCGTCGAGTTGACGCGCGACGACGTCGTGCGGCACCCCGTGGTGCAGCGCATCCTGCACGCCTACGGCGCGCGCGACGCCTGACGGCGGCCGGCATGGCCGGGGACGTCGAAGTCATCGACCGCTACGCCGGTGCGCCGGGGGACCGCGCCCTCGCCCGGCGCGCCGCGGACGCCGCGCGCCGGTTCGCCGGGCGCGCCGACCTCGCGGTGCACGTCCTGCTCACCGACGACGGCGAGATCGCGCGCCTGCACGGCGCGCACCTGGGTGATCCGAGTGCGACCGACGTCATGTCGTTCGAGCTGGACGACGCGGTCGAGGTCGTGGTCAGCGTCGAGTGCGCCGAGCGCCGGGCGCGCGAGCACGGCGAGCAGCGCGACGCGGAACTCGCGCTCTACGTCGTGCACGGCGTGCTGCACGCGTGCGGCTTCGACGACCGGAGCGATGCCGAACGCGCGCGCATGCGCGACGCCGAGCGCACGGTGCTCGCGACGCTCGGCATGCACGTCGCGCGGTTCGCGTGAGTCGATCGACGATCGATGATCGTGCGATCGAGTGCATTGCACCGCGCGCGATGTTCGATACACTCTCGTCCACGTGATCACGACGCGAGCGATCGATGTCGTGATCGCACCCGTGTTGCCGAGACGGTGCGCAAGCCATCGACCGACTCTCTGGGCCGCCGCGCGCGCGAAGAAGCGCGTCTGGAACCGGCCTCTCCGCTGGCCGACGCGATGCCCGCGGTCGCGGTCGACAAGAGCCGCCGGCGCGGCGGAGCCTCCAGGAGCGCGTCGGGCGAGAGCCTGCTCGCCCGCTACCGCCGGCGGCCGTCCGTGCGCCTGCGCAACCAGCTCATCGAACGCTACCGCGGGATGGTCGCGGCGATGGCCCACGCGCTCGCCCAGCGTCTGCCGGCGAGCGTCGACCCGCAGGACCTCGTGAACGCCGGGATCTGGGGCCTGATCCGGGCGCTCAACACCTATCGCCCCGAGCGCGGCGCGACGTTCGTGTCGTTCATGCGCGTCCGGGTGCGCGGCGCGATGCTTGACGAGCTGCGCCACATGGATCGTTTCGCCCGTGCCGAGCGCCAGCGCGTGCGGCGGCGTGAGCAGGCGATCGCGCGCCTGCGCGACCGGTTGCAGCGCGAGCCGTCGGACGCCGAGCTGGCGGCCGAGCTGGGCCTCAGCGAGCGCGGCTACCGCCTGCGCTTCGCCGCGGCGGGCGCCGTGCGCGTGCAGGACCTCGACGCCGGCGAACTCCCGGATGAAGACGCCGAGAGCCCGGACGACCCGGTCGCCCGCGCCGACCTCATGCACCGGATCGAGAGTTCGCTGTCTCCCGTCGAGTGGCGGGTGCTGCGCCTGCACTACTTCGACGGCCTGTCCGGCAAGGAGGTCGCCCGCCGCCTGCGCCTGTCGCCGGCGCGGGTGTGCCAGATCCACGGGCGCGTGCTCAGCCGGTTGAAGGCACGCCTCGGCGCGTCCGCCGGCTGACCGCCGCGGAGGCGCGGAGGTCGGGGCGCGCGCGGGGGTTGCGCCCGGCGCCCGCGCGGTGGGCGCCCACGCGCGCCGGTCGCTCCGGCGCTCGTTCTCCTCTCGTCCGTTTGCTCCCCGGCTCGCCGCGCGGACGGCGGTGCACCGCGCGCTGGATTACGGCTTTCGTTCCGTTAGCCTGCCGCGCGCGCGGGCTCGGCCGCACGGTTGCCACGGAGGTCGTCGCGCGAGGTCGGGCCCGGACGCCAGTCGCACCGAGGTTCCCGCCACCGTGTCGATCCACGCCCGACGCATCGCCCTGCAGTCCGTCCTCGACAAGCAGCCGT
>Ga0079224_100011147_pt1 | contig 12365 bp, 10 predicted proteins | sample Stecom2015_FD_80414 | JGI IMG/M metagenome (GOLD analysis project Ga0079224, IMG submission 80414) | Agricultural soil microbial communities from Utah to study Nitrogen management - Steer compost 2015 | ecosystem: Environmental > Terrestrial > Soil > Agricultural land | place: USA: Utah... | reverse complement strand
GCCCTCCGACTGGGAGATGCCCGCTTCCTTCAGATAATCCAGCTCCGCATAGCGTTTGACCACCGCAAGGCTGAAGAACAGGAACATCGAGAAGGTCAGCAGCCAGAACGAAGGGGCGACCGAAATGGCGGCCACGCCGGACAGAAGACGCAGGGTGTACAGGGCAGCCAGCATGATGACGTCCACCAGCATCAGCCGCTTGAGGGCAAAGCTGTACAGGCCTGTGCAAAGGTAGTAGATCGCCAGGATCAGGATGAATGCCGTGGGCAGCACGGAGGCCAGGCTGAACGACAGCACCAGTAGCAGCGGCGACATCAGCAGGCCGTGCAACAGCGGAATGTCGCCGGCGGCGAAGGGGCGCAGCGACTTGCTGCGGTGCTGGCGGTCGCTGGGCAGGTCCAGCAGATCATTGAGCACGTAGACACTGGAGGCACACAGGCCGAAGCTGATGAATGCCAGCAGTGCTTGCCAGATCAGGTCGATATTGGTGACCTCATGGGCGAGAATCAGGGGCAGGAACACCAGGGTGTTCTTCAGCCATTGGTGGGGCCGCAGCGCCCTGATGTAGGGGCGCAAGCCCAGGTGTGGTCGATCGAACTCCTTCTCGATTGTCGTCACATCGGCTATCTGGCGCTTGAGACCGGCACCAGCATCCACCACCACTGCGCTTTCGGCCCGCTGCCAGATAACCAGGTCCACCCGGTGGTCGGCTGCATAACTGAAATGACTGTCGTGCTGCTGAATGCAGGCGAGCTTGTTGCTGCCGGAACAGTTGTGGGAGGCATTGCTGCCGATGGCGTCGTCAAAAAAGCCGAGGTGATCCGCGACCGCCCGCACATAACTTTGATGGGAAGCGGAGATCAGGATGAGGCGTCGCCCCTGTGCCTTCTGTTGCTGAAGATAGCGCAGCAATGCCTGGTTATAGCGCAGAAGATCGACGCGCAGGCTGACGCGTGAAGCAATCTGATGCTTTAGGTTGGCCTTGCCGCGCAGGAGCCATACAGGGATCAATAGCAGTAACAACAGGTTGTGTTTCAGCAGTTCAAGAAAGGATTCCAGCAGCAGATCGCCGTGAACCAGGGTGCCATCGAGGTCGACATACAGCGGCTGGGAAGGGTATTGTTCTGTCATCAGGGATCCGTTTCGACGGCATTTTTCAAGGATTTCCAGGGAGCTATTTCAGCATGAAAGAGACTATTCAGTCGATACTCGGGTTCTGGTTCGGCGACGCGGCGGACGACACCGCCGCAGCCGCCAGCCAGGCAGGCCTCTGGTGGGGCAAGAACGATGAAGCGGATCGCCAGATTGGCGAACGTTTTGAAGCGATGCTGCAGCAGGCAGCGGCCGGAGAGCTCGATGCGTGGAAGCAGACGCCGCAGGGAAGGTTGGCGCTGATCCTGCTGCTGGACCAGTTTCCCCGCAACATCTATCGTGGCACTCCCCAGGCCTTCGCCTACGACGCCAGGGCGCGACAATTGACGCTGGAAGGACTGGAGTCGGGTGATGACAAAGCCCTGCGCCCCATCGAGCGAGTGTTTTTCTACCTGCCGCTTGAGCACGCCGAGGATCTGTCGTTGCAACAGCGCTGTGTTGCGCTGTTCGAACAGTTGCAGTCATCGCTGCCAGAGGAAGTAGCCAAGGTGTTCGGCGGATTCACCGATTTTGCCCACAAACACCTGGTCATCATCGAACGCTTCGGCCGCTTTCCCCATCGCAATGACACATTGGGCAGGGAGTCCACTGCGGAGGAGATCGCCTTCCTGGCCACACCCAATTCGTCGTTCTGATTCAGAGGCTCCCTAGAATTTCAGCCGCTTGAAGATGATCTCGGGAATGGATCGGACCACAAACATGATGATTCTCCAGTAGCCTGGAGCGTACACCGTGTGGCGCTTGTGCAGAATGCCCCGGACGATGCTCTGGGCGATCTGCTTCGGAGAACTCCACAGTGGTCCTTTGGCGAATGCCGCGGTCATAGGGGTGTCGACAAATCCCGGCCTGATGTCCACTACCTGAACATTGCTGCGCAGCAGGCGTCCGCGCAGGCCCTGCAGGAAAATGGAGACCATGCCCTTGGCGCTGCCATAGACATAGTTTGATTGTCGGCCACGGTCGCCGGCGACCGACGTCACTACTGCGATGCAGCCACTGCGCTGGGCGACAAAGCGATTGGCGATGCGGGTGACCAGTGATATGACGCTGACAGCATTGGTGTTGATCTCCTGTAATGCCAGCTGGAAATCCGCTTCACACTTGCTCTGGTCTGGTAGCGAGCCGTGGCATATCAACACGATGTCGATTCTGCCGAGCGTCTCGGCTGCGCGTTCGAGAATCGCATCGTGCTCATCGAAACTGTTGGCGTCCAGAAGAGAGTAATTAACCTCCACAGCTCCGCGGAGCAGCAGGTCCTCCTTTTGCAGTGCCAGGTGTTCTTCATTGCGTGCTGTCAGATACAGCCGGCAATGCTGTTCTGCATAGAGTCGGGCCGTGGCTGCCGCGATGGCAGAGCCCGCGCCGATGATCAGGATGTTTTTTGACACGTTGATTCCTCGTCTCCCGGCTTAGAGCCCCAACCTGCGCGACTGCAGTGAGTTGAAGCGGGTATCTGCCTGGTATTCCGCGCGAATGCTGGCAAACTCTTCCCAGCGCGGGTATCCCCTCTTGAAGCTCTGCTCGCTCATGCGCGCATCCTTGGCCAGGTACAGACGGCCGCCATGATCCAGCACAATGGCGTCCAGCTCGTCGAGCAGGGGGAACAGGTTGCGTTCCCATTTGAAGTCCATCGCCAGTGTGTATCCGTGCATCGGGAAGCTCAACAGGTTGTTGTTGCCGGCCCCGAATTTTTTCAGCACTGACAGGAAGGAGCCCTTGCCGGCCGTGCTGGTGCGTTGCAATACCTTCGCAATTGCCTGCTGGGCACCCTGTGTCGGGACGACGAACTGGTATTGCAGGAATCCCTTCTTGCCGTACAGGCGGTTCCAGTTGGATATTCCGTCCAGCGGAAAGAAATAGCTGCCGGGCTCAATGCGCTCGCTGGCTTTTATCGGGCGCTTGAAATAAAGGCTGTTGAACAGGTGCATGGTATGGCGATTCAGCAGCAGCGAAGGAGCGCTGACAGGCACCGTCAGCCGCCCCTGGCGCGGCGCACTGAAGCGGTTGTCGTGGGCGTGGTCGCCGAGATAGAGCAGGGATCGTCCCATGGCACTTCCGCGTGCGAGGCAGTCGATCCAGGCGACGGAGTAGGTGGACTCCGCGTTAGCCTCGAACAGCGCCATCACGTCCTCCAGAGATTCGGCCCGTAAGGTCTTCTGCATGACGGCAGAGCCTGGCACACGTACCAGGTGAAGGGTGGCGTCGACGATGATGCCGGTCAATCCCATCCCGCCGCAGGTGGCGTGAAACAGGCGGGGGTTGGAGATGCGGGAACACTCTACGATATCGCCATTGGCCAGCATGAGTCGCAGGGAATCGATGTGGGTGCCGAAGGTCCCGTCCAGGTGGTGATTCTTGCCGTGAACGTCGCTGGCGATGGCGCCGCCTACCGTCACGAAGCGGGTGCCGGGGAGTACGGGGAGGAACCACCCCTGCGGTGCGAAGTGACGAAGAATGTCGGCCAGACTGGTGCCAGCAGAACAACGCAGCATGCCGGTCTCCGGATTGAACCCCTGAAAGTGGTCCAGTCGGGTGCTGCGTATTACCTGGTCGGCCAGAGCACTGTCGCCATAGCTGCGGCCGAGCCCTCGCGCGATGCCGTTGAAGGTTGACTGGGGCTGCAGCAGGCTTCGCATCTCCTGCATGGAGCCAGGTGTATGCAAGGTGCCGTCGACAGTGGGAAAGCGCCCCCAGGATTGCAACTTCATCAAACGCTTCTCCTAAAGACGTAACGCCGGTCGAGTTGATACTTGATGATATATCCGCAGGCGAGTCCAAGCACTGCTCCGGCATAGCGTGCCAGCCGGGTGCCAAACAGGCTGTCGAAGGCCAGCTCTGTGCCCCAGAAGATCGCTGTGGTGAACAGGCCCGTGGTGGCGTAGGACAGGAATTGCCGGCTGTCCTGGCTAAGCGGGCGGTCCGCCATACAGAAGATGTAGCGGCGGTCGAGTAGATATTTCACCAGCAAGCCCGTGGCAGTGCCCACCATGATGGCCACGATCAACGCCTGGTCATCGTACAGTTGCAGCGAAAACTCCTGGCCTGCAATGTTGGCCAGGGTGGCGAGGATTGCAAACAGCGTGTAAAGCAAAGCGCGTTTCATGAACGTGACAATTTGTGAACCTGGCTATTTGCGAACGTGACTATGTATGCCATTTATTTCTGCTGCGTGAGCTCAGGCGCCAAAGGATACTCTTTACGCGGCGCTCTGGCGAGCAGACGCAACAGAATCGGCAGCAGCGCCAGGACGCCGATCAGTGCAACGAACATGGAGAATGACGTCAGCAGACCGAACAGCACGCTGGGCAGAAAGTCCGAGAAGGCCAGCAGTGAGAATCCGGAGATGATCAACACCGATGTATAGAGGATGGCAGTGCCCACGGTGGCGTGCGCTTGTGTAACGCTGTACTCGTGATTGGCCCTGCCTCCCAGCTCTGCGTATCGGTCGATATAGTGAATGGTGTCATCCACGGCGATCCCCATCGCGATTGCCGCAATGGTGATAGTCATCAGGTCGAGGGGAATGCCGAGCCACCCCATGGCTCCCAGCACAGCCAGGGTAGCGATGACATTGGGAATAACGGCAGCGATGGCGAGCCGGAAGGAACGGAAAATAACAAGGAAGGTCAGTGCCAGCACTACATACACCAGTCCGAGCGTCAGAATCTGTGAGGTGAACAGCCGCTGCAGAATGTCCTGATACAGGACAAACATGTTGCTCAGGGTGTAGTCGGACGACTCCAGACCGATGTCGGCCAGCGTGCTGTGGATGTCATCCAGCAACTGCGCGCGACTGAGGCCAGGCGTCAGGTCCTTGATCCAGATGTTGATTCTCGCCTCGCCGGTGTCGCTGTCATAGAACGATCCTATCAGATCGCGGCGGAAGGACTGATCGAGCATCCAGTAGATGAGTGTCATCTCGTATTCGGTCAGTGGATTGCCGTTGTTGAGCTCCCGCGCCAGGTCGGTGACATTCACGGCAGAGATTATCCGCCCGGTAGCCTCCATCTCGCCCAGACGGTGTTGGATCAACTGCAGCATCTGCACGGTTTCCGCGCTCATGACGATATCCGGGTTGGCTGGGGGCTGGGTCCGGTACACCAGGTCCAGCGGCGTCGAGCCGCCGAACTCCTGATCGATGTAGGCCAGCTCCTGCTGCACAGTGGTGTCGCTGCTGAAGTAATTGATGAAGCTGTTCTCGACAGTCAATCGACTGATGCCCAGGCCACTGCCGATGGCCGCCAGCAGCATGAAGCAGGCTACCAGCGTCTGGTGGCGTAACGCCAGACCGGAAAAGACCGCCGTGATCCGTCGGGCTACCCGCGGCTCGGTGTTCTGGCGCAGCCGCGGCAGCACCATCAGCAGCGCGGGGAACAGCACCAGGCTGGTCAGCGTCGAGAGGGCCATTGCGATAATCATCATCCAGCCAAACGCGATGACTGGTTGAATGCCGCTGAAGACCAGGGAGCCGAAACCCACGGCGGTAGTAAGCGCGGCGAAGAAGCATGGACCGATCTTTCTGGCCATGGTGGCACGTATCACTTCTTTCTCGTCGGCCTCGGGTCGGGATTCCACTTCCTCTCGGTACTGCACGATCAGATGAATGACGATCGCCAGTGTCAGGATCAACTGCAGTGCGATAAAGTTCGAGGAGATGACGGTGGCGCGTATGTCGAGGATGGCAAAAAGTCCCATCGTCGATACCACGCTGCTGAAACAGCACAGCAGAGGGGTGGCAACCCAGCGTACTGCCCGGAACAGTATGGCCAGCAGCAGGCAGATGCCAATCCCGATGGCCGATCCGAACACCACGAGGTCGTTCGATATGATCTGGATCAGCTGATATCCCAGTACGTGAACACCGCCCAGGTGGATGGTGGCGGTGTCGTCATGGGCATCGACAATGCCGCGGATGCGCTCGATCTCCTGCTCGCGGGTGGCACCGAGTGCCTGCTCCAGAGGAGCCAGTTGCGCTTCCAGCCGGGATAGTCGCTGCTCCTCTTCGGCGCTCAGACCCGTGGTTTGATAGGTGTCATTGAGTGCCGTGATCTCGCGCTGTAGCTCCTGCATCTGCGGATCGCTGCGAAACAGAACCTGCAAGGCGGTAGCTGAGCCGTCCTCGTTGATCAGCAGATTCTCATATATAGGGTGGTCGGTGAATTCCTCTTCGAGCGCCGCCATCCCGACGCCTCCCGACTCGACCGTCAGTTGCGAAAGATCTATGTTGCCGCCACGCAGATCGGGAGCCTGGGAGAATATCGGCACGTTGAGGATCGAGCGCACGGACTCCACCCGTTCCAGGGCCAGTAACTCATCACTGAGCGAACGCAGCGCCGTGAATGTCTGCTCCGACAGCACCGGATTGACATGCGGCTGGTAGGTCACCAGCATGAACTCCTGCGGCGTGAAACGCTGGTTGATCTGCTGGGTCTGGGTGTACAGGATGTTGTCGCGGGTGAGCAGCGTATCTGGCGACGCGTCGATGGTGAAGCGCGGCGCCTGCGAGCCCAGCGCTGCAGTGATAACGACAAACAGCAACAGCACGGCCTTTGGCCAGCGCAGGATGAAGTCGACGCTGGCGCGCGCCAGGCGGCCTCCGCTGGGCTTATTCGCTGAACTGGGCATCACGCTGGATTCCTTCCAGGTGGAGATTACGCATGAAAATGTACAGGTCCTCGCTTTCTTCACGCATGGACAGGTAGGTCTCGGCGGCGGGCGCGAACTCCTGGAAGTTGTCGAACACCCGGAGGGTGAGCGATTCCGGATTTTCGAGATAGCCCAGCGGGTTCAGCAGGCTGTCGATGAAGGTTGCCGAACCATCACGCAGGTTTGATGGTCCGATGAAGGGCAGGACCAAATAGGTACCATGGTCGGTGCCGTACTGGACCAGGGTTTCGCTGAAGCCGGTAGGCTCGGCTTCTATCTCGAACCAGTGGGTGGCCGGATCAAAAATACCCACAATGCCTATGGTCGTGTTGATCAGGAAGCGGGCGATGTCCACGCCGGCCTTGCGCGGCTCCAGCTGGAACACATGGTTGGCGAGACTGATCGGTGTCTTGATGTTGTCGAAGAAATTGCCAACCCCTGTCTGCACAGGTACCGGCACCTCACGATAAACCCGCGCTGCGGGAATGAGCGCATAGCGATAGGTGACGTCATTGAAGGCGAACACGGCCCGATTGAAGCGGATGAGCGGATCGGGAAATTCACGGCCCTGGGCGCTGTCGTCATAGCTGACAACGTTGGGCGTGATGCCGGTGCCGTCTAGAGGCGAGCTGCCAGATTGGGCAACGGCAAGGTGTGCGGTCGAACCCACCAGGGTCAGCAATAGCGCGGGCAGTATGCGAAAACCTTTTCTCATATGATCATCCTTATGCTTGGCCGTTCGATGGTAGCACTGACCGTCATGGCGTCCCGCCCTGCGGGCCTTGCTGGCGCAGTGATTTGTGATCCACGCAACATATTCTGCCGCAGGCGGCGGGGACGCAACGGCTGCTGTTATACTTCCACGCTTATGTCCGCCAGGGGCCGACAGGTCGATTGGTCAACCTGCAAGCCCTGATGGAGCGACCAGGAGAGTCGTCAGGAGAACCCCCCCAAGGAGAGCCCCCATGCATGATTCTGTTCCCGATTTTATCCGTACACTGGCCCGTTCTGCGGGCGATCAGATCCTGAAGGCCCGGCGCGGGCAGGGGCTGGAAACCCGGTTCAAGGACGGTATCGAGCTGGTGACGGATGCCGATATCGCCGCCGACCGCTTTATCTGCGAGACCATTGGCAGTCGCTATCCAGGGCACCGCATCCTGGCTGAGGAGTCAGCACCGGACGTGCGCGCCCTGTCGGGTTTCGAGGAGCCGTTGTGGATCATCGATCCCATCGACGGCACCGTAAACTATGCTCATGATCACCCGCAGAGCGCGGTGTCCATCGCCTATGCGGAGGGTGGGCAGATTCTGTGCGGTGCGGTGTTCAATCCCTTCACCAACGAGCTGTTTCACGCGGTGCAGGGCGGTGGCGCCTGGTGCAACGGACAGCGCATCCATTGCGCCGAAAAGACCGAGCTGCGTCGCGCACTGGTGGCCACAGGTTTTCCCTATATCAAGAGCCGCGAGATCCTCGCCCCGCTGGTCCGGCGTCTGGCGCTGGTGCTGGAGGAGTGCGGCGACATCCGCCGGCTGGGGTCCGCGGCGCTGGACATCTGCTGGGTGGCCATGGGCAGGCTGGACGGTTACTACGAGAGCCTGAGCATCTGGGACTTTGCTGCCGCACAACTGATCGCCCGCGAGGCTGGGGCGCAGTACGGGCATTTCAAGCCGGTGCCGGAGGGGGTAAGTGAGGTGTTCCACAACGAGCATATCCTGGTCGCGAACCCGGTGCTGTATCCACAACTGAAGGATCTGCTCACTCGTGCTGACGACTACCGCCTATGACGCGTGCTGCCGGCACAGTTGCATCCAGCTCTCGATGCCGGCGCTGCGATACTTCTGGCGGTGCAGGATAAAGTAGAAACTGCGCTTCCAGTCGCGATGCGGGGCCTTCAGCTCCACCAGGCTGCCGCGTAGAAAGGCCTCATGCAGGGTGATGGCAGACAGGCAGCCCACGCCCAGGCCTGCCTCCACCGCACCCTTGATCGCCTCGGTATGCTGCAGTTCCAGGCGCAGGTTCAGGTTGGGCAGCAGGCCGTGCATCGCCCTTTCGAAGGCCTGGCGGGTGCCCGAACCAGCCTCACGCACTACCCATTCCGCTTCCAGCAGGTCCTGGTCGTTGAGCCAGGGGCGTGAGGCCAGCGGGTGGTCCGGGGCACAGAACAGCAGGAGTTCGTCGTCGCGCCAGGGCAGCGATTCCAGCACCGGGTCGTGCAGCTCGCCCTCAATCAGGCCGATGTCTGCCTCAAAGTTACGAACCCGGTGGGTGATGCCAACGGTGTTCTCGACTGTCAGGCTGACGCTGGCGCCGGGATGCTGACCCATGAATTCGGCCATGATCGGCACCGCCAGATAGTTGCCGATGGTGAGGGTAGCCCCCACCTTGAGTTCGCCGATCTCCGAGTGCAGGGTCAGCATGCGCTCGAACTCCTGGGCCTGTGCCATGAGAGCCTCGGCACGAGGACGCAGCGACTTGCCGAATTCGTTCAGTTGCAGCCGCTTGCCTACCCGGTCGAACAGCTGCATGTCAAAACGGCGCTCCAGGTCCTGCAGGGCGGAACTTGCAGCGGACTGCGACATGGCCAGACTGGACGCTGCCTGGGTGACGTTCTCGTGGTTGGCCGTGGCCAGAAATACCTCGATTTGCCGGAGGGTGTAGTGCATGGTTAGCTCCTGTCAGGAGGCTTTATTTATAAAATAGATAACTTATATGGTAATTAACTGTTTTACAGGTTGTTTAGTGAGCCCTAGAATAGCCGCCAAGTCAACAAGACCCTATTAAACCATTCAGATCAGGAAATTCAGTATGGCAGCCGTATCCAAGCAAAGCGTTACCAGTGTGCATCACTGGAACGAATCCTTGTTCAGTTTCACCACTACACGTGACCGATCGCTTCGTTTCGAGAACGGTCACTTCGTCATGGTGGGGATGGAAGTTGAGGGTCGTCCCCTCATGCGCGCCTACAGTATCGCCAGCGCCAACTATGAGGAAGAGCTCGAGTTCTTCAGCATCAAGGTACAGGATGGCCCCCTGACCTCCCGTTTGCAGAACATCCAGATTGGCGATGAACTGCTGATCAGTGCCAAGCCCACCGGCACGCTGGTGGCAGACCACCTGCTGCCCGGCAGGAACCTCTATCTGCTGGCGACAGGTACTGGCCTGGCACCGTTCATGAGCATCATTCGCGATCCGGAAGTCTACGAGCGTTTCGAGAAGGTCGTGCTGATTCACGGCACTCGCCGCATTATCGATCTGGCCTACCGCGACATGATCACCAAGGAATTGCCGCAGAACGAATTCTTTGGCGAACAGATCCAGAACCAGCTGATCTACTACCCGACTGTGACCCGTGAGCCCTTCGAGAATCAGGGCCGCATTACCGAGCTCATGCTCAACGGCAAACTGTTCAGCGATATCGGTCTGCCGCAGCCCACGCTGGAGGACGACCGCTTCATGCTGTGTGGCAGCCCCGCCATGCTCAAGGACCTGACCAGGGTGCTGGATGACTGGGGTTTCAAGGAATCACGCCACGGCATCAAGGAACACTACGTGATTGAACGTGCTTTTGTAGATTGATCTGTTCCACCGCACAGCTCTGACATTGGTGGGCACTGCAGGCCGGACATTCTCCGGCAGTAGCTGCCCACATTTCTTTTCACGCCCCTCCATTATTTCCAACCCGAATTGCCAGGCGCACGCCGAAGATCAACTGGAAGCCCAAAAAAAAGGGCGACCAATGGTCGCCCTTCGGAGCTTCTAACGCTGAAACAGCTGGATTAACCGCCGGTAACGGCAGGGTGGAAGTAGCCCACCAGGCAGCCCTTGGAATCAGGGATGTCATCCATGTTTACGGTACCACCCGCCAGCACTGTATCCAGTGCGTCGGTCAGGTAGTGGTTGTCGAACGCCACACGCTGAGACTCATAGCCCAGGGCGTCGTTGATCGGGCCGCGGAACACAGTTTCATGAGTTCGCGGATCGATAATGAATACCTCGGCAGTACGCTCTACGCCCAGGGACTTGGCGACTGTCTGGTCTTCATCCTTGAGGATCGGGAACGTGATGCTGAATGTTTCCGCTTCCTTGTTGATGCGGGCCATATCGTCCTGGATAAAGGAGTTGAGCATCAGGAACTCCACGTTCTGAGAGCTGTAAGTCTCAGCAATCTCCTTGTAAGTGGGGACCGACAGCCTCGCGATCGGACAGCCCACGCCGTGGATGTACATCACGACGTAATCCTTATCCGCATAATCGCTCAAGGTGTGACTGACCTGGTTCTGGTCAATCAGGTTGAATTCCTTGATAGGCTTAAGATACTCGTCTGCATGGCTTGCGAACGACGCGGTCATCAACGCAGCAGCAAACAATACTCCGGTGAACTTATTCATAACCACTCCTCTTTGAGTCAGATTTGCCTGAAAATCTCCCGATTTGCCGGCATACCTTATATAACCAAGTAACCTCAGGGTTATCAAGCCGCAACTTGTAACTAATTGGAACATTTCAGCCGGGATGCGTCCGACGTCCTTACAGGGTATATTAGCCCCGTTTCCTGTCGTGGACGCAAGCCTTATGGAGTCCCGCGGCCTTATTCTAGAAGGATTTTCATGCGCCCCCTCCTGCCCCGCCTTTACTGTCAGCTGGTATTTGGTAAGCCCCTGCTGGTCATCGCTCTTTTATTGGGTTTATGCGTCATTTTCGGCTGGCAGGCCCAGAATTTCAGGCTGGATGCCTCTGCCGACTCGCTGCTGATGGAAGGTGACGAGGAACTGGAGTATTCCCGCCAGATCAACAACCGCTATGGTACGCGGGACACGGTCACCGTGTCCTTTACGCCGGACGCTGAACTCTTCAGTCCTGAATCACTGGCAAAGCTGGAGGCCCTGCGGGACGAGCTGCTCGCCATTGAGCGCGTGGAGTCGGTCAATACCCTGTTGGAGCTGCCGGTGTTCGGCAACACGCCATTGATGTCGCTGTCTGATAACTATGAAACCGTGCTGTCTCCCCAGATCGACCTGGCCGTCGCGCGGGAGGAGCTGACCCGCAGCCCGGTCTTCAGCAATGCGCTGGTGAGCCCGGATGGCGAGACATCCGCGCTGCTGGTGAGCTTTTACCGTGATGACACCTATCACGCGCTGTTGCAGGAGCGGGAAGACCTGCGACGCAAGGGCGCGCAGGAAGGCCTGTCGGACCAGGAAGCCCAGCGGCTGACCCAGGTGACACGGGAGTTCGATGTCTACAGCAACGAGGCTTCGGAGCTCAGGAGCGCCGATATCGCGCAGATTCGCAGCATCCTGGAAGCACACGAGGAGGGTGCTACGCTGTATCTGGGTGGCGCCCCCATGATCGCCGATGATCTGGTCACCTTCGTCCGAGCCGATCTCACCAGTTTCAGTATTGGTGTCTTTCTGTTTATTGTCTGCGCCCTGGGGCTGATCTTTCGCCGGGTTCGCTGGGTGATGATGCCGCTGGCCTGCTGCGCCATCGCCGGCATCATCGTCGTGGGGATACTCGGCATCATGGACTGGCGGGTGACGGTAGTGTCCTCCAACTTTATGTCGTTGCTG
>Ga0079224_100011146_pt1 | contig 12365 bp, 10 predicted proteins | sample Stecom2015_FD_80414 | JGI IMG/M metagenome (GOLD analysis project Ga0079224, IMG submission 80414) | Agricultural soil microbial communities from Utah to study Nitrogen management - Steer compost 2015 | ecosystem: Environmental > Terrestrial > Soil > Agricultural land | place: USA: Utah... | reverse complement strand
TGATTGGAAAAATGTTTGGGGTTTTAGTTGTATCAAATCAAGCTGGTGAGTTGGGGTATCTGGCTGCATTTTCTGGTAAATTAGCTGATAGCAACGATTACGAATATTTCGTTCCTCCTGTTTATGATATGCTCAAAACAGATGGTTTTTACCGTGAAGGTGAGCGTAAGTTGTATCAAATGTCAGATGAAATTATTGCGCTGGAAAAATCTCCTACTTTGCAATTATTAAAACAAACTTTGGTGCAAGTTGAGGCAAATTGTCAAGAGGAAATGCGTTTATTGAAAGAGCAAATTGCTGCATCAAAAATGCGACGACAAGCCATTCGATTAGAACTTGAAACAAATCCAACTGATGACATTGAGCAACTTTTAAAAGATTTAAATAGAGAAAGTTTTCACGAGCAATTTCAATTAAAGGCTTTGAAAAAGTCGCACAAGGAGCAAATTGAAAAAGCCAAAAATGAGCTTGATTCTTATTTAAATCGTATAAATGAATTGAAAATTGCGAGAAAAAAGTTCTCTAATGCAATTCAAGATCAGATATTCAATGAGTATCATTTTTTAAATGCGCATGGTGAAACACGCAATGTTTTGGATTTATTTCGACACATTGAGAATGGGAAACCACCTTCAGGGGCAGGTGAGTGTTGCGCTCCGAAATTGTTGCAATATGCTTATTTGAATAAGTTAAAACCGATTGCACTTGCTGAATTTTGGTGGGGAGCTTCTCCTGCATCAGAAATTCGGAAGCACGAACAATTTTATCCAGCTTGTCGCGGAAAGTGTGAGCCAATTCTTACACACATGCTGCAAGGATTGGATGTTGATAAAAATCCGATGTTGGATAATCCGGCTGAAGGTCGCGATTTGGAAATCATCTACGAAGATGATGCTATTGCGGTTATCAATAAACCAGCTGATTTTTTATCTGTCCCTGGAAAAACAATTACCGATTCAGTATTGAGTCGCATGCAGGAATACCTGCCGGATGCTACCGGACCGCTTTTGTTGCATCGGTTGGATATGTCGACTTCGGGCATTTTATTGCTTGCTAAAACCAAGGAAGGACACGCGTTTTTGCAGCGTCAATTTATCCGACGTACGGTTGAGAAACGCTATGTAGCCTTATTGGAAGGGGAGTTGACTACCGATTCTGGAGTGATTGATTTGCCATTGCGTGTAGATTTAGACGATAGACCACGTCAGTTAGTTTGTTGGGAGCATGGAAAACAAGCTATTACCAAATGGGAATTGATTGAAGTGAAAGAAGGTAAATCCAAAGTGTATTTTTATCCATTAACTGGACGAACACATCAGTTGCGTGTGCATGCAGCACATACACTTGGTTTGGGGTGTCCAATTGTTGGTGATGATTTATATGGCAATCGTTCAAACCGTTTGCATTTGCACGCAGAGCAATTGACGTTCACACATCCAAGAACAAGACAGCGCATGACATTCAATGCTCCCGTTCCGTTTTAGTTTGCTTTTGGATCTATCCAATCACCGTGTTCAGTGATTAATTGGATTAAGGCATCAACAGCTTCGTCTTCTGGTACATTTTTGCGGACAACAGTTTTCTCTTTGTACAAATTGATTTTTCCTGGTCCTGTTCCAACGTAACCGTAATCTGCATCGGCCATTTCTCCAGGTCCGTTTACGATACATCCCATGATACCAATTTTGATACCTTTCAAGTGCGAAGTTTTAGCTCTGATTTTTGCAGTTGTTTCTTGTAAGTCAAACAACGTACGACCACAAGAAGGACATGAAATGTATTCTGTTTTAGAAATGCGTGTTCTTGTTGCTTGAAGAATTCCAAAACTCAACGAGTTGATGACTTGTAAACTGTGTTCACCAGTTATCCACACACCATCACCAAATCCATCGATGAAATGAATTCCAAGATCTGATGAAGCGTGTAATTGAAATGTCTCTTCGTCTGTTGTTTCGTAATTCGCTTTCAAGATAACTGGATTTTCGATTTTCAAATAATCCAATTCTAAACGCAATTTACGCAACAAAGGTGTTTTATGTTGCTGGGTTGTTTGAACAACGAAGATGGCGTTCGGTCTGTTTTTAAGTAATTCGTATTCAAACACTTGATCCAAATCTATTTGTAAAAAATGAACTTGGTTTTGATCGATCTCATCTCTTTTCTCGAATGGAACGAAAGGCACATATTTTGCACTTTTCGATGCAGTCCAAACAGCGAAATCTTGTAACAAATGAACTGTTCCTGGCACCTCAAAATCGATGGTATTTGAACCAATATAAACGATGTCAGCAGCTAAATCCATCAAGTTCCATTTATCCAACTGCATTGAGTAACTGTAACCAAATCCGAAGAAGTTGGCTGGTGTTATATCCACTCGTTTGGACAGATCGGCAACAACTACAGGAACATGTCCACTACCAACATTGCTTATGTGACTTGTCTTTCTACGTTGATATGAGAAAGGAGAATACGTTAATGCAATCTCACTTGTGATATGTTGATCTTCTAAGCCGTCAAATTTTTGGAGTAATTTGCGAGCAACAGGAATTTCGTATTCTGGATTTTCTGTCAACGATACACGTATTGTATCCCCTAAACCATCTTCCAACAACGCACCAATCCCTACAGCACTTTTAATTCTTCCATCTTCACCGTCACCTGCTTCCGTTACACCTAAATGCAATGGGTAATTTTGACCATTTTCAAGCATCGTAGCAACAAGTAAACGATAGGCTTGAACCATTACAAGGGCGTTACTTGCTTTCATGGAAATTACGAGGTCACGGTAATCATTTTTTTCGCAGATACGAATGAACTCCATAGCAGACTCAACCATACCTTCAGGTGTATCACCGTAGCGACTCAAAATGCGATCGGAGAGAGAGCCGTGGTTTGTACCAATACGCATTGCTCTACCCAAATCCTTACATTTCAATACAAGTGGTGTGAATTTTTCTTCAATGCGGTGCAATTCTTTTTGGTAAGATTCTTCTGTATAATCAATCTCTTCAAACTTCTTCTTGTCTGCGTAATTTCCAGGGTTTACCCTAATTTTTTCTACATAATCAGCGGCTACTTCAGCAGCATTTGGTGTAAAGTGAATATCAGCAACAAGCGGTGTATCATAACCACGTGCAACCAATCCTTGTTTAATCAATTTTAAATTTTCAGCTTCCTTCTTACTTGGTGCAGTTAAACGTACAATTTCGCACCCTGCATCAATCATACGAATAGACTCTTCAATAGAAGCTTCTGTATTCATCGTATCAGCTGTAGTCATGGATTGAACACGGATTGGATTTTCACCACCAACTCCAATTTTTCCAACGGTTACAGATCTAGTTTTAAATCTTTGATATCCAAGTATGTTGATGCAATAAGAAGAATTTTTTGCCATTATTTATTGATTGTACGCACAAATTTACAAAAACTTTGTCACTGCTTATCGATACGTACAATTGGATATTTGATTATATTGCAATAGCGCACTAACAACAAAATTATGAAACAAATTGCAAATCAGGATTTTTATAACTTGACAGCCAAAACTAGCGATGGGAGACAGATATCATTTAGTGCATTTGAGGGTAAAGTTGTATTGATTGTCAACACAGCAACCAAGTGTGGATTTGCTCCTCAATTCAAAGAATTGGAAATGCTGCACCAAAAATACAAGGATAAAGGGTTGGTTATCATTGGATTTCCTTGTAATCAATTTCTAAATCAAGAACCCATAGATGATGATGCTATGCGAAATGTTTGTGAACTCAATTTTGGCGTGACATTTCAGTTGATGGAAAAATGTGATGTGAATGGATCGAACACACATACAGTATTTAAGTATCTGAAATCTGAGTTGGGAAGTTTGTTTGGAAATGGCATCAAATGGAATTTTACAAAATTTTTAATCGACAAAGACGGTTATCCAGTTCGTCGTTTTGCTCCAATTGTAAAACCGAAAAATATGGAACTTGAGATCTTGAAAATTTTAGCTCGATAGGTCAAAAATTTTGTGCATTGAATTGTTCAGGTTAACTTTACACCATGAAGATACATGTAGAACAATTTACGTTCAATCCTTTTCAGGAAAATACAGTGATTTTATACACAGACAATAAAGACGCAGTAATCATTGATCCGGGATGTTATGATAGAGTAGAGGAGAAGGTTATTGAAAACTTTATTGCTTCAAATGGATTGAAAGTACATGCATTATTGAATACGCATGCACACATTGATCACGTGTTGGGAAATCAGTTTGTTTGTAATACTTACAATGTTGACTATTATTTGCATCCAGCAGATTTGGTTACGTTGAATGCCATTTCTGATTATGCACACGTTTATGGTTTCACAAATTATAAAGTATCTCCTCAACCAACCAAACAATTGGAAAATGGGACAACTTTACAGTTTGGAGACATTCAATTAGATGTTTTCTATACGCCAGGGCATGCTCCAGGACATGTTGTTTTTTACAATGAAGAAAACAAATTTGTCATCAACGGAGATGTTTTGTTCAACGGAAGTTTTGGAAGAGTCGATTTACCTGGAGGAGATTTGGAAACATTGAAGAGATCGATTTTCGGAATCATGTTCAATTTGCCTGAGGATACAATTGTTTATTGTGGACATGGTGAACCGACAACGATAGGGAAAGAAAAGACCACTAATTTTATTCATAATTTCTAGTTGAGTTGAAGATTGCTATTAATACGCGATTTTTGTTGACTTCTAAAATGGAAGGCTTCGGTTGGTATACCTATGAGGTATCGAAGCGATTGGTAGAAAAGTATCCTCAACATGAGTTTTTTTTCTTCTTTGATCGTCCGTTTGATGAGCGTTTTGTTTTTGGAAATAACGTCACACCTGTTGTACTTTTTCCACCTGCGAGACATCCATTTCTGTTTTATATTTGGTACGAATGGAGTGTAAAACGTGCATTGAAAAAATATCAAATTGATTTGTTTTTTTCTCCTGATGGTTATTTGTCGTTGAGTTCGTCAGTTCCACAAATAGCAACAATTCACGATCTGAATTTTGAATATTACGACAGCGACATTCCCAAGTTGAGTTTGAAATACTTTCGTCACTTCTTTCCAAAATTTGCAAAGAAGGCGACTAAAATCATTACTGTTTCAAATTATTCGAAAGCTGATATCGTACAAGTTTACGGAGTTGAAGAAGAGAAGGTATTTGCTATTTGGAATGGTGCGTCGGATCAGTTTAAACCGATTGCTTCAGAAGAAAAAATTGTCATTCAAGAGAAATATACAAATGGAAAACCTTATTTCCTTTTTGTAGGAGCTTTATCTCCACGCAAGAATTTGATTCGTTTGATTCAAGCCTTTGATCGTTTCAAACAAGAAACGGGTTCGGAGACGAAGTTGTTAATTGTTGGTGAGATGCTTTGGAAAGATAAGACCTTTGCAGATGCTATTTCATATAAAAACCACGACGAAGTTTGCTTTACAGGTCATTTAGCACTTACTGAATTAGCTAAAGTTATGGGAGCAGCTAAAGTTTTTACATATGTTCCCTATTTTGAAGGATTTGGAATCCCACTTGCTGAAGCTATGAAATGTGGTGTTCCGATTTTATCAGGAAATTTAACTTCGTTACCTGAAGTTGCAGGTGATGCTGCCGTGTATTGTGACCCGTTTGATGTAAGTGATATTGCAAATCAGTTGGTCGAATTAGATTGTAATCAAGAATTGTTAGCTAAACTAGCTGAGAAGTCTTTAGAGCGATCCAGCTTATTTAGTTGGGATCAATGTGCCGATGAGGTAGCAAAAGTACTAGGGTTATAAATAAAAAGAGCGACATTTAATGCCGCTCTTTATATATGAATTTTGTATGATATAAAATAATTACTTCAATGCGCTTTCCAATTTGAGTAATTCAACAGCAACTTGATTTGTTATGTCCAATTCAGGAGCAAAATACAAAGTTGTTGATTTGTCAACTACCATCGATAATTTTTGACGTTCAGAAACGATTGCGATTGCTTTTTGTACACGATCCAAGATTGGTGTATTTAATTCTTCACCAAATGCTTGTAATTCTTGTTGAATTGATTGTTGACGTTCTTGCAATGCACGTTCTTTATCCATGATTTTTTTCTCAGCAGCTTGACGCAAAACTGGAGTCATATCACCTTGTTTTGCTTGGTAATCATTGTATGCTTTTTCTAAATCATTACGCATTGTTGTAAACTCTTCAGCCAATTCTTTTTCGTGAGCGAGGTATTTATCCATAGCCACTTTTCTAGATGGCATTGTATCTAACAATCTTTGAGAGTCAACAAATCCAATTTTCACTTGAGCCATTGTACCAAAGCTCAACATTAACACTAATCCTGCTAAGATTTTTTTCATTTTATTTTGTTTTTATTAGTCTTTAACGTTTAATTCCTTTAGAACTTCATCACTTATATCCATCTTGCTATCAGCATAAACTAAGTTACTCTGATTTGCTTTATCGAATACAAATGAATAATTTCTTTTTGAAGCAACTTGTTGCATTGCGTTGTACACTTTTTCTTGAATCGGTTTGATTAACTCTTGTCGTTTTTGGAAATAATCACCTCCTACACCAAAGCGTTGGCGTTGCAACTGCATTGTTTCTGTTTCAATTGTTTGGATCTCCTCCAAACGTTTTGCTTTTTCCTCGCTTGGTAAAAGCACTTCTTCGCGCGCAAAGTTATCCTTTTTTGTTTTTAAAACCTCGTTTCTTTCTTCAATTTCTTTTGTCCAACGATCAGCTAACTTATCTAATTGTTCTTTAGCTTCGGTGTATTCCGAGAGTTTATTTAATATATAATCAGAATCAATGTACGCATATTTTTGAGCAGAGACAAAACCCGTGCCAAACATAATTGCTAATACTAGAGCTACTATTTTCATATTATTTAAAATTTACTTCTGCCAAACGACAAATAACGTAAAATATTGTGAATTACGAATTATAATTCTCCTAAATTCATTCCAATAGTGAATGTTAACTTACCGAAATAGCCTTTCTGTTGAATTGACGAATCGCTGTCGCCCCCGAAACCTGTTGCCCATGGACTCAATTTATCAAAGCCAAATCCATAATCGATACCCAACATACCAAACATCGGTAGGAAGATACGAACACCAGCTCCTACTGAACGTTTTACATCCAATGGATTGAAGTTTCTAAAGTTTGGATACGAATTACCTGCCTCCGCAAATGCCAACACATAGAACGTAGCAGATGGATTCAACGAAATTGGATAACGCAATTCCATCGTGTATTTCGTAGCAATTGGGTCTCCGGAAGCTGAAGATAACCTGTTGTCGTCGTAACCTCTAACTGCAATTACCTCGCGTCCCCCAATTTGATTCATCCCTGTCAAACCACTACCTCCTAGGTAGAATCGTTCAAATGGAGATAATCCTTTCGCTTTGCTATATGCTCCCATATAACCAAATCCTACACGTGTTCTCAAGACTAATTTTTGATCTTTCGATAACGGGAAGTACCATTCTCCACTAAGTTTGATTTTATAATATTCTAGATACTTATATCGTTCTTGCGAAGATAATGATGAATAATCTGTAATTCCATTAAACGCAGAATATGGTAGTGTACTTTTACCAGATAGTGAAATAATACTTCCTGATTGTGGGTAAATAGGTGAACTTACCGAACTTCTTTGAATGGTATATTTCAAATAAATATCATTTGAATACCCGTTGTCAAATAACCCGAAATATTGTTGATATTTATTTACATCATAGTATTGGTAACCCAATTCAAATGATTCAGAGAAATAATCATCAGGCCATTTTTTTCTTCGTCCCATAACAACTCCGGCACTAGTAATTCCAATACCTTGGTGGTTTGCATTACGTTTTAAATAACCATTTCCAAGAGAAGTATGAGACAAGAAGAATGTTAACGAATTAGGTTTTTTACCTCCTAACCATGGTTCTGTAAATGAAATATTATATGCTTGGAAGTATTTACCATTCGTTTGACCTCTCAACGACAAACGTTGTCCATCACCTGAAGGTAGTGGAGACCATGCTTTCCCATTGAAGAAATTACGCATTGAAAAGTTGTTGAACGTTAACCCCAAGGTACCAATAATCATCGGTTTACTTGTGATGTAGTTCATACCACCATATCCACCTGATAATTCAATTTGATCCGACGATTTTTCTTCAACAACATATTCAATATCAACTGTTCCTTTTTGTGGATCTGGCATTGGGTTTACTTGGAATGCTTGTTCGTTGAAATAACCCAATTGTGACAATTCACGTTGTGTACGAATGATATCGTTTCTACTAAATAAATCTCCCGGTCGCGTACGAATTTCGCGTAAGATTACATGGTCGTTTGTTTTTGTATTACCTTTGATTGTAATCGTTCCAACGCGAGCTTCTTTCCCTTCTCGAATACGCATTTCATAACTAATGCGGTTATCAGTGAAGTCAACTTCAACTGGAGTTACATCAAAGAATAAATAACCTCTATCCATGTAAAGAGACGAAATATCTCTCCCATCTTGGCTCATACGAAGTCTCTCTTCTAATAATTGTTTGTTGTAAATATCTCCAGGTTTGATCCCTAAAATTGTGTCTAAGTAAGTCGAACGGAATTTTGTATTTCCAACCCATGTGATATCTCCAAAATAGTATTTTTCACCTTCATCAATATGAATGTCTATCATGAGGTGTTTTGGATTAATCAAGTAAACAGAATCTTTGATGATTTTGGCGTCTCTTAAACCAACTTCTCCAAACTTGTTCATCATAGCAATCTTATCGCGAGAATAAGCAGATTCTGTAAATTTGGAACTTTTGAAAATACGCATGATAGACATTTGCTTCGTGTCTTTCATTGCTCTGCGAAGCTTGCTGTCTTTTACACTTGTATTTCCGATGAAATTAATTTTCTTAATCTTAACACGTTTTCCTCTGTTACATTCAATTACGAATATTTCTGAGTTCAACATGATTTCATCTGGAATTCGTTTGATATTCACTTTCGCATCGTAATAGCCTTCTTCTCTAAAGTATCCGATGATTTTAGAACGTGTTTTGTAAACTAAGTTTTCTGAGATAGTCTTTCCAGTAAAAAGTTCAATTTGTTCTCTAATTTTATCTGCTTGACGTTTGTTGATTCCTGTGAATCGGTACTTAGAAAGCTTAGGACGAGGTGTAACCTGGATAGTCAAATAGACAACACCAGCGAGTACTTTGTCGGCGTAGATTTGCACATTTGAAAACAATCCTTCTTTCCAGAGATTGTTAATCGCATCCGATATTTGTGTACTAGGAATTACAATTTTTTGTCCTTGTCTCAATCCTGCAACCAAGCGAATTGCATTAGGATCGTATCCTTCAGCACCTTCAACGTTGATTGGTCCGATTGTGTATTCTACTGGATTTTGATAATCAAGGACGATGTCTGAATTGATTCCAATTGGCCCAGTGATTGTTGTTGTGTCCACCACTTCTAGTGAATCTGCACTTCCTGTTAATACATGTATCTGCGCGTTCACGTATGAAAACGCAAATAATGCCAAGGACAATAGGTAGTGAGTTAATTTCATAGATTATTATTTAATTGCTCTGATACCATTCCAAAACGTCTTTCTCTATTTTGAAAATCGTATACTGCTTCATATAAATGTTCACGTTTAAAATCAGGCCAAAGAATATTCGTGAAATAAAATTCTGTATAAGCACATTGCCACAACAAGAAATTACTGATTCTATGTTCGCCAGATGTTCTAATCAATAACTCAGGATCTGGAATTCCAGCTGTTGAAAGATGGTTGCTAAACACTTCATTTGAAATTTCATCGATTGAAAGTGTTCCTTCCTTTGTTTCTTGTGCGATTGATTTCACTGCCTGAATAATTTCCCATTTAGCAGAATAATTCAACGCTAAAACGAGATTAATATTGTTATTCTCTTTTGTAAACTCAATAGCTTCTTGCATCTCAATTCGGCATTTTTCTGGTAATCCAGCCATATTTCCGATGCAGTGTAATCGAACACCAGATTCGTGCAATTCTTTCACTTCATTCGATATTGTACGAACCAACAAATCCATCAAACCATCAACTTCTTCTTTTGGACGATTCCAGTTTTCTGTAGAAAAAGCATAAAGTGTCAAATACTTTACTCCGATTTTTTGAGCACCTTTTAGAGCTTCGCGAACTGACTCAACACCAACATTGTGACCAAACAAGCGCATTTCACCTTGTTTTTTGGCCCAACGCCCATTTCCATCCATAATAATTGCGATGTGTTGTGGGGTTTTCGATAAGTCTATTTTAGTTTGGTCTATCATTTCTTAGTTTACAATTGACGAATTTAATGAAAGTATTTTTTGTGTGGTTATTTTAGTTGTTAAAGGTTAACATACCTTAACAAAAAAAGAGGGATTGGTTACCCGATCCCTCTCAAACATGTTATATTAATAATTATTCAGCAAGAATGATCAATTTATTATCCATCAATTCTGCTACACCACCTTTGATGGCTACTCGAATAATTTTTGAATCTTGTGGATCCTTTTCAATCAAATCGCTTGTTTTTGATGTTGCTTCAAACGGAGCATTTAAATCAACCTTCACAACACCTTCTTTCAAAGCAGAAATAATTGGTGTATGGCCATTTAATACTTGAAACAAGCCATCCAATCCCGGCATTTGTACAGCTTCCACTTCTCCAGTAAAAACTTTAGTTTCCGGTGTGATGATTTCTAACTTCATTTCGTTGCGTTTGATGATTTATTAATAAGACTCAGCCAACATTTTTTCTCCAGCGTCGATAACATCCTGAATACCTCCTTTCAAGTTGAATGCTGCTTCAGGGTATTTATCGTACTTACCATCTAAAATGTCGTTGAATGCTTTAATTGTTTCTTGAATATCTACCAATACTCCTGGGATACCTGTAAATTGTTCAGCAACGTGGAATGGTTGAGATAAGAAACGTTGAACACGACGTGCTCTGTGTACAACCAATTTATCTTCCTCAGACAATTCATCCATACCCAAGATAGCGATGATATCTTGTAATTCTTTATAACGTTGTAAAGTTGATTTTACTCTTTGTGCACAGTTGTAGTGCTCTTCTCCTACGATTTCTGGAGTTAAGATACGTGAAGTAGAATCCAATGGGTCAACCGCTGGATAAATTCCTAACTCAGCAATTTTACGAGACAATACTGTTGTAGCATCCAAGTGAGCAAATGTGTTTGCTGGAGCTGGGTCAGTTAAGTCATCCGCAGGTACGTATACCGCTTGCACTGAAGTAATAGATCCGTTTTTAGTTGAAGTAATACGCTCTTGCATAGCACCCATCTCTGTAGCCAAAGTTGGTTGGTAACCTACAGCTGAAGGCATACGTCCTAATAGGGCAGACACCTCAGAACCAGCTTGTGTAAAACGGAAGATGTTATCTACGAAGAATAAGATATCACGTCCTTGTCCTTCTCCTTCTCCATCACGGTAATATTCAGCTAAAGTCAATCCAGATAATGCAACGCGTGCACGTGCTCCTGGAGGCTCATTCATCTGACCGAATACGAAAGTAGCTTTAGATTCTTTCATTTGGTTTGTATCAACCTTAGAAAGATCCCAACCTCCTGCTTCCATCGAATGCATGAAGTCGTCACCATATTTAATAATACCTGATTCCAACATCTCACGTAATAAGTCGTTACCCTCACGAGTACGCTCACCTACACCTGCAAACACTGATAAACCTCCGTGTCCTTTCGCGATATTGTTAATCAACTCTTGAATCAATACTGTTTTACCTACACCGGCACCACCGAACAAACCAATTTTACCTCCTTTTGCGTAAGGTTCAATTAAGTCGATAACTTTAATACCAGTAAAAAGTACTTCAGTAGCTGTAGATAAATCCTCAAATTTAGGAGCTTCACGGTGAATTGGAAGACCATTTGAGTTATCAACGTTTGCAATACCGTCGATTGCTTCGCCAACTACATTGAATACACGTCCTTTAATAGCTTCACCAATAGGCATTTTGATTGGATCACCTGTGTTTACAACCTCCATTCCTCTTGTAAAACCATCTGTTGAGTCCATTGAGATTGTTCTAACTGAACTTTCTCCAATGTGAGATTGCACCTCCAAAACAACTTTCGTACCGTCGCTTTTGCGAACTTCAAGTGCATCATAAATCTTTGGAAGCTCCACTCCTTTGTCGAAGCTTACGTCAACTACTGGACCAATTACCTGTGCTATTTTACCTTTTACTACTGACATTGATTGCCTATTTTTAGTGTAAATTCTTTATTTTGGGCGCAAAGATATGCAATTAATATTAAAAAACAGTTCAAAAAAC
>Ga0079224_100011145_pt1 | contig 12369 bp, 10 predicted proteins | sample Stecom2015_FD_80414 | JGI IMG/M metagenome (GOLD analysis project Ga0079224, IMG submission 80414) | Agricultural soil microbial communities from Utah to study Nitrogen management - Steer compost 2015 | ecosystem: Environmental > Terrestrial > Soil > Agricultural land | place: USA: Utah... | reverse complement strand
TTAGTGACAGTTACACCGAAATGAACCGGGAAACGTTATCGGACTATCCCACAAAATTTGAAAGCAAAATTTACACTTTCGATGCTCATAATAAATATGTGATCAATGATAAATTCCACACCCTGCTAGGGGTTAATGGTACTTTTAGCGAATTTAATAGCTTTGAAGTTCCCTTTGAGGAAAATTCCTTCCAGCCCGCAATTACTGCAGATATTGCCAATTTTGAGATTATAGATCCCTATCTGAATCTGGTTTACATTTCAGATTTGGGGCTAAACCTTAATATGGGAACACGATTAAACTTGCATAGTGATTATGGGAATCACTGGGTTTATAATTTGAATCCCTCATATACCGCTAATCTGAAGGAAGGTTATATTAAATTTCTTACTTCCTATAGTTCAGCTTATATTACTCCATCTCTTTACCAGTTATATGATGCCACTTACGGAAATATAAATTTAGCACCTGAAGAAAGTACCACTGTTGAAGCCGGAATTGAGTATAAAAAAAATAATTTAAGATTTAGCGGTGTATACTTCAGCAGAAATTCTACCAATTTTATAGATTTCATTATTGTAGATGCTGAAAATTACATTTCTGAATATCAGAATATAGCTGAAGAATTTCAGGCTAATGGGGTAGAGGTGGAATTGCAGTGGGAGCTATTACCAAAATTAAACTTCAATGGGAATTACACTTTTACCCAGGCAGCTGAACGGTTTGCCTTACGCATACCGAAACATAAAATCAATGCCAATTTTGGATATAATTTAGGGAAAGGAACTTTTACATCTTTGAGTTATCAATTTAATGATGACAGGAGCGATTCTTTCTATAATGCGGAAACATTCGGAAATGAATTGGTTGTTTTGGAAAGTTATGGGATCCTCGACTTTTATTTAAGCCAAAAAATCACAGAAAACTTTCAGGCTTTTGTTGGCGTTAACAACATAACAAACGAAAAGTACGAAGAGATATACAGGTTCAATACTCGGGGAAGAAATGTGAGAATGGGAGTCGTCTTTCACTTTATGTAAAACTTAATAAGTATAAAACTGAAAAAAGGTTCCCCCGCGGAATCTTTTTTGGTATATTATATATTTTAATCTATAACCGGGAGGGGTTTTTTCTTAATGATCATCTCTTTATAGTTGGGTTTAAACATATCACTTTCTCCCACGTGCCTGTATGTTTTTATATATTGAAGGGGAGACCTGCTTTGATTCCCGCTTATTTCATCAAGGGCAATTTTTAAGAGAGTTTCATTCGGGTCGCCAAGCTGTCCAAGATTTAGAAAATCTTCAACGACTTTAATATCCGGATTTAAACCATTAGAATAATCCGAAACTCCATTCACATTTGATGATTTTAAAACCAAAGGTTGGAGGGCATAATGATGTGTAACATTAGAAAATATCTCTTCCTTTTTATATGTAGGAGAAGGAGCATCGTATAGAACGGAGGAAGCCTGGAACTTACCGGTTGTAACATCACCAATATGAACTACATTAATATATGGGTCCAGCCCGTTGATGATCAATTCGCTGGCTGAAGCGGTAGAACCTGTGGTAAGTACAAATAATCTGTCCAGGTTAAGACTGTTTATTGAAGATCCGCTTGGCAGTTTTGTTTGAAACCGGTTTACCAGATATTCAGGATTTTTACTTTCATAAAACGCCTGGTATTTGGCATTCCATTGTTCTTTCATAAATATTTCTCCCTGAAATTGCCCTGTGATCATTGATGCAAGGCCAACCGCCGTCTGAACATCACCACCTCCATTGTATCGCAAATCCAGCACCAATTCACTTATATCGGCAGATTTAAACTGTCTGAACGCCTGATTTAATTCCTCATCAAATTCCTCTTCAAAACTGTCATAAAGCAAATATCCGACAGTTACACCGTTTACCTCAAGAGTTTTACTAATAAATACCGGATTTTCAGCTCCGGTTCTGTTGGAAATTTCAATAGTTTGATCGAGGTTGCTAATATTGTTATTCACAATTTTAGCCAAACCAATACTAAAACTACCTGATGATAATAGATCCAGATAATTTGAACGGTTCAACATTTGACCATCAATTCGGTTAAAAATCATTCCTCTCTCCGCCCCCGCTTCGTCAGCAGAAGAATTAGGAACCACGTACCTGACATATCCAAAAATATCTGGACAACTTTGACAATAAGTTACAAGTCCATATTTAAGTCCATTGGAAGAAGCAGACATAGAGATTCTGTTTTCTTCTCTGTAATCCTCTATCATACGGCTGTATTTATCATTGGAGGATTTTAATTTGTTAAACAACCGGTCAGGAGACGAAAACGTATCAAAATATTCATATTTGTCTTCTATAGAAGAAAAACGGTAATCAGCTAATACAGGTACTAATTCATTATAAAGATATACATCGCTCATCGTGCGGTAAAAGAAATCTTCTACTTCATAAGCAGGATCTTTTTGATTTTGTCCCTGAGCGGTTCCATCATCTACAAAATCTTCCTCCGTATTTTTTGCGCAGGAAAAAATCATTAATGAAACCAATGTAAATATTCCTAATTTATATTTTCTCATAAATTTCTTACAATCAGTTAATTAGTTGAATAACAGATCAAAAAATGATTTAGCTAAAAAAGGTTTGTCGGGTTGCTCCCTGAAATCTTACAAATATCTGTAGTACAGCATAATAAGTTTTTATTATGTATTTAAATAAAATTAATTTGTCTCTACAACCCCAAATTTACCTATTCTCTTTTACCGGAATGGATGGTAAATCCTCTATAAGATACATTTTTTGATAATCAATCCTTTTAGCACCACTTTCGCTTATAAATTGTATATCCAGTAAATTCTTTCTTTCCATGCTTCTGGAAATATTAAAAATATCATCAAGGGCTGCCTGTAATAATGGTTCATCAGGATCTCCCAAGGGAAGCATCTCATTGATATATTCTATAGCTTCAATATCGGGAGTAAGGCCGTCAATGTATTCTCCTTCACCATTTGCATTAACCGTAGTTAAGATCAAAGGAAGCATTGCATAGGTATGTGTAGTATTTAACCTGTTATGGTCTCTTTCAAAATTAGGAGAATCATATCGTGGAGTTGAACCCTGAAATTTTCCGACTGTTTGAGTACCCACATGAATTACATTAATATACGCTCTTAACCCATTGATAATAAGTTCACTTGCTGAAGCACTCGAGCCTGTAGCAATAACATAAAGTTTATTGAGATTTAGACTATTAATAGTTTCACCACTAAAGACCTTAGTATTAAAGCGGCTTAATAAACCTTCAGGAATATTTGCCTCATAAAAATTCTGATAATCAGTGTTGTATCTTTTTTTAGCGTAAACTTTTCCAGTAAATTGTCCTGTTATCATACTGGCCAGATCAGATGATGTTTCAATATTCCCTCCTCCATTGTATCTTAAATCCAGAATAAATTCGTCCAGATTTTGTGATTTGAATTCAGCAAAAGCAGCATTTAATTGAGAATCAAAATCGGCAGTAAATGCATTATACATAAGATAGCCAATTTTTTTACCATCAATATTTAACGTTTTTGCCAGGTAAACCGGATTTTCAGTATAAACACTGTTGGTAAGTGAAATGGTTTCATTAGTATTCACAATGGAGCCATTTTCCACTTTTCCGAAACCAAGTGTTATATTGGCTGGGTTTAAAATCGAGGAATAATTATCTCTCGTGATCTGCACACCATTTACTGTGGTAAAGATCATTCCACGTTTTACCCCATTTGTTTCTGCCGAGGTATTTGGCAAAACGTATCGGACCACCCCAAATATTTTATTAGGATCTCCGGGATAAGCACCCCAGCCATATTCCATTCCGGGCGTAGTACTTATACCACTAAGCATATTTTCCAGCTCAATATAATCATCAATTAACCAACTAAACCTATCTTTAGACGGGGTTAGGTAATCAAATAATGCTGCAGGTGTATAATCATCTAAAAAAGCATTTTTGTCGGCCTCGCTAGCAAAATAGTTATTGGCTAACTTAGGAACATCGTCTTTATAAAGGTAAATATCATTTAAGGTACGGTAAATAAAATCCTGTACAACTAAATTATCTTCTCCTGCTCCTGGTGCCGATGGGCCTATATCATCTTCATCTTTAGAACAGGAAACAACAGTTCCAAGGGAGAAAAGAAGGAGGAAAATTAATTTTAAGTTTTTCATATTATATAATTGAGTTTTAATTATCTAAAAGTAACCACATTATTCCAATTTAAAAATAATTGTAACAAAATTACTTCTCATCCGTCGTAAAGGAGAAGAGGTACTAACAATCAAATTTTCAATGAACCAACACAACTTTATCAGGCTTATTGATCCCGTTAAGGACAAGATGTATCGATTGGCTCTTCGGTTATTGGTTTCCCGGGAATCTGCGGAGGATGCTACCCAGGATGTTCTTGTTAAATTGTGGAACCGCAATGATAAACTCAAGCATTATGCCAATTTTGAAGCTTTTGCTATGACGGTTACCAAAAATCACTGTTTAGACCAGTTGAAACTAAAACAGAACAATAATTTAAAAATTGTTCATAGTAATTTTGACAATAATGAAAATGATCAACTTGAACAACTGGAAATAAGTGATGAACTGGATCAGGTTTCCAGGATACTTAAAGACCTTCCGGAACAACAAAAGGTAATATTCCAGTTGAGGGATGTAGAGCAATATGATTATGAGGAAATATCGGAAATAACAAAAATGAATGAAACAGCGATAAGGGTAGCTTTATCAAGAGCAAGAAAAAAAATCAGGGAAGAATTGAAAAAGACACACAGCTATGGAATTAAATAAAATTGAATCGTTACTGATAAAATATGATGAAGGGGAAACCAGTCTTTCGGAAGAACAAATACTTCAGCAATATTTTAGAACCGGGCAGGTTCCGCCGCATTTAAAGGAATATAAGCTAATATTTTCCTATTCGGAAAAAGCAAAGAACAGTACTTTTGAAAAGAACATTGTATTGCCAAACAGAAAAAAAAGATTTGGATTTATTGCTATTGCAGCTAGTATAGTTATAGCAATGGGAATCTTTTTTGCAGTAAACAATTCCCAGGAAGAAATGAACCAGCATAATCTGGGAACAATTGAAAATCCGGAAGAAGCGTATTTGAAGGCTAAGGAAACTCTGCAGTTAGTTTCGGAAGCATTAAATACAGGCCGGGAAGAATTAACCTATGTTGAAGAATTCGATAAAGCTAAAAATAAGTATATAAAAGAATAATTAAAACCAGAAAACAATGAAAAAATTAATAATATTAGGAATGTTTACCCTTTTCTCTATGACCGGGTATTCTCAGAATTTCGAAAAATACGACTCTATGAAAGAGGTAGATGCCGTAGTGATGACGAGTAAAATGTTTAAGTTACTTTCTAAAGTAGATCTTAGTGCTACAGATCCTGAAGCCCAGCAATACCTTAATTTAATCGATAATTTAAAAGAAATAAGAGTATATAGTTCACACCAGCAAGGAATCAGGTCTCAAATGGCAAGTGATGTTTCGGCTTACCTAAATAAAAGTTCTATGGATGAGCTAATGAGAGTAAGTGAAGGAGGGAACAATATTAAATTTTATTCCAAGCCTGGTAAATCGGATAATTTTGTAAGTGAATTGTTTATGTTTATGGAAGGCCAAAAAGACGGGAAACCCGTTTCAGTTATAATGAGTATAACGGGGAATCTTGATCTTAGTGAGATTTCTAAACTTACTTCAGATCTTAAAGTTCCGGGAGCCGATGAACTTAAAAATGTAAAAAATAAATCCTGATCATGAAAGCATATAAATTATTAAGCGTTTTAGGCCTGGCAATCTGGATGAGCGCATGCGATAATAAACAAAGTTTACAGGAATATTATGTGGAAAACCAGGAAAACAAGGAATTTGTAGCTATTGATGTTCCCGCAAGTTTATTGACCAACTCCGAAGTACTGGATGTTAATCAAAAGAAAACCCTGGAGACTATAAAAAAAATAAATGTTCTAGCTATTCCGGAAAAAGCTGCAAACAAGGAGAAAATTGAAACTGAAAAAAGCAATATTACAGAAATATTGAAGGATGAAAAGTACCAGTTGCTTATGAGGTTTGGTGGTGGGGAATCGAGAGTAGAAGTTTATTTTACTGGAGCAGAAGAAGCTGTTGACGAAATTATTGTTTTTGGTTTCGATGATCATAAAGGAATGGGAATAGCCAGGGTATTAGGAGATGATATGAACCCATCAGATATAATTTCGATGGTTAAATCGTTTAAGGAAGGCGATATAAATATAGATGGGTTGTCTCAAATCACCCAGATGTTCGGGGACACTATTAAATAAATTATAATTAATATCCCGGGAAATTTACCTCCCGGGATTTTTTTAGATTCCTGTATAATTAGCAGGAGTTATTGAGCGCAATTCGATTTTGATTTATTCCGTTACATTTAAAGTTTGAATAAAATTGCTGATACTTTCCTCATTTATTCCCATATTGGTTCTTGTAAGTCCTTTAAGTGCCTCGTAAGGATTTGGATATCCTTCTCTTCTTAAAATTGTCTGGATAGCTTCTGCTACCACTGCCCAATTATTCTCCAGATCCTGTTGTATTTTAGGTTCATTTAAAAGTAATTTATCCAGGCCTTTTAAGGTAGATTTAAAGGCTATCAGGGTGTGGCCTATAGGAACTCCAATATTTCGCAGCACGGTGCTATCCGTTAAATCCCTTTGTAATCGGCTAATTGGTAACTTTGCCGCCAAATGTTCGAATATCGCATTTGCAATACCCAGATTCCCTTCGCTGTTTTCGAAATCAATAGGATTAACCTTATGTGGCATTGCTGAAGATCCCACCTCTCCCTCTTTTATCTTTTGTTTGAAATAATCCATGGAAATATATGTCCAGAAATCCCTGTTCAGGTCAATGATAATGGAATTAATGCGCTTTAAATTATCAAATAAAGCAGCCATATTATCATAATGCTCAATTTGTGTAGTGGGGTAGGAATGCGATAAACCAAGATTTTCCTGTACAAAATCAGAACCAAAATCTTTCCAGTTAATACCGGGATAAGCAACCTTGTGAGCATTAAAATTTCCCGTTGCTCCACCGAATTTTGCAGAATGAGGGATATTTTTCAATTGTTCATATTGGACCTCAAGCCGTTTCAGGAAAACTTCCATTTCCTTGCCCAGGCGGGTAGGAGAGGCCGGTTGTCCATGAGTTCTTGCCAACATGGGTATTTTTTCCCAACCCTGGCTTAAAGTCCGGAGCTTCTGTATAATTTTTTCAAGTTCAGGAATATAAACTTCTTCTGTGGCCTCCTTAAGACTTAAAGGAATTGCGGTATTGTTAATATCCTGGGAAGTTAATCCGAAATGAATAAATTCCTTGTAATCATTAAGGCTTAATTCGTCGAATTTTTGTTTTATAAAATATTCTACCGCCTTAACATCGTGGTTCGTTGTTTTTTCAATCTCTTTCACACTAACCGCATCCTCACTATTGAAATTTCGGTAAATATTTCTGAGAGATGAAAATAGATCCTTATTAACACCTGTTAACTGTGGCAGTGGTAACACACAAAGCTGAATAAAATATTCAATTTCAACCCGTACCCTGTATTTTATAAGGGCTTCTTCACTAAAATATTTTACAAGGGATTGAGTTTTATTAGAATATCTCCCGTCAATCGGAGAAATTGCAGTAAGAGCAGTCATTAATAATTTATTTAAAAATTTAAAAGGTTAAAGGTAGGTCTTTCACTAATTTTAAAAAGATTGATAAGGAAAAAAATTTAAAAAGAGATAATATCAATTTGATAGTTAAAAAGTATTAAGATGTTTCTCTCATTAATTCCTTCACCAGTTTAGGAACACCTGTAGCAGCATTTTCTTTAATGATCTTAACACCCGTTTGAGAGTTAAGTGCAGGTTTAGGATCAATAAAATAAATTTGGGTTTCTGGTTGCACAAAATCCATTAATGAAGCTGCTGGATATACCTGCATTGAAGTGCCTATTATCATGAGTATGTCTGCTTGTTCTGTTACTTCAGCAGCAACAGGAAACATTGGAACTGCTTCTCCAAACCAAACCACATGAGGTCTCAACTGGGAATTAAATTCGCAGCAATCTCCAATTTTTAAATCTTTTTTCCAATCCAGTATCAGTTGGTCATTGGTGCTGCTTCTTACCTTCAGCAGTTCCCCATGGAGGTGAAAAACATTTGAACTTCCCGCCCTTTCATGCAGGTCATCTATGTTTTGAGTAATAATACTTACTTTATATTTTTCCTCAAGACTGGCAAGAGCATAATGAGCAGGATTAGGTTCTACTTCCAACAATTGTTTGCGACGTTCGTTATAAAAATGAAGGACCTTTTCCTTATTGCGTTCCCACCCCAAAGGGGAAGCAATTTCCATAATATCGTGGCCTTCCCACAAACCATCTGCATCACGGAAAGTTTTAATTCCACTTTCAGCACTTATTCCAGCTCCTGTTAGGGCTACTACATGTTTCATTTCCTATTTAGTTATACATTAACCTGCTCAGAAAATTTTTTATAAAATTCAATAGATGAGGCTCAAAATGCAATTTAAATAATATTACCATAAAGTTTCGTATTAAATTTTAGGATTATCTTACAATTTCTTTGGGCAGCATTAATCAGGGCAATCATTAATTTAGGAATAAATCTAAATAATCTAATAATTTAAAACCTTAAATTATGAAAAACGAAAAATTGATTCATGCATTAGGTAACTGCATTAACCACTGTAATTACTGTGCCGATGCCTGTTTAGGAGAAGAGAATGTAAAAATGATGGTAAAATGTATAAGATTGGACAGAGTATGTGCTGAAGTATGTGCGGCAGCTAACCAGGTTTTAAGTACAAGTTATAAGGATGTCCAGGGGCTTCTGGATTTTTGTATTAAGGTGTGTAACGAATGTGCAGATGAGTGTGAAAAACATGACCATCAGCATTGTCAGGAATGTGCAAAAGCATGCAGGGAATGTGCAGATGCCTGTCGACAATACGCCGCATAAAATATAATGAAAAATAAAACCAGCCCCGGTAATTCCGGGGTTTTTTATTTTAAAAATTACTTGCTTCCTTAAATACTTCCCATAAATTCAAAATTTAATCCTCTTATTTTGAAAGTGTTCCACTTTTTATCTTCTTAAATTTGATATTAAATTATTAATACAATGAAACATACATATACTATAACCGGGATGACCTGTGATGGGTGTCGTAAACAAGTGGAAAAAACCCTTGGTAATATGGAGGGTATCACAAAAGCATCGGTTAACCTGGAAGAAGCCGAGGCCACACTGGAAATGGAAAAACATATAAAAACTGATGAACTTCAAAAAGCTTTGAATGATTTGGGAGGGAATTATAATATAAGTTTACCAAATAAAAAGATAACTCCGGAAGAAAAGATAATGAGGCATAATTATGCTATCCATGGAATGACCTGTAATGGTTGCCGCTCTCACGTGGAAGATACATTGCAAAAGGTAGAAGGAGTAATAAAAGCCAGTGTCAATCTTGAAAAAGAAAGGGCTGAAATTGAAATGGTAAGGCATATTGAGGTTGATGAGTTTCAAAATGCTCTCAATAAAGGAGGTAATAATTATCAAATTTCGGTGCCTTCCACTAATTCGCAGGAAGAAGAAGGGACTATGAAGCATGTTTATTCCGTTCATGGAATGACCTGTAGTGGCTGCCAAAATCATGTGGCGGATTTATTAAATGAAGTAGAGGATGTAACGAATGTTGAAGTAGATCTGGAGAAACATGAAGCAGTTATTGAAGTGAATAAACATGTGCCTCTGAAAACTTTTCAGAAAAAACTTGAAGAAGACGGAGGGGCTTATTCCATAACTTTGAAAGGGGATAAACCTGATAAATCTCAAAAAAAGGATAAAAAAGATACAAGGGGAGGATCAGGAGTTTATTACTGCCCTATGCATTGTGAGGGTGAAAAAACCTATGATAAGCCAGGAGATTGCCCGGTATGTGGAATGGACCTGGTTGAAGCTCCTTCAGCAACTAAGATTGTCCAAAAATATACCTGCCCAATGCATCCCGAAGTTATTGAAGATGAAATGGGTTCCTGTCCAATTTGCGGAATGGACCTCGTTCCAATGGAGTCAGGAATTGAAGAGGAAGAAGATCAGACCTATAAAAAATTAAAGAGAAAGTTGTGGATTGCCAGTATATTTACCATTCCCATTTTTTTCATAGCCATGTCTCAGGATATGTTTTCCTCTAATCCATTGCTGAATATTATGTCCTGGCAATATTGGAACTGGGTTCAAATGATATTGTCAATACCAGTGGTTTTTTATGCAACCTGGATGTTTTTCGAGCGGGCATACCGATCTATAAAAACCTGGAACCTTAATATGTTTACCTTAATAGGAATAGGGGCGGGGGTAGCCTGGGTGTTTAGTTTTCTCTCGATGTTATTTCCCGATTTTCTACCGGAACAATTTAAAACAGATGAGGGGACCGTATTTGTATACTATGAAGTAGCAACAATAATTCTTACTCTGGTACTATTAGGCCAACTTTTAGAGGCCAGAGCCCATGGAAGAACAAATTCAGCTATAAAAGAGCTACTGAAATTAGCACCAAGCCAGGCTACTAAAATAGTAGATGGTAAAGATAAGGTAGTTTCTATTGACAGTATTGAAAAGGGAGACCTTTTAAGAGTAAAACCGGGAGAAAAAATTCCTGTGGATGGTAGTATTAAAGAGGGAGAAAGTAATATCGATGAATCTATGATCTCAGGAGAACCCATCCCTGTGGATAAAACAGTAGGAGAGAAGGTAAGTTCTGGTACCATTAACGGAAATAAAACCTTTATAATGGTTGCCGAAAAAGTGGGATCTGAAACACTGCTTTCACAGATCATTGAAATGGTGAATTCCGCCAGCAGATCCAGAGCCCCAATACAAAAACTGGCCGACAGGATCTCCGGATATTTTGTTCCTGTTGTCGTAGGGATATCGGTAATAACATTTATAATTTGGGCAATTTTTGGACCTGAACCTTCCTATGTTTACGCGCTGGTAAATGCCATAGCTGTATTGATAATTGCCTGTCCGTGTGCCCTTGGTCTGGCAACTCCTATGTCTATAATGGTGGGAGTGGGGAAGGGTGCACAGTCAGGGGTTCTGATCAAAAATGCCGAATCCCTTGAAAGGTTCGATAAAGTGGATATTGTGATCATTGATAAAACCGGAACCGTAACAGAAGGAAAACCTTCAGTAGAAAAAGTTATAAGTGCATCAGCAGATTATTCCGAGGAAGAGTTAATTCGTGAAATCGCTTCCTTGAACAGCAGTAGTGAACATCCTCTTGCACAGGCTACACTACGTTTTGCTGAAGATAAGAGTATAGAGATAAAACCGGTAACCAATTTTAATTCAGTAACAGGAAAAGGAGTAACGGGTGATCTTGAGGGTAAAAATCTTGCCCTGGGGAATGTCAAGTTAATGGAGCAGATTGGTGCAGAAATATCTCCGGAATTAGAAGAAAAGGTTATTTCCGAACAGAAAAAGGGAAAGACAGTTTCATATTTTGCTGAAAATAAAAGAGTGATTGGTTTTGTGGTGATCTATGATAAGATTAAGGACTCAAGCATAGGTGCCATTAAAGAACTTCATGAGTTGGGAATGCAGGTTTTCATGCTTACGGGAGATAATAAAGAAACTGCAGCCACGGTTAGTAAAACATTAAACTTAGATGGTTTTAAAGCTCAAATGTTACCTGAGGATAAATTAAATGAAGTTGAACGGCTTCAAAATGAAGGGAAAAAAGTGGCAATGGCAGGTGATGGAATAAACGATGCGCCGGCACTGGCAAAGGCAGATATTGGAATTGCTATGGGCACCGGAACTGATGTTGCCATAGAAAGTGCTGGTATAACATTGGTCAAAGGGGATCTTAAAGGAATTGCCAAAGCCAAAAAACTCAGCCGCAAGGTGATGAGGAATATTAAGGAAAATTTATTTTTCGCCTTGATATATAACACCTTAGGAATTCCTATTGCTGCAGGATTGCTCTACCCTGTATTTGGAATCCTGTTGTCACCAATGATTGCTGCACTTGCTATGAGTTTTAGTTCAGTTTCAGTAATAGCGAATTCATTAAGACTGAGGGCTGCCAAGATTTAATGGAAAATAGTAAAATACAAAAAGCGGAAGTTGTTTCTTCCGCTTTTTGTATTTAATACTGATTTCTTCTGTAGCGAGAACGAGATTTGAACTCGTGACCTCCGGGTTATGAATCCGACGCTCTAACCAACTGAGCTACCTCGCCAAAT
>Ga0079224_100011143_pt1 | contig 12369 bp, 11 predicted proteins | sample Stecom2015_FD_80414 | JGI IMG/M metagenome (GOLD analysis project Ga0079224, IMG submission 80414) | Agricultural soil microbial communities from Utah to study Nitrogen management - Steer compost 2015 | ecosystem: Environmental > Terrestrial > Soil > Agricultural land | place: USA: Utah... | reverse complement strand
CCGCCGTACCGGCCGCGGGTGGCGGCGACCGGGATGCCCAGCCGGGTCAGCGTGGTCGCGTACCGCCGCACGGTGCGCTCGTCGACCCCGAGCCGACCGGCGAGCTCGGCACCCGTGACCCGGTCGCGGTTCTGCAGCAGCTCCAGCATCGCGAGCACCCGGGATGCTGGATGGGCCACGGCTCACGTCCTCTCGATATCGGGCCATCATGGTCCGGATTAGATTGTACGGGGGTGGTGCCGGGGCCGCCGGCAAGCGGCGGCCGGCGCGCCGCGGGCGACCGGCGGTCACGGGAGCGGCGCCGGCAGGGTGAGGACGCGGCGGCGGGCTGTCGGGTCCCGGGGAGGTGCCGTGGGGTGCCGCGGCGCGCCGGGCGTCACCGGAGCCCGGGCGCTACCGGAGCTTCTCGGCGATCTCAGCGGCCACGTCGGCGGGGGTGCGGCCGTCGGTGACCACGGTGAGCGTCGCCACCTCCTGGTACAGCGGCCGCCGCCGCTCCAGCTGGTGGCGCAGGGTCGCGCGGGGGTTCACCGCCAGCAGCGGACGGCCCTGGCCCAGCCCCACCCGCTTGACCGCGTCGGGCAGCTCCACGGACAGGAACACCACGGTGTGTCCGCGCAGCGCCGCCCGGGTCTGCTCGGACAGCACCGCGCCACCGCCGAGCGCGAGCACGCCGTCGCACGACGCCAGCGCGGCGGCCACCGCCGACCGCTCCAGCTCGCGGAAGTGCTCCTCACCGTCGTCGAAGAAGATGTCGGGGATCGGCTTGCCGGCGACCGCCTCGATGTCGGCGTCGGTGTCCCGGAACTCCACCCCGAGCAGCTCGGCGAGCAGCCGCCCGGTGGTGGTCTTCCCGGATCCGGGCGGGCCGACCAGCACGCACCGCGGCCGCGTCGTGCTCACCGGACCACCAGGTGGTCGAGGTAGGCGGCGACGTTGCGCCGCATCTCCGCGAGCGAGTCGCCGCCGAACTTCTCGGTGGCCGCGTCGGCGAGCACGAGCGCCACCATCGCCTCGGCGACCACCGCGGCGGCGGGTACGGCGCACACGTCCGACCGCTGGTGGATGGCGGTGGCCGCCTCGCCGGTGGCGACGTCCACGGTGGCCAGCGGCCGGGTCAGCGACGAGATCGGCTTCATCGCCGCCCGTACCCGCAGTGGTTCGCCGGTGGTGATGCCGCCCTCCAGGCCGCCGGCCCGGTTGGTCGCCCGCCGCACCCCGTCGGGCGTGGGCAGGATCTCGTCGTGCGCCACCGAGCCGCGGGAGCGGGCCTGGGTGAACGCGTCGCCGATCTCCACGCCCTTGACCGCGGGGATGGAGCACAGCGCCGCGGCGAGCCGGGCGTCGAGCTTGCGGTCCCAGTGCACGTGGCTGCCCAGGCCGGGGGGTACGCCGTACGCGAGGACCTCGACGATGCCGCCCAGCGTGTCGCGGTCCCGCTTGGCCGCGTCGATCTCGGCCACCATGGCGGCGCTGGCGGCCGGGTCGAGGCAGCGCACCGGGTCGGCGTCGACCCGGTCCACCTCCCCCGGAGTCGGGACGACCTCGGGCGGCACCGTCACCGGGCCGATGGCCACGACGTGCGAGACGACCTCGACGCCGAGCCCATGGCGCAGCAGCGCGCGGGCGACCGCGCCCAGCGCCACGCGCGCGGCGGTCTCCCGGGCGCTGGCCCGCTCCAGCACGGGGCGGGCGTCGCGGTGGCCGTACTTCTGCATGCCGACCAGGTCGGCGTGGCCGGGGCGGGGGCGGGTGAGCGGGGCGTTGCGGGCCAGCCCGGCCAGCTCGGCCGGGTCGACGGGGTCGGCGGCCATGACCGCCCGCCACTTGGGCCACTCGGTGTTGCCGATCCGGACCGCCACCGGGCTGCCCAGCGTGACCCCGTGCCGGACGCCGCCGATGATCTCGACCTCGTCGCGCTCGAACGACATCCGGGCGCCGCGGCCGTAGCCGAGCCGGCGGCGGGCGAGCTGGTGGGCGAGGTCGGCGGTGGTCACCTCGACCCCGGCCGGCACGCCCTCCAGGATCGCCACCAGCGCGGACCCGTGCGACTCCCCCGCGGTCAACCAGCGCAGCACGCCGACCAGTCTGTCACGCTACCGGGCGCCGCCCGGCTGGTGGGCGGCCCGCCGCTGCCGGCCGCCGCTCGGGCGGCGCCCGGCAGCGGGGCGACACCCGCCCGGTCGGGGACCGGCCGGGCAGGGCACTGGCGTGGTCCGACGACGCGGGTGGCGACCCGTCCGGCACGGGGGCTCGCCGGCACCAGCCTCGCCCACGCCGAGGTCAACGCGCTCATCCACCTGCCGCCCGGCGAGTACCGGGACCACCGGCTGCTGACGACGCTCGGACCGTGCCTGCTGTGCAGCGCCGCGCTGCGGATGAGCCACGTCGGCACGGTCGAGTACGCCGCCGCGGACCCGCTCTGGCGGGACATCGACCGGCTTCCGCGGACCAGCCCTCATATCGCCCGCCACTGGGCGGTCAGGGTCGGCCCGATGGGCGGCCCCCTGGAAGCCTGTCGACCCTGCTGGCGGTGGTGCGCTACGCCGTGTACGGCGGTCGGGGCCCCGTCGCCGCGCAGTACCGGCGGGAGCTGCCCGCCGCGATGGCACTGGCCCACCGCCTCGTCGACGACGGGTACCTGCCGAAGCTGCGGGAGCTGTCGCTGACCGACGCGTTCGAGGTGGTGGGTACGGTCGCCGCGCCGTGAACCGGCCGGCCGCGTCGCCGGTGGCGGTCAGCGCGCGGCCACGGCGGCCCGCAACGCCGTCCGCATGGCGTCGGTCGGCGCCGGAACCCCGGTGAACAGCTCGAACTGGAGCACCGCCTGGGCGAGCAGCAGGTCCAGGCCGGACACCACCCGGTGGCCGGCGCCGCTGGCGGAGGCCGCCAGCGGCGTCGGCCACGGGTCGTAGAGCACGTCCAGCAGCACCGCACCCGGGCGCCACGCCACGCGACCGGCCAGCGGGTCGGCCACTGCCTTGGGCACGGTGGACACGACCAGGTCGCCGGCGCCGAGCGCCTCGGCGGCCTCGTCCCATGGTCGGTGGGCGATCCGCAGCCCGAGCGCGGCGGCCACCGGCTCCAGCGCCGCCACCGCGTCGGCCCGGCGGGCCACCACGGTCACGCGCTCCGCGCCGAGCCTGGCCGCGGCGCCGAGGGCCGCCCGGGCGGTGCCGCCGGCTCCGAGGACCACCACGTCGCCCGGCCGCAGGCCGGCGCCGACCGCGTCCACCATGCCCGGTGCGTCGGTGTTGTCCGCCCGCCACCGCCCGTCCGGCAGCCGTACCAGCGTGTTGGCGGCGCCCAACGTCGCCGCCAGCGGTGTCACCTCGTCGGCGACCGCCACCGCGACCTGTTTCAGCGGCATCGTCAGCGACAGGCCGGCCCACTCCGGGCCCAGCCCGGCGACCAGCGGGGCCAGCTCCAGCTCACCGCAGTCGATGGCGTCGTACGACCACCCGTCCAGCCCGGCCGCCGCGTACCCGGCCCGGTGGATCACCGGCGACAGCGAATGGGCGACCGGCCGCCCGGCCACCGCGGCCCGCCTCAGCACCTCCCGGCCCGCCTCAGCAGCTCCCCAGACTGACGCCGTTCTGGCACGCGATCCGCTCGTTCTCCTGGTGCTCGGCGTAGGTGGCGGCGAACGCCGACTCACCGGTCTTTGGGTCGATCAGCACGAAGAACAGCCAGTCGCCCTCGGCCGGCTCCAACGCGGCCTCCAGGGCCGCCCGGCCGGGGCTGTTGATGGGCCCGGGTGGCCACCCGTCGTGGGCGTGCGTGCTGTACCGGTTGTCCGGGTCGTTGAGGATCTCATGTGTCATCTCGCCGGAGGTCATGCCCTCCTCGCCGCGGGCCAGCAGCCCGTAGTTGGTGGTGACGTCCATCTCCAGCCGCATGAACGCCCGGTAGACCCGGTTGTACGCCACCCGCGCCACCTTGGGCAGGTCCGACTCGATGCCGGCCTCGGCCTGCGCGATGGACGCGGCGATCAGCGCCTCGTACGGGGAGATGCCGCGCTCGGCCGGCACCCGCTCCAGGAACTCCAGGTCCTCGGTGACGATCAGGAACTGGTTGACCATCGTCTCCAGGATCGACCGCGCCGTGGGGTCCCGCCCGAAGTCGTAGGTCTCCGGGAACAGGAACCCCTCGATGCCGCCCTCGGCCTGTTTGCCGTCGTCGCGCGTGAACCACTCGTCGGGGATGAGCTCCAGGACCTCCTCCTCGGCCGCCTCGAACTCCTCCACCGGGATGCCGGTCTGCTCCGACAGCCGCTTGTAGGTGTCCCACTTGGTCAGTCCCTCCGGGATGGTGACCAGCTTGACCACCCGGCTCTGCTCCGGGTTGAGCAGCAGCGCCAGCGCGTCCACGGCGCGCATCTGCCGACGCAGCTGGTACGTGCCGGGCTGGATGTTCTTGCTGGCCGGGTCGGCGTTGGCGGCCTCGATGAACGCCTCCGGACTGGCGACCACGTCGTTCTCGTACAACGTGTACGCGATGTCCGTGGCGGTCTGGCCCTCGGTGATCTCGATGATCACCTCTCCGGTGCCGGGGCCGGCGTAGTCCGGGGTGCGGAAGTAGCTGTCCAAGAACTTGAAGCCGGCGTACCACGCACCGGCCAGGACCCCCAGCAGCAGCACGACCACCAGCAGCGCCAGCCCGGTGCGGCCGCGGCGGCGCTTGCGCTTCTTCCGGCGCGTCGGAGGCGTGGCGGAGTAGACCGTGCCGGCGGCACGTGGCCGGTGCCGGCTGCGGGCGGCGGGCTCGTCGTACCTGAAATCGAGCTCGTGCATCGCTATGACCGCCTCCGTTGCGCGTCCAGCCATCCCTGCAGAATCTCCACAGCGGCTGCCTGGTCGACCAGCTCGCGGCGGCGTCGACCCTTGACGCCCCGCCCGGACAGCTTACGGGTTGCCAGCACGGTTGACATCCGCTCATCGGCGAGCGTGACCGGCACCGGCGCCACCACCTGGGCCAACCGACGTGCGTAGTCCCGCGCCGCAACGGCCGCGGGACCCTCGGTGCCGGCGAGCGTCGTCGGCAGCCCGACCACGACCTCCACGATCTCATGTGCCTCGACCAGACGGGCAAGCTCGGACATATCTGACGTAATGCCGCGCTTGTCCGGCCTGTGGGAGCGGAGAATCGTGGTCAGTGGTGTGGCGAGCACCCCGTCCGGGTCGCTGATGGCCACACCCACTCGGACCTCGCCGACGTCGACCCCGAGCCGGCGGCCACGCCGCCACGGCGTTCGCGCGGTCGACACCGGTGCTCCTCACCCGGTCCCGGTGGTCACGGCAGCGCGCGCCGCACCGCCGCCAGCAGCGCGGGCGCCTCCGCGGCGGGCGCGCCGCCACCCTGGGCGAGCTGCGGGCTGCCACCGCCCCGGCCCGACAGGGCGCCCTTGACCAGCGCGGCCGCCGACAGCCCGTGCTGCCGGGCCGCCGCGTTGACCGCCACCACCAGCGATGCCTTGCCACCCGACCGGAGGGTCACCGCCACCACCGCCGGGCGGGCGGGATCAATGTGGTCGCAGACCCGCTGGGCGAGCGTGCGCGCGTCCCCGCTGGTGGCCGCCTCCGGCGCCTCGGTGGCCACGAACGCGGTGCCGCGGACGTCCTCGGCCGCGGCCGCGAGCGTGGCCGCACCGCTGAGCACGAGCTGGGTCCGCAGCTGCTCCAGCTCCTTCTCCGCGTCCCGCAGGGCCGCGACGGTCTGCTCGACCCGGTCGGCGACCTGCTCGGGAGGCACCCGGAACAGCTCCGCCAGCCGCGAGACCAGCAGGTGCTCGCGCGCCAGGTACCGGAAGGCGTCCAGCCCGACCAGCGCCTCCACGCGACGCACACCGGCGCCGATCGACGACTCGTGCAGGATCTTCACCAGCCCGAGCTGGCTGGAGCGGTGCGCGTGGGTGCCACCGCACAGCTCGCGCGCGTAGTCACCGACCTCGACGACCCGCACCCGCTCGCCGTACTTCTCGCCGAACAGCGCCAGCGCGCCCATGCGCAGCGCCTCCTCCTGGGAGGTGACGAACCACCGCACCTCCAGGTCGCGCAGGAGCACCTCGTTGATCTGCTGCTCCACGTCCCGCAGCACCGACGGCGGGACCGCGCCCGGGGTGTTGAAGTCGAACCGCAACCGCCCCGGAGCGTTCAGGGAGCCCGCCTGGGTGGCCGACTCGCCGAGGAAGTTGCGCATCGTCTGGTGGACCAGGTGGGTCGCGGTGTGCGAGTGGGAGACCGCCCGACGCCGGGCCAGGTCGATCTCGGCGTACGCGGTGTCGCCGACCCGGACCTCGCCCCGCACCACCCGGGCCCGGTGCACGATCAGCCCGGGCACCGGCGACTGGACGTCGAAGACCTCCAGCTTGCCGTCGCCCACCGTGATGAGGCCGTGGTCGGGCTGCTGGCCCCCGCCCTCGGCGTAGAACGGCGTGGTGTCGAGCACCACCTCGATCTCGTCCCCCTCGCCGGCCCCGGCCAGCGCGGCACCCCGCCGGTCGAGCAGCGCCCGCACCCGCGACTCGCGGGCCGCCTCGGTGTAGCCGGTGAACTCGACCTCGCCCCCCTCCTCGAGGACCGCCCGGTAGGCGGACAGGTCGACGTGGCCGGTCTTGCGCGCCTGCGCGTCCGCCTTCGCCCGCGCCCGCTGCTCGGCCATCAGCCGGCGGAAGCCCTCCTCGTCGACCTGCAGGCCCTGCTCGGCCGCGATCTCCAGGGTCAGGTCGATCGGGAAGCCGTACGTGTCGTGCAGCTGGAAGGCCTGCTCGCCGGACAGGCGGGTGCCGCCGGCCGCCTTGGTCCGGGAGATCGCGATGTCGAGAATGGTCGTGCCCGCCCGCAGCGTGGACAGGAACGCCTCCTCCTCGCCGTACGCGTACTGGCTGATCCGGTCGAAGTCCCGCGCGAGCTCCGGATAGGACGGTGACATGCAGTCCCGGGCCACCGGGAACAGGTGCGGGAACGACGGTTCCTCGAAACCCAGCAGCCGCATCGCCCGGATCGCGCGGCGCAACAGCCGCCGCAGCACGTAGCCGCGGCCCTCGTTGCCCGGGGTCACCCCGTCACCGATGAGCATCAGGCCGCTGCGGACGTGGTCGGCGACGATCCGCAGCCGTACGTCGTCGGGGTGCGACTCGCTGGCCACCCGGCCGCCGGTGGCGTGGTAGCGGGTACCGGTCAGCTCCGCGGCCCGGTCCAGGATCGGCCGCACCTCGTCGATCTCGTACAGGTTGTCCACACCCTGCAGGAGAGCGGCCATGCGTTCCAGGCCCATGCCGGTGTCGACGTTCTTGGCCGGCAGCTCGCCCAGGATCGGGTAGTCCTCCTTGCCGGTGCCCGGTCCGCGCTCGTACTGCATGAAGACGAGGTTCCAGAACTCCAGGTAACGGTCCTCGTCCACGGCCGGGCCGCCCTCGCGCCCGTACTCGGGGCCGCGGTCGATGTAGATCTCCGTGTTGGGCCCGCACGGGCCGGGGATGCCCATCGACCAGAAGTTGTCGGCCTTGCCCCGGAAGACGATCCGCTCGCGCGGGATGCCGATGACCCGGTGCCAGATGTCGGCGGCCTCCTGGTCCTCGTGGTACACGGTGACCCAGATGCGGTCGCCGTCCAGACCGAACCCGCCCTCGGCCACCGGCTTGGTGACCAAATCCCAGGCGCGGGTGATGGCGCCCTCCTTGAAGTAGTCACCGAAGGAGAAGTTGCCGTTCATCTGGAAGAACGTCCCGTGCCGGCTGGTCTTGCCGACCTCCTCGATGTCCGGCGTGCGCAGGCACTTCTGCACGCTGGCGGCCCGGGGCCACGGCGGCGGGCGGTGGCCGAGGAAGTAGGGCACGAACGGCACCATGCCCGCGTTGACGAACAGCAGGTTGGGGTCGTCGATGGCCGGCAGCGGGACACTGGGCCGCACGACGTGCCCGTCCTTCTCGAAGTACGCCAGGAACCGGCGCTTGATCTCCGCAGTCCTCATCTGGTCGGGTCCTCCGCTCCGGTCCACGACCGGTCTCCGTGGGTGCCGGTGCCGTCTCCGGCGCCGGGGCCCGAGCCTGCCCCGGGGTCGGCACCGCTGCGGGCGAGCAGCGCCGCGTGCAGCTCCCGCTCCCGCTCGTGCATGCCGTCCCGCACGTCGTCGGCGAAGTCGCGCACCGCGTCGAGCAGATGGCGGCCGGAGTCGCGGGCCGCCGCGGCCAGGCCGCGCGGGGTGTAGGAGGCCGCCCGCCGCGAGAGCGCCCGGAACACCAGCGCCCCGATCGCCAGCCCGGCACCCAACCAGAACAACCGCTTCATAGCGTGCATCCTTCCGTACCTCGGCCCGCCGGCACGACCTCGGCCCGCCCGACCGTGGCCCGCCGGTACAGCCGGCCACCGCCACCCGGTCACCGGCGGCGCCGCCCCCAGCGCCGGCGTCGGGCACCGCCGGGCGTGTCCCCGTCGCCGTGCGCCCGCCGGGCCGCCGCCCGTCTCACCCCGTACCCGAAGGCGGCGACCTTGACCAGCGGGTTGGTGGCGACCGACGACACCACCTGCACCAGGCCGGCGACGTTACCCGCGACGGACTCGGCGTGCGCGGTGATGGCGTCCACGCGGCGGACCTGCGTGTTGATCCCGTCCAGCGACTCGCGCACCTGACCCAGCGCCGCGGTGACCTGCTGCATCGTGGCCTCCGCCTGGGCCAGGACCGGTGTGGTGCGGTCGGTGAGGTCCCGGATCGCCCGCGTGGCCGCGTCCACCGTGTGCCGCAGCCGGAGCAGCGGCACGGCCAGCACCAGCACCAGCACGACGAAGCCGCCCGCCGCGATCAACGCGGCGATGTCGCCACCGTTCACGCGCGTCCTCCTGGTCGCCCTCGGGACCGGTCGTGACCTGACGCCCCGCCACTCACGCAACGTGCCGACTTTACCGTTGGTTCCGGATGCCCTGGATCGCCGCGCCGGGGAACGCGTCACGGAGACGGTGAGGAGCTGGGTGAACCAGAGCCCGGCGGTGGGCTGTCACCCGGCGACGGTGTGCCCCCGGGCTGGTCGAGCGTGGGGTTCCGGGAATCCGGCAGGCCCCGCTCGTCGGCGACCCGGTTCTGCATCTTGATCTCCACGACCGAGCCGCTGCAGTCATCCTCGTCGAGGATCTCAGCCGGCCCGGACACGCTGTCGTCCGGTACGTCGGGGCGCAGCTTGCGCGGGTCGAGGGCGCACGCCGGCACGTGGACCCACAGGTCCAGGGTGTACTCGTCGCGGGTCCAGCAGGTGTAGTGGCCGTCGACCTCCACCAGCGGGCAGCCCTCCACCTGCCACGGCACCCAGCCCGCGGCCAGGAGCGCGGTCCGGTAGACCTCGTACGTCTCGTCCGGCCCTCGCTGCGAGACCAGCCGGCGCTCCCGGAACCGGCAGTCCATGAGGCACCACCGGCTGCCGCCGATGATCCGGTCCTCCGGCGACTCGGCGGCCCACTCGGGCACCGGCAGCGCGGCCAGGGAGTTCAGGACCGGGTCCCGGGCGGCGGTCTGGATGCCGAGGTGGATCAGCGGGGCACCCACCAGGAGCGCGATCACCATCGCCATCGCCGTCGCCCGTACCCGCTTGTGCTCGCGCAGCTGACGGCGCAGCTCGGAGCGGGCGCCCCGCCACCGGCCCCGGGCGCCCACCACCGGCTGGCTGCCCGTGGCCGGCCCGGGCCCCGCGCCAGGCGGTCCCAGCCGCGGCAGCGGCGCGGTCCCCACCGGGTCGGGCACGGGTGGCCGGGCGTGTCCGCCGGCACCGGGACGGCTTCCGGCCCCACCGCCCTGCCTGCCGCCGGGCACCGGCGCACCACCGCTCGGGGGCCGGACCGGGCCGCGCGGGCCGAGCGGGGCGGACGGCCTGCCGGGGCGCTGCGGCGGACCGGGAACCGGCGGTGGCGGGGGACGGTGCGGCGGACCCCCCGGCGGCGGGGACGCCGGTGCGGCGGTCGGGCGGGGCGGGGTCACCGGGGGCGCGCCCTCGTGGGACCGCGGCGGTACCACCCGGCCCGACCCGGTGTCCGGCCCCGCCGGTCCCACCGGCCGGCGGCCGCCCGGCGCGGGCCCGGCGACCGGACCGGGGTGTCCGCGGCCGCCGGTCGACGGGGGCGGCGGCACGAACGTCTGGGTCGGCGTGCCCGCCGGCCGCCGGCCGGGCGGCGGCCCGGCGGCACGCGCCGGACGCTCCACCTCCGCGTCGGGCCGCCGTCGCCGGCCGCCGGTGCGGCGGTCGGTCACCGGTGAGCCGGGCGACCCGGCCGGCGGGATGGGCGAGGTCGGCACCCGTCCGCCGGGCGGCCCACCCGCGGCACCGCTGCCCGGCGGGGAGACCGGCGGGGCGCTGGCCGGACGCAGGCCCAGCCGCTCCCGTACCGCGCCCAGGCGTGCTCGCAGGCCGGTCGGCCGCTCGGGACGGGAGGCACCCGGATCACCCGCCGGGTCGGGCTCGTGGGGCGCGCCCGCCCGCGGGCCGACGCGGCGCGCGGAGTCCCCCGGCGGGCCCTGGCGCCGGTCGGGTGGCCGTACCGCCGGGGGCGGCTCCACCGGGCGTCGACCGGTCGGTGACCGCGGCGGCACCGGCGTCCGTGGCGGCACCGGCGTTGATCCCTCGTCACCGGGCGGGCTGACCGGGCGGACGGGCCGGCGGGGCTCGTCGACCGGCCTTCCCGGCCCGATCGCCGCGCGCTCCTCCTTGGCGCTGCGCAGGTCCGCGAGCCACCCGAAGTCGTCCTCGTCCGGCTGCTCCTGCCGGCGGGACCGCCGGAACCGGCCGCGACCGGCCTCCTCGCCGTCGTCGCCGCGGCTCACCGCGCCTCCTCTCCCGCCACCGTCGGGTCACCCCGCACCAGGCGCCGCAACCTCGGCAACCGGGCGGCGATCTCCTGTTCGGCCCCACGGGTCGTCGGGTGGTAGTAGTCGACGCCGACCAGGTCGTCCGGTGGGTACTGGGCCGCCACCACACCGGTGGGGTGATCGTGAGGGTACACGTACCCGGTCCCGTGGCCGAGCCGGCGCGCCCCCGGGTAGTGGGCGTCGCGCAGGTGCGGGGGCACCGGGCCGCCCCGGCCGGCCCGCACGTCCGCGATGGCGGCGGTGATGGCGGTCGTGGCGGAGTTGGACTTGGGGGCGGTGGCGAGGTGGATCACCGCGTGTGCGAGGTTGAGCTGGGCCTCGGGCATGCCCACCTGCTCGACCGCGCGGGCCGCGGCCACGGCGACCTGCAGGGCGGTCGGGTCGGCCAGGCCCACATCCTCGCTGGCGAAGATGATCAGTCGCCGGGCGATGAACCGGGGGTCCTCCCCCGCGACGATCATCCGGGCCAGGTAGTGCACGGCGGCATCCACATCAGACCCGCGCATGCTCTTGATGAGCGCGCTGGCGACGTCGTAGTGGGCGTCGCCCTCCCGGTCGTACCGCACCGCCGCCACGTCGACGGCCCGCTCGGCGATCTTCAGGTCGATCCGGTTCGTGCCCGCCGCGGCCGCCGCCCCGGCCGCCGCCTCCAGCGCGGTGAGTGCCTTGCGGGCGTCCCCGGCGGCGAGCCGGACGAGGTGGTCGGCGGCGTCGTCGTCCAGCGCCACCGTGCCGCCCAACCCGCGGGGGTCCCGCAGGGCACGCGCCACCAGGGTGCGGAGGTCGTCGTCCCCGAGCGGGTGCAGGGTGAGCAGGACGCACCGGGACAGCAGCGGCGAGATCACCGAGAAGTACGGGTTCTCCGTCGTGGCCGCCAGCAGGGTGACGGTGCGGTCCTCGACCGCCGAGAGCAGCGAGTCCTGCTGGGTACGGCTGAACCGGTGCACCTCGTCGATGAACAGCACGGTCGGCGGGCCGCCGGACCGGCGGCGCGCACGCGCGGCGTCGATGACCGACCGGACGTCCTTGACGCCGGCGCTGAGGGCGGACATCGCCACGAACACCCGGTCGGTGGCGCGGGCCACGAGGTGGGCGATGGTGGTTTTGCCGCTGCCGGCGGGGCCCCACAGGATGACCGACGGCGGGTTGGGCCCGCTCACGAGCTGCCGCAGGGGAGCCCCGGGGGCCAGCAGGTGCTCCTGCCCGACCAGCTCGTCCAGGTCGGTCGGGCGCATCCGCACCGGCAGCGGGGCGTCGGCCGCCGGGGGTTCGAACCCACCGGCCGAACCGGTGGCTCCCGGCACGGCGAAGAGCGCCTCGTGCTCCATCGACCCGACGATATCGGGTCGGCCACGGCCGCCACCGGCACCGGGGGCGTGGCGGTGGCGACCCGACGGCCGGGAGCCCCCGGCCGGCCGCTTCGCGGTGGGCCTGGCCGGGGGCTCCCGGTCAGGTGCCTGGGTGGTCGCGCGCGTCGTCGCCCTGCTCCTGCCGGATGATCCCCTGCTCCTGCCGGATGAT
>Ga0079224_100011142_pt1 | contig 12369 bp, 9 predicted proteins | sample Stecom2015_FD_80414 | JGI IMG/M metagenome (GOLD analysis project Ga0079224, IMG submission 80414) | Agricultural soil microbial communities from Utah to study Nitrogen management - Steer compost 2015 | ecosystem: Environmental > Terrestrial > Soil > Agricultural land | place: USA: Utah... | reverse complement strand
CCGCGCCTGTTTTTCTTTTGTTTGTTGACAGCGGGATCCGCCTAAGGGATAATTTCAGGAGCGGGAACACCAGCTTTCCCCTGCATTGGGATAGAATACGCGCCGTGAGGTCACTGCCAGGGAGGACGTCGCATGAACACCCGTGTGGAGCGCTTGCCGGGCCACCCAGCCCGGGTTGTGCTGGAGGTGGAGGTGGATCCGGAGCGGGTAGAGCGCACCGTGGACAGCGTGTACCGCCGCCTGGCCCGCCACCTGCGCATCCCGGGCTTCCGGCCGGGAAGGGCGCCGCGCCCCATTGTGGAGATGCATGTGGGCAAGGACGCCCTTTACCAGGAAGCCGTGGATGAACTGATCCCCCAGGCGTACCGCGAGGCGGTGCGCTCCTCCAACATCGAACCGGTGGCCCAAGCCAAGATCGACATCATCGACTACGGCGCCGGCAAGCCGCTCAAGTTCAAGGCGGAAGTCGACGTCAAGCCCGAGGTCAAGCTGGGCCAGTACCGGGGTCTGGCCGTGGAGAAGCGCATCCGCAAGGTGACCGACAAGGACGTGGATGAGCTCATCGACGGCTTGCGGGAACAGTTTGCCGAGCTGGTCCATGTGGACAAGGAGCGGCTGGAGCCCGGAGACTACGCCATCTTAGACTTTGAAGGCTTCATCGACGGCCAGCCCTTTCGCGGCGGCGCGGGCAAAGGCGAAGTCGTCCACGTGGGCGGCGAAGGGGTGCTCCCCGCCTTCAGTGAGCAGCTGGTGGGCATGGCGCCCGGCGAGGAGAAGGAGTTCGAGCTGACCTTTCCCGACCAGGCCCGGGACGATCTGGCCGGCAAGACGGCCCGGTTTCGGGTGAAGCTCCACGAGATCAAGCAGCGCCGGGTGCCCGAAGCCGACGACGAGTTCGCCAAGGACGTGGGCGATTTCGAAACCATCGCCGACTTGCGCGCGGACCGGCGCCGCATGCTGGAGGAAGCGGCGGAACGGGCCGCCGAAGCCGACATGCGGGACGCGCTGTTGGAGCTGGCGGTGAAGGGCGCCGAGGTGGACGTGCCGCCGGTTATGGTGGAGCAGGAGCTGGCCCGCATGCGGGATGAGTTCGTGTTCAGCCTCTGGCAGAGGGGCCTCACTTTGGAACGCTACCTTGAGGTGAGCGAACAGACCGAGGCGGAGCTGGAGGAGCGCATGCGCCCCAGCGCCGAGCAGAGGGTCAAGGCGGAGCTGGTGCTGGAGGCCATCGCCAAGGCCGAGCAGCTGGAGCCCACCGAGGAGGAAATCGACCAGCGCTTGCAGGAGTTGTTCCGCGGGGTGCAGGACCCCAAGGAGCGGGAAGAGCGGGTTCGGGATGAGGATCACCGCCTCGCCGTCCGCAACAGCCTCCGGCGGGCCAAGGCCATGGACTTTTTGGTGGAGCACGCCCAGGTGACCGTCACCGAGTTCGAGCCCGGCGAGGCCAGCGGGGACGAAGGCGAAGGCGCCGCGGACCAGGGCGCGGGGGACGTGGGCAGCGGGGCGGTCCCTGCCCGGGAAGCCGCGGCGGGCGGAGCGCCGGGAGACCGTGACGCGATGGTCCCCGGCGATACCGGCGGCGGGCAGCAGGAAACGGCACCCCGGCCGGAGTAGCCCCGCAGCACGAAATTTTACCAAGGGACACGGCGGGTGGCCGGGGAACACTGCAAGGCGCAGCCGCCGTACAGTGGGCCGTGTCCCCAAGCATATATTGGGGCCAGGGAAGGTGGAGGTCGTCCATGAGCGTGCTGGTGCCGATGGTCGTCGAGCAGACCAACCGGGGGGAGCGGGCCTACGACATCTACTCGCGCCTGCTCAAGGACCGGATCGTCTTCATCGGCGGGCCCATCGATGACCACGTGGCCAATCTCGTCATCGCGCAGCTGCTGTTCCTGGAATCGGAGGATCCGGACAAGGACATCCACCTGTATATCAACAGTCCGGGCGGCATCGTCTACTCGGGGTTGGCCATTTACGATACGATGCAGTACATCCGGCCCGACGTGTCCACCATCTGCGTGGGCATGGCGGCCAGCATGGCCGCGTTGCTGCTGTCGGCCGGAACCAAGGGCAAGCGGTTTGCCCTGCCGTACTCCCGCATCATGATCCACCAGCCGCTGGGCGGAGCCCGGGGGCAGGCCAGCGAGATCGAGATCGAGGCGCGGGAAATCCTGCGCATCAAGAACACCCTCAACCAGATCTTGGCCCAGCACACCGGGCAGCCCCTGGAGCGGATCGAGCGGGATACGGATCGCAACTTCTACATGTCGTCGGAGGAGGCCCTGGAGTACGGCATCATCGACGGCGTGCTGCGGGAGCGAGCCAAGCCGGGCGACGGTACGAGGTGATACGATGTTCAAATTCGGCGACGAGAAGGGCCAGCTGAAGTGTTCCTTCTGCGGCAAGGCCCAGGAACAGGTCAAGAAGCTGATCGCCGGACCCGGGGTCTACATCTGCGACGAGTGCATTGAGCTCTGCAACGAGATCATCGAGGAAGAGCTCCACGAAGACGTCGACGTGGAACTGGGCAACGTGCCCCGGCCCAAGGAGATCAAGGAGATCCTGGATCAGTACGTGGTGGGCCAGGAGGCCGCCAAGAAGGCCTTGTCGGTGGCCGTCTACAACCACTACAAGCGCATCAATTCCGGGGTGCGGTCCGATGATGTGGAGCTGCAGAAGAGCAACATCCTGCTCTTGGGGCCCACCGGTTCCGGCAAGACGCTTCTGGCCCACACCCTGGCCCGCATCCTTAACGTGCCCTTCGCCATCGCAGACGCCACGTCATTGACCGAAGCGGGCTACGTGGGCGAGGATGTGGAAAACATCCTGCTCAAGCTGATCCAGGCGGCCGACTACGATGTGGAAAAGGCCGAGCGGGGCATCATCTACATCGACGAGGTGGACAAGATCGCCCGCAAGTCCGAAAACCCGTCCATCACCCGGGACGTGTCGGGCGAAGGCGTTCAGCAGGCGCTGCTGAAAATCCTGGAGGGCACGGTGGCCAGCGTGCCGCCGCAAGGGGGCCGCAAGCACCCGCACCAGGAGTTCATCCAGATCGACACCAGCAACATCCTCTTTATCTGCGGCGGCGCCTTTGACGGGCTGGAGAAGATCATCGAGCGCCGCATCGGGCAAAAGGGCATCGGGTTCGGCGCCGACGTCAAGACCCGGGAGGAGAAGCCCATCGGCGAGCTGCTGCGGCAGATCATGCCCGAAGACCTGCTCAAGTACGGGCTCATCCCCGAGTTCATCGGGCGCCTGCCGGTGGTGGTCGCCTTGGATGCCCTGGACGAAGACGCCCTGGTGCGCATCTTGGTGGAGCCCCGCAACGCCCTGGTGAAGCAGTTCCAGAAGTTCTTTGAAATGGACGGGGTAGAGCTGGAATTCACCGAGGACGCGTTGCGGGCCATCGCCCGCAAGGCCATGGAGCGCAAGACGGGCGCCCGGGGCTTGCGCTCCATCGTGGAGGGCCTGCTCTTGGACGTGATGTACGAGATCCCGTCCCGGGACGACGTCCACAAGTGCATCGTCGACGAGGCTTGCGTACTGGAGGGCGCGCCGCCGCGGCTGTTGCGGGTGGAGCGCAAGCCCAAGAAGAAGGAAGAAACCGCCTGACGGGGCGCCTTTTCCACGTCCCTGCGGCGGGCGTCGGGCCAGTTGCCAAAAAGAGCCGGCAACCTCCGGGTTTCCGGCTCTTTTTGATTGCCGTCCTTCCGCGGCGGGCATACTAGCCATGGCCGCGGGGGAGGGACGCGCACCGATGATGGACCTGATGGGCCTGTTTGGCATGGTCAACTTCTTTTTTGCGGTCGTCATCGGCCTGTACTTCTTCAACCTGCTGCGGGCGCAGCAGACCAGCCGGGCCGCGGTGGACCGGGAGTCCCGCAAGGAACTGGAGAAGCTCAACCGGCTCAAGCAGATTTCCTTGACGGAGCCTTTGGCGGAAAAGACGCGGCCGGCGTCGCTGTCGGACATCATCGGCCAGGAGGAGGGCCTCAAGGCGCTGCGGGCAGCCTTGTGCGGTCCCAATCCCCAGCACGTCATCATCTATGGCCCGCCGGGCATCGGCAAGACCGCCGCGGCCCGGGTGGTGCTGGAGGAAGCCAAGCGCAACCCGCTGTCCCCCTTCAAAGCCGATGCGCAGTTTGTAGAAGTGGACGCCACCACGGCCCGCTTTGACGACCGGGGCATCGCGGACCCCCTCCTGGGATCGGTCCACGACCCCATCTATCAAGGGGCGGGCCCCTTGGGCCAGGCCGGCATCCCCCAGCCCAAGCCCGGGGCTGTCACCAAAGCCCACGGCGGCATTCTCTTTATCGACGAGATCGGCGAGCTGCACCCCATTCAGATGAACAAGCTCCTCAAGGTGCTGGAGGACCGGCGGGTCTTCTTGGAAAGCGCCTATTACAGCTCCGAGGACACCAACATTCCGCCCCACATCCACGAGATCTTCCAAAAGGGGCTGCCGGCGGACTTTCGCCTGGTGGGCGCCACCACCCGCATGCCCCACGAAATCCCGCCGGCCATCCGGTCCCGCTGCCTGGAAATCTTTTTCCGCGCCCTGACGCCTGAGGAGATCGGCGTCATCGCGGCCAACGCGGCGGCCAAGATCAACTTTCCCCTGGACGAGGACGCCCTGGAAGTGCTCAAGCGCTACGCCCACAACGGCCGGGAAGCCGTCAATATGGTGCAGATCGCCGCGGGCGTCGTGCAGACCGAAGGGCGGCAGCGCATCACCCGCCAGGACATCGAGTGGGTGGTCAACAGCGGCCAGTACGCGCCGCGGCCCGACCGGCGGGTGCCCGACGAGCCCCAGGTGGGCTGCGTCAACGGCCTGGCGGTGGCCGGACCCAACCAAGGGCTGCTCATCGAAGTGGAAGCCTGCGCCACCCCCGCGGAACCGGGCCGGGGGCGCCTCATCGTCACCGGGATCATGGAGGAAGAGGAGATGGGCGGGCCGGGCGTCACCATGCGCCGCCGCAGCATGGCCCGCAGCTCCCTGGACAACGTGCTGACGGTGCTGCGCAAGTTCCTGGGGGTGCGGCCCGACGACTACGACATCCACGTCAACTTTCCCGGCGGCGTGCCCATTGACGGTCCATCGGCGGGCGTCACCATGGTGACGGCCATCTACTCGGCCATTACCGGCCGGCCCGTGGACAACCGGGTGGCCCTGACGGGGGAGGTCTCCATCCGTGGTTTCGTAAAACCCGTGGGCGGCGTGGTGGCCAAAATTGCAGCGGCCCGCCTGGCGGGCGCGGCCCGGGTCATCATCCCCAAGGACAACTGGCACGCGATGTTTGGCGACCGGGACGCGGTGGGGGTCGAAGTGATCGCGGCCGAGCGCATCGAGGAGGTCATCGCCCACGCGGTCCTGGGGCCCGCGCCGGCCCTCGCGCCGGCCGCCGGCGCCGGCCGCGGCCTTGTCCCGCCGGGCGCGTCCTAGCTTTTTCCACAAGGAATCACATCGGTCCTCCCGAAGACCCATAAGATAGCGACAACAGGGCCTTTGGGGGGACCCATCCTGCCCATGCACGCACAGTCCCAAAGCCAGAGCACATCCCCGGCGCCCGCGGTGCCCCTCTTGCCGCTGCGGGGGATGATCGTGTTTCCCTATACTGTGACGCCCCTGGAGGTGGGGCGGCCCCGCAGCATCCAGGCGCTGGAAGCGGCCATGCTGAACCAGCGGCGGCTGGTGCTGGCCGCCCAAAAGGACGACCGCATCCAGGAGCCGGCGCCCGACGACATCTACACGGTGGGCACCCTGTGCGAGATCAAGCAGGTGCTCAAGTTGCCCGAGGGACAGCTGCGGGTGCTCATCGAGGGTTTGTCCCGGGTCCGCATTGAGGCGATCGAGCAGGAAGAGCCCTTCTACCAGGCGCGGATCCAGCCGCTGGAGGCGCCGCCGCCCGAATCGCCGGCCCAGCTGGCGGCCTTGATGCGCACCGCCCGCCGCCTCTTTGAGCAGTACGCGCAGTTGAGCAAGCAGCTGCCCGAAGAAGTGGTGCGGTCGGTGCTGGGCATCGAGGATCCCGAGCGGCTGCTCAATACCCTTGCCTCCCAGCTGCCCGTGGGCTTGGAAGACAAGCAGGCGGTGCTGGAGCTGCCCGCCCTGCCCCAGCAGCTGGAGCACGTGTGCCTGCTGTTGACCCGGGAAATGGAGATCCTGGAGCTGGAGAAGCGCATCCACATGCGGGTGCGCCGGCAGATGGAGAAGTCCCAGAAGGAGTACTACCTGCGGGAGCAGATGAAGGCCATCCAAAAGGAGCTGGGCGATCGCGACGAGCGCCAGGCCGAGGTGGAGGACTACCGCCGGCGCATCGAGGCCGCCGGGATGCCGCCGGCGGTCAAGGAGAAGGCCCTCCATGAGGTCAAGCGGCTGGAAAAGATGCCGCCCATGGTGGCGGAAGCCGTGGTGGTGCGCAATTACCTGGACTGGCTGGTGGCCTTGCCCTGGAAGGCCAAGACCCAGGACCGGCTGGATTTGGCCGTGGCCCAGCGCATCCTGGACGAGGACCATTACGGCCTCGAAAAGGTCAAGGAACGCATCCTGGAGTTCTTGGCCGTGCGCAAGTTGACCCGGGGCATGAAGGGGCCCATCTTGTGCCTGGTGGGCCCGCCGGGGGTGGGCAAGACATCCCTGGGCCGATCGGTGGCCCGGGCACTGAACCGCAAATTCGTCCGCATCTCCCTGGGCGGGGTGCGGGATGAGGCCGAGATCCGGGGTCACCGCCGGACCTACGTGGGCGCGATGCCCGGCAAGATCCTGCAGGCCATGCGCCAGGCGGGCACCCGCAATCCGGTGCTGCTGCTGGACGAGATCGACAAGATGACCAGCGATTTCCGGGGGGACCCCGCGGCGGCGCTCTTGGAGGTATTGGACCCCGAGCAAAACCACAGCTTCTCGGACCATTACCTGGAAGTGCCCTACGACCTGTCCGAGGTGCTGTTCATCACCACGGCCAACGTGCTGTGGGCCATCCCGCGCCCGCTGCGGGACAGGATGGAGGTCATCACCATCGCGGGCTACACCGACGAGGAGAAGCTGCAGATCGCCCGCCGGCACCTGCTGCCCAAGCAGATCCGCGATCACGGGCTCAAGGCCGAGCAGCTCACGGTGTCCGACAACACCCTGGCCCGCATCATCGACGGCTACACCCGGGAAGCGGGGGTGCGGGGGCTGGAGCGGGCCCTGGCGGCCATCTGCCGCAAGGCCGCCCGGGAGGTGGTGGAGGGGGCCAAGACGCCCATCCGCGTCACCGCGGGCAACTTGTCCCGTTATCTCGGCCAGCCGCCTTTTGCCCGCACCCGCAAGGAACATCAAGATCGGGTGGGCCTGGCCCACGGGCTCGCGTACACCGAGTACGGCGGGGACATCCTGGCCATCGAGGTCACCGTCAACAAGGGTAAGGGCAAGCTGACCCTCACGGGCCAACTGGGCGAGGTGATGCGGGAATCGGCCCAGGCGGGCTTCAGCTACATCCGTTCCCGGGCGGCCTATTTGGACATCCCGGAAGATTTCCACGAGACCACGGACATCCACATTCACATCCCCGAAGGCGCGATCCCCAAGGACGGCCCGTCCGCGGGCATCGCCATCGCCGTTGCGGTGGCCTCAGCCCTTTCCGGGCGGCCCGTGCGCCACGACGTGGCCATGACCGGGGAGATCACCTTGCGGGGCCGGGTGCTGGCCATCGGCGGCGTGAAGGAAAAGGTGCTGGCCGCCCACCGGGCTGGGATCCGGACGGTGCTATTGCCCGCCGACAACGAGAAGGACCTGGAGGACATCCCCGCGCCTATCCGGCGCCGGCTGGACATCCGGCTGGTGGAGCACATGGACGAAGTGCTGGCGGCGGCCCTGGCGGGCGCGCCCGCGCAGGGCAAAGCGCGCCAGGACAGGCCCCAGGAGGGGCCTGAGGCCGTGGGCGGCCAGGTGCCCGCCCTGGAGCCGGAGCCCGGGCCGGAGGGGCCCGTGCCCTACGTGCCTCCCGAGCCGCCGTCTCCGGAGGCGCCGTGGTGGGAGGACAGTCCGTGACGTGTCCCGGGGTCTGCCTGTGATCAACTGGCGGCGGGCCCGCCTCGCGGCCGTGGCGGTGAAGCCGGAACAGTGGCCCCGGCATTCGCTGCCGGAGGTGGCCTTGGTCGGCCGCTCCAACGTGGGCAAGTCGTCCCTCATCAACCACCTGGTCCATGCGGCCATCGCCCGCACCAGCAATACGCCCGGGCGCACCCAGACCATCAACTTTTACGTCATCGACGACCGCCTCTGCCTGGTGGACTTGCCGGGCTACGGGTACGCCCGGGTCCCCCAGCGCATCAAGCGGCAATGGGGACCCATGATCGAGGGGTACCTGAACCGGCGGGAAAATCTCATCGGCATTCTGCAAGTGGTGGATATGCGCCATCCGCCCACGGCCGACGACCGGGCCATGGCCCAATGGCTGCGGCACCGGGGCTTGCCCGCGGTGGCGGTGGCTACCAAGGCGGACAAGATCGCCCGGGGCCATTGGCGGGGGCGCGTCGAAGCCATGGCCCGGGAATTGGGGTTGCCCACCATCGCGTTTTCGGCCGTCAGCGGCGCGGGGCGCGCGGACTTGATGCAGGTGCTCCGGGGATTTCTCCTGGAGGCCCGCTTGGCGGCCCAGCTTCCTGCCGGATCCGCCCGCGGTGACGGTCCTGACCCGGAGCTGTCTGACGCCGGCCATCCCCCTGCGTCCGATCCCGATACCGGCCCCGCCACGGTCCAGCGTCCCGATGCGCCGCCCGCGCCCTAAGGCGCGGCCGTCCCGTCGGCACCGGCCGGGCGACTTGCCGGCGCCCCGGTGGACCCAGCCGGGCTGGCTGCCGCCTGGGGCGGCGCAGGGCCGCTGGCCGCGGCGTTTTCCGGAGCGGCTTTCCCGTCGGCGGTCCGGCCCGCCGGCACCGGCCCGCCGGGACCTGGGGCCGGCGGGCCGCCCGGTGCGGCTCCCCCCAGGGCGGGCGACGGCCCTGGGGCGGCGGAGCGCCCGGACGCGGCGGGCGGGGACGGCGCAGTTTCCTTAGGGGCCGGCGGGTCCTCGCCCGCGGCGCTGGACCGGCGGCGCCAGCCGCTGAACACCGCCCGCAGCCGCTGGGCGGCCGTCCTGGCCCGAGGCGGGGATGCGGCCGCGGCATGGGGCTGGGCGGCGCCTCCAGCGCTGCCGTGGGGCAGGGAGCGCGCCCCGGGCCCCTCGGCGCCTTCCCGCGCACGGGGTTCCAGCAGCCCCACGGCCTGATCCCGCACAATGAGAGCGTCTTCGCCGATGGTCAGCACCAGGTGAGCCGGCAATACCGCCTGGCCGCGAAACAGGTCCCGGATGAGGCCGCCCGACAGCAGCAGCGCTTCGATGCGCCCGCTGCGGGGATTGACGGTGTACTCGTCCACGTCCCCCAAGAACCGGCCGCCTTCGGTCAGGATGGGGGCGTGGTACAGGCGCCGCCGGGAGCGCAGCGCCTCCTGCATTTCCGGCAGCTCGGATACGGGGACGATGGCGTCGGTACCCCGCACCGTCACTGCATGCTCGCCCACCGCGTGCACGTCCCGAAAGGGCAGGCACTGGGGTTCCTTGCCCAGGCGCCCGGCCAGCAGCAGCCCCACCACCCGGCGCTCGTCGGGATCCACGATCAACCGGCGGACGCGGCCCACGACGCGCCCGGTTTCCAGGTCGTACACGGGCATGCGAGTCAGCCAGCGGCTTTCCGTCAAAGGACACGCCCCCTCCAACGGATGGCGGCGGGATTTCCCACCGGCCCCGTAGATGTATACGGGCCTTTGGGGAAGCCCATGACTGGGCGCGGCTGACGGGGGCGGGCCCTTGGGCTACAATGGGGGAGGCAAGTAGGAGGAGGGCGACCATGGGACAGGGCCGAGGGCCCAGGCGGGCGCGGATGGGGCGCCGGGAACGGGCGCCCCGGCGGGCGGCCACGGCGGAACCGCCGGCCAAGGGCGAGGCCATCCGGGTGGGCCTACAGTACCCCATGGCCATTGAGGACCTGGACGCCGCGGGGGACGGCGTCGGGCGGGTGCACGGGCTGGTGGTGTTCGTGCCCGGAGCGGTGCCTGGCGACTACGGGCTGGTGGAGATGGAGTCCGTGGCCCGGCGCCACGGCCGCGGGCGGCTCTTGCGCCTCCTTAGGCCATCCCCCGACCGGGTGGCGCCGCCTTGCCCGGTGGCGGACCGGTGCGGCGGCTGCCAACTGCAAGCCCTGGACTACCAGGCCCAGCTGCGCTGGAAGGAGCGGCGGGTGCGGGAGGCCTTGCGCCGCATCGGAGGGCTGGCCTCCGTACCCGTGATGCCGGTGTTGGGCATGGCGGATCCGTGGCGCTACCGCAACAAAGCCCAGTATCCGGTGGCCGCGGTCGACGGGCATGTGGCCATGGGCTTTTATGCCCGGGGCACCCACGACATCGTCGACGCCAACGACTGCTTGATCCAGGATCCCCTCAACGTCGAGGTGGCCAACCTGGCCCGCTCCCTCCTGGACGAGCACCGGGTGCCCATCTATGACGAGGGCACTGGCCAGGGCGTCGTCCGGCACGTGGTGGTGCGGTCAAGCCGCGCCCACCGGACGGCCATGGTCATCCTGGTGACCAACGGCCCCCACTTGCCGGCTCGGGAGGCGGTGGTACGCGGCCTGGCCGCGCACCCGGCGGTGGTGTCGGTGGTGCAAAACATCAACCCCCGCCGCACCAACGTCATTTTCGGCGACGAAACCCGTATCCTGTGGGGCGCGTCCCACCTGGAGGACCGCATCGGCCCGGTGCGTTTTCTCATCTCGCCGCGGTCCTTTTTCCAGGTCAACGGCCAGCAGGTGGAAGTCCTGTACGAGCAGGCGCGCCGGGACGCGGGCCTCACCGGCGGGGAGCGGGTCTTGGACGCCTACTGCGGGGTGGGCACCATCGCCCTCTACTTGGCCGCGGGCGCCCGGGAAGTGGTGGGCATCGAAGCCGTGCCCGACGCGGTGGCCGACGCCCAGCGCAACGCCCGGCACAACGGCATCCACAACGCCCGGTTTCTCGTGGGCCGGGTGGAGGACGTGCTGCCGGGCTTGGTGCAGGCGGGCCAGCGGTTTGATGTGGCGGTGCTGGACCCGCCCCGCCGCGGGTGCGATCCCGCGGTGCTGGAGGCGCTGGCCCGGGCCGGGGTGCCCCGCCTTGTGTACGTATCTTGCCACCCCGAAAGCCTGGCCCGGGATCTGGCCCGCCTTGCTTCGCTGGGCTACGACACCGAGCAGGTCCAGCCCGTGGACATGTTCCCGATGACGACCCACATCGAGGCCGTGGCCCGCCTGCGCCGCCGGGACCTGTGACCGAGTCCGCAACGAAAGCCTACGGTCGGAGCCGCCACCGGCGCCTAGCACCTGGAGCCTCTCCTACCGGTCTTTGGGGGGACGCCTGGGCGGCACCGCCCGGGCCATGAGCAGGGCCGCGATGCGGTCGGCCACATCGACGCCCGCCACCTGGTCAAATCGATGGTAGTTGGGCCAGGCGTTGACCTCCAAGATTTCGTACCCGTGGGCTCCCTCGATGACATCCACGCCCGCGATGTCCAGGCCGAGGCTCTTGGCCGCGGCCACGGAGACGGCCGCGAGATCTTCGGTCACGGGGCAGGGGGCAGGAATGCCGCCCGCGGTGACGTTGGTCTTCCACCGTCCCCGCCGGGCGACGCGGTAGGTGGCCCCGATGGCTTCCTCGCCCACCACCATGACGCGGATGTCCCGGCCCGGGTTGGGCACGAAACGCTGCAGGTAGACGGGGGCGCCCCGGCGAGCCAGGCGGGCTACTACACGGTGCACGGACCGGGGCCGGGTGAGGAGCGTGACGCCGGTGCCCATGGTGCCCCGCCACGGCTTGTAGACTACGTGCGGTCCGATGACGGCACGGGCCACATGGCCGATGGCCGCCGGCGCCCCCGGCGACCAGACGGTGTCGGGGTGCGGCACGCCGTGCACGCCCAAGGCTACGCTGGCCAGGGCTTTGGTCTTGGCCTTGCGCCAGGCGGCGGCCCGGTTGACCACGGGCACCCCGACGGCTTCAAACCCTTCGATGATCTCCAACCCGTGCCCCGAAGGCAAGTAGAGCGCGTTGAGCACTACCCCGGGCTCCACGGGCCGGGCGGCTCCGTCCAGAAACCGGACGTGTTTGCCTTGTACTTGCAGCGTGATCTGTTGCGGACTCAGCAACACCCAGTGGACACCCCGCCGGGTCAACCGGTCCAAGAGCGCCCGGGTGCGGTACGACCGGGCGTGCCCGTCGTGGGTCACGATGGCGACTTGCACCCTGGCGGCACCTCCTTTCGCGCCACGGTATGACCGGGACCAGCGGCAAGGGCAGGATGGAATTCCTAATTG
>Ga0079224_100011141_pt1 | contig 12369 bp, 12 predicted proteins | sample Stecom2015_FD_80414 | JGI IMG/M metagenome (GOLD analysis project Ga0079224, IMG submission 80414) | Agricultural soil microbial communities from Utah to study Nitrogen management - Steer compost 2015 | ecosystem: Environmental > Terrestrial > Soil > Agricultural land | place: USA: Utah... | reverse complement strand
CCTTCCCGTTCATGCAGTACGCGCTGCTGGGCGCCCTGATCACCGGGCTGGCCGCCCCCGCGCTGGGCACCTATCTGGTGCAGCGGCGGCTGGCGCTGATCGGGGACGGGATCGGGCACGTGGCGCTGACCGGGGTGGCGGTGGGGCTGCTCACCGCCACCTCGCCGGTCCTCACCGCCATGGCGGTGGCCGCCGCCGGCGCGATCGCGATCGAGCTCGTCCGGGCCCGAGGCCGTACCTCCGGAGACGTGGCGCTGGCCGTGCTGTTCTACGGCGGCATCGCCGGCGGGGTGTTCCTGGTCAGCCTGTCGGACGGCAACACCACCGCCAACCTCAACGCCTACCTGTTCGGCTCCCCCTTGACCACCTCCCGCACCGATCTGCTGACCATGGCGGTGCTCGGCGGACTGGTGCTGGCGGTGACGCTGGGGCTGCGCCCGTGGCTGTTCGCGGTCTGCCAGGACGAGGAGTACGCCCGGGTGAGCGGGCTGCCGGTCCGGGGCTTGAACCTGCTGCTCGCGATCACTACCGCGGTCACGGTCACGGTGGCGATGCGGGCGGTGGGGCTGTTGCTGGTCAGTGCCCTGATGGTGGTGCCGGTGGCGACCGCGCAACTGGTGGCGTCCGGGTTCCGCTCCACCCAGCGACTGGCCATGCTGATCGGGGTGGCGGTGGCCGGCGGCGGGGTGGCGATCGCCGGACTGTCTGACACCGCTCCCGGCGCCACCATCGTGCTGCTGGCGATCGGGCTGTTCGCCTTGGTCACGCTGGCTAGCGCGGTCCGGCGGCGGTGGCAGCGCACCCGGCCGGAGCCACCGGAGCCGGTGCGGCCGCCGAGCAGGGTGGTATTGACGCGATAACGGTTACGGTGGGAAACGTGAACGGGCTGGAGGCGTACGAGGCGGCGGGGGAGCTACTGCGCGCGTTGGCGGCGCCGGTTCGGGTGGCGATCGTGACCGAGCTGGCCAACGGCCCCCGCTGCGTACACGAGCTGGTGGACGCCCTGGGCGTAGCCCAGCCACTCGTCAGCCAGCACCTGCGCGTGCTGCGGGGAGCCGGGGTGGTGAAGGGCTCTCGGCGGGGCCGAGAGATCGCCTACGCCCTGGTCGACGAGCACGTCGCCCACATCGTCGCCGACGCGATCAGCCATACCGGGGAGACCCGGGACCACGCGGAGTCGCCCGTCCCCCACGCGAGCCCCGACCCCGGAGGTACCACGGCGGCCCACGCGAGCCCTCGCGCAGTCCCTGTCGACACCCCCGAGGAGGTAATCGCGCCGTGACCGCGCCCCGGCCGGCGATGCGCCACACCCGACAGCGGGCGGCCGTGTCCGCCCTGTTGAACGAGGTGAAGGGTTTCCACTCCGCGCAGGAGCTCCACGCGATGCTGCGGCAACGCGGCGACCGGGTCGGGCTGACCACGGTCTACCGGACCCTGCAGGGCATGGCGGACGCCGGAGAGGTGGACGTGATGCGTCCGCCGGGCGGCGAGCACCTCTACCGTCGGTGCAGCCGTGGCCATCACCACCACCTGGTGTGCCGCAAGTGTGGCCGCACGGTGGAGGTGGAGGGGGTGGCGGTCGAAACCTGGGCCAGCCAGGTGGCGGAGACCCACGGGTTCGTCGAGGTCGACCACACGGTGGAAATCTTCGGTATCTGTCCGGAGTGCGCCTAGCGCGCACCCTCTGCCGGAACCCGCTTCAGACACCCATCCGGGCAGCCCCGATCTCCGGCCTGATCATGCGAGTGCCCTTCCGGTCGGCCGGGCCGACCGGAAGGGCACCTACCGAGACCCTCAGCTACGGATCCGGATCGCGTCAGCGATGACGTAGCCCGTGCCGGAGGTCCACCGGCTGACCCCCACCACGTTGCGGTCACCGGCCGCCAGGTGGAACCGGCCGAGGTTGACCCACCGGCCGCCGTTGGTGCGCTGGTTGACGTGGACGGTCTGGTTGCCGCTGCTGGTCACGATCACGTACGGCGTACGGTCGTTGTAACCAGAGTTCGCTGGCCACCAGGCGTCCACGTAGTACTGGCCGGAGGACGGGATGTTGACCCGGTACCAGGACGCGTCGCTGGCGAGCACCGGGTTGGCGAAGTGGTAGTAGGACCCGTACTTCTGGCTGGAGTAGGACGAGGTGCTCCAGTCCTGGCCACGGGTGAACCGGGAGGAGGTGGAGTCGACGATGGTGGAGAAGCCGCCACCGCCGCCACCGCTCATCTTGGCCGCCACTTCGCTCCGCAGCTGCGGCAACCGGCTGTACAGCACGTTGCCCGGGCAGGCGGTGGAGCTGAAGTCCCGGTGCCCGTAGATCCGGCTGGGCGAGATGCCGTACTGCTGGCAGATGTAGGCGCACATGTGCACCAGCGAGTTCCACAGTGCGCTGGTGGGAGCGACCGAGGTGTACGTGCCCTCGTTCTCGATCCCGATCGAGGAGGTGTTGGCGCCCGGGGCGTGCACCCCCTGCGGGAAGGAGGTGCCGCCCTGCAACCGGGACAGGCTCTGATACCGGCCCTCCATGATGTAACCGCCTCGGCTGATGGTGAACTGCTGGCCGGAGTCGGCCCAGCCGTTGTTGTCCATGTGCCAGTTCTGGATGGCCCGGGACAACTGGAACGCCCACGACTGGGAGTAGTCGGTGACGTTCCCGGTGGCGGTGTGGTGAATGACGATCTTGTCAGGCCGGTAGTTGAGGATCGGGATGGTGCCCCGGGGGGAGCGGGCGCCCCAGGCGCTCCGACTGTAGATGGTGGGGGCGGACACCGCGGCCTGCGCCGGGGAGGCGGGGCCGAGGGTGGCCCCGGCCAGCGCCCCGCTGCCGAGGGCGGCGGCACCGACACCGAGCAGCATCGCGCCCCGCAGCATCGCGCGGCGGGAGACGGCGGCCGCTCTCTCCTCGCATTCCGGATCGAATTCCGGCGTGTACATGGGGGATTCTCCTTCCGACGGGGGACGGGGGGTGGACCGGGCCGGCTCGAAAGGGCGCCGGCCCGGCCGGGGATGAGAAGTCACACCCGGGTGATCCGGACCGCGTCAGCGATCACGTAGCCGCTGGTGGCGGTCCACCGGCTCACCCCTACGACGTTCCGGTCGCCGGCGGCCAACTGGAACGTGCCCAGGTCGACCCACTGGCCGCCTCCGGAACGTTGATCCACATGGACCACCTCGGTACCGGTGGTGGTCACCACCAGGTACGGGGTCTGGGAGTTGTAGCCCGAGTTGGACGGGTACCACACCTGCACCCGGTACGTACCGGTCTGCGGGATGGTGAACCGGTACCAGGCCGGGTCACTCGCCGAGACGGGATCGGCGAACCGGTAGCTCGGGCCGTACTTCTCCGGCGACCAGGAGGAGGTGCCCCAGTTGCCGCTCGCGGTGAACCGGCCCGGGGTGGTGGTGCTCACGATCTCGTCGTAGCTACCACCGCCACCGCCCACCGTGCGACCAGCGCTGGGGTTGCTCTCGTGATGGCGGCGGTCCAGGGCGGTCACATGGTAGGTGTAGGTGCCGTTCGGGTCGGCGGTCCGGTCGGTGTACGAGGTGCCGCGGACGGTCGCGATCAGATTGCTGGCGTCGGCGAACGCGCACGGATCGGTCGGTCCGCTGCCGTCCACCCGGTACACCGCGTAGTAGGTCGGGTTGCCGCTGCCCTGCCAGCGGAGCTGGACCCCGGCGCTGGTGCGGGTGGCGGAGGTGATGGTCGGGGTCGGGGGCGCGCTCCCACCCAGGTGGCTGGCCACGGGGATCAGCGCCGGCCGGGGGTAGTGGTCGTTGGACAGCCGGGTCATCGCCCCGATCCGGTCAGCCCGGACGTCCTTGGCGCTGAAGTGGATGTCCCCCCGCACCTGGGGATAGTCGCGGTTGAGGTACAGGTGGTTGGAGAGCTCCGCGGGGTTCTGCCAGGCCGGATCCTCACCCGCCCCGCCGGCGCGGTAGGTGGCTTGCCCGATGTAGAGCTGGACGTGGGTGCCGGAGACCACCTCCGACCACCAGGGCACCAGCACCGCGTAGTCCGCTACGGAGAAGCCGATGTGCCAGTAGATCTGTGGGGCGATGTAGTCGACCCACCCCTGCCGGACCCACCGGCGGGAGTCGGCGTAGATGGCGTCGTAGGACTGTAGCCCGCTGGTGGCCGACCCGAGCGGGTCCGTGGATTTGTTGCGCCAGATCCCGAACGGGCTGATGCCGAACTTCACCCAGGGCTTGGCCTGGTGGATGCTCTGGCTGAGCTCCTGGATCAGCAGGTTGACGTTGTGACGGCGCCAGTCGCCGATGTTGTTGAATCCGCCGCCGTACCGCGCGTAGGTGTCCGCGTCCGGGATCGGCACCCCGGAGACCGGGTACGGGTAGAAATAGTCGTCGAAGTGGACGCCGTCGATGTCGTAGTTGGTGACCGCGTGCATGATGGCGTTGCGGACGTGCTGCCGGACCGCCGGGATACCCGGGTTGTAGTAAAGTTGTCCATTGTAGGCAAATGCCCAGTCCGGGTTCTGCCGCACCGGGTGACTGGCGTGGAGCCGACTCCGGTCGGTGTGGGTGGCGACCCGGTACGGGTTGAACCAGGCGTGGAGCTCCAGGTTGCGGGCGTGCGCCTCCTGTACCAGGAAGGCCAACGGGTCGTACCCGGGATGGGCGCCCTGGGTGCCGGTCAACCAGTGGGACCACGGCTCGTACGGCGAAGGCCAGAACGCGTCCGCGGTGGGGCGCACCTGGACGATCACCGCGTTGAAGTGGTGCGCCTCCGCCAGATCCAGCCAGGCCCGGAACTCGGCCTGCTGCGCCGCGACGCTGAGGCCGGTCCGACTAGGCCAGTCGAGGTTGGCCACGCTGGCGATCCACATGGCGCGGAACTGACGCTTGGGGGTAGCTGGGTCCACCTCACAGGCGGCCGGCGCGGCGGCCAGCGTGGCTGTGGAGCCGGACAGGCCAGCGGCCACCACTCCGCTGGCGAGCAGAAGCACCGCGGCCAGCACGATGTACCGCAGGCGGGTAGGTCGGGATCGGAGCGAGACGGCCGGCCGGTTCACGGGAGCCTCCACGAGCCATGTGATCTAGATCGTATGGAGAAAAGCTAAGTGACATAGCCACATGTGTCTAGACCACTCTGGTCGATTCGTACCACTAATAAAAAAAGATCGTCTATGAAGCGCTCCCACGAACTACCTGGTCATCGCTTCACTACCCCGCCCCACCAGCCACGATCACTAGGGGTACACATTGACCGCTAACTACGTAGTAGTCAACGCTGACACCGCCCTGTCCCCCGACCGGGGCACGGACCGGCGCGGGCGCCCCGGTCGAGCCTCCTGGCAGCGGTGCGCGCACCGGCACCCGACCCGGTGACTACGCCGCCCCGAACCGGCGCTCCCGCTTGGCGAACAGCTCACAGGCGTACCACAGATGCCGCCGATCGAAGTCCGGCCACAGTGTGTCCAGATAGACGTGCTCGGCGTATACCGACTGCCAGGGGAGGAAGTTGGAGGTGCGTTGCTCGCCGGAAGGGCGCAGGAACAGATCCACCTCCGGCATCGACGGCTGGTACAGGTACCGGGCGAACAGCTTCTCGTCCACCTGCTCGGGGCGCAGCCGGCCGGCGGCGACCTCCCGCGCAATCGCCGCCGCGGCGTCGGCGATCTCCGCCTGCCCGCCGTAGTTGACGCAGAACTGTAGCGTCAGGGTCGAGTTGTGTCGGGTCATCTCCTCCGCCGCGCGCAGCTCCCGCAGCACGCTCTTCCACAGCCGGGTCTCCCGGCCCGCCCACAGCACCCGTACCCCTAGCTCGGCCAGCTCGTCCCGGCGGCGGCGAATGGTGTCCCGGTTGAAGTTCATCAGCCACCGGACCTCCTCCGGTGACCGACGCCAGTTCTCGGTGGAGAACGCATACACCGAGAGGTAGGGGATCCCCAGCTCCAACGCGCCGTGCACGGTGTCGTACAGCGCGAGCTCACCCCGCTCGTGGCCTTTCGTGCGGGGCATCCCACGCTGCTTGGCCCACCGCCCATTGCCGTCCATCACGATGGCGACGTGCCGCGGCAGCGCCTCCGGCGGCAGCGCCGGTGGGCGCGCACCGGACGGGTGCGGTGACGGCGGCCGGACAGGCTTGCGGGTCACCGATCCTCCCCTCGATCGACCAGCGGCAGAGATCGTAACCCGCGCTCCAAGTGCCACTGAAGGTGCGCCGCCACCAGCCCCGCGGCCTGCCGCCGCACCGCCGGCTCCGCGGCTTCCGCGGTCTCCCAGTCCCCGCTGGCCAGCGCCGCCATCAACGTCAACGTAGCCGGAGCGGGATGGGCCGCCCCCGGCGGTCGGCACTGCCCGCACACCGACCCGCCGGCCGGCACCGAGAACGCCCGGTGTGGGCCGGGCGTGCCGCACACCGCGCACTCGGTCAACGCCGGCGCCCACCCCGCCAGCGCCATCGCCCGGAGCAGGTACGCGTCCAGAATCAGCGGAGAAGGGTGCCGACCCGCCGCCAACGCGGTCAACGCCCCCAGGGTGAGCCGGAACAGCCGCGGCGCCGGCTCCCCCTCCTCCGGCGTCAGCCGCTCGGCGGTCTCCGTGATCGCGCTGGCCGCGGTGTAGCGCGGATAGTCGGACATCAGTCGCCCACCCAGCAGCGCGATCCCGACCGCCTGCGACACGGTGTGCAGCGACCGGTTGGCGTGCTCCCCCACCGGGGCGGCCAACTGCAGCTCCACGTGCCCGAACGGCTCCAACCGGGCGCCGAACTTGGACGTGGTCCGCCGTACCCCCCGGGCCACCGCCCGGACCCGGCCATGGCGGCGAGTCAGCAGCGTAATGATCCGGTCAGACTCGCCCAGCTTCTGCGTACGCAACACCACCGCGTCGTCGCGGTAGAGCTGGCGGCGATACCCGGTCACTCGGCCATTGTCCCCACCGTCGCCTGGACCGCCGGCGCCCACTCCCCGGGACGCCGTACCAGCGGCCGGTCAGAACCCCAGCCTGCGCAGCTGCTTCGGGTCACGCTGCCAGTCCTTGGCCACGCGTACGTGCAGGTCCAGATAGACCCGGGTGCCGAGCAGCCGCTCGATCTCGGCCCGAGCCCGCGTGCCGACCTCCTTCAGGCGGGATCCCTGGCGCCCGATCACGATCGCCTTCTGGCTGGGCCGCTCCACGTACACGTCGGCGTAGATGCGAGTGAGGTGCTCCTCCCGCTGGATCTCCTCCACCAGCACCGCGATCGAGTGCGGCAGCTCGTCCCGCACCCCCTCCAGCGCCGCCTCCCGGATCAGCTCGGCCACCAGCACCTGCTCCGGCTCTTCGGTGATCATCTCGTCCGGATACAGCTGGGGCGACTCCGGCAGGTGGGAGATCATCACGTCCACCAGCTCGGTCACCCCTTCGCCGGAGACCGCGCTGACCGGTACCACCGCGGCGAAGTCACCCAGCTCCGCCACGGCCGCCAGCTGTTCCAGCAGCCGCGCCCGATTCACCAAGTCGATCTTGGTAACCACCGCGATCAAGGTGGCCCGCAGCGAGGCGATCTCCCCGCTGATGAACCGGTCCCCCGGCCCCACACGCTGATCGGCCGGCAGGCACAACCCCACCACGTCCACCTCGCTCCAGGTGGCGCGGACCAGGTCATTCAAGCGCTGCCCCAGCAAGGTCCGGGGGCGGTGCATCCCGGGGGTGTCCACCAGGACCAATTGCGAGTCGGGTCGGTGCAGCACCCCCCGAATCACGTGCCGCGTGGTCTGCGGCTTGGTGGAGGTGATGGCGATCTTCTGCCCGACGATCGCGTTCATCAGGGTGGACTTACCGGCGTTCGGGCGCCCCACGAAGCAGGCGAACCCGGCCCGGTACGGCGTGCGTTCGGTAGCCACTCCGCCCCCGTCAATCCTGGACCGTACCGAGCACGCGCCCGTCCGGACCGGCCACGTGGATCGGCGCATGCGCGGCCAGATCCCGCACCGCCTGTCGCCCGGCCGCGTCCAGGGTCGACGCCTCCGTGACCACAGCGGCGGCCTCCAGCGTGCTGGCCCCCGCCGCCACCGCCTGGGCCACCGCTAGCTGCAGCGCGGTCAGGTGCAGCGACGGCAGCGCCACACTCGCCGCCGCGTACGTGCGGCCGTCCCCGTCCCGGACCGCCGCCCCCTCCACCGCACCGATCCGGGCGCGGGCCGCCCGGGCCAACGTCACCAGCTTGGTGTCCTCGCTGTCCAGCTCGACTCCGTTGCCCACTCCGGCCGCCCCGTCCCGGCTCCGCGCCGCCGGCTCACGCATCCGCTGCCTGCCTCTCCTCAGTCCGTGTCGGCTCCGTCTCATCCTGCACTGGGCGTACCAGCACCGTATCGATCCGGTTCCGACGCCCGGTGGTGCCCTCGGCTACCAGCCGTAGCCCGTTGATGGTGGCGGTCGCCCCCGGAATCGGTACCCGCCCCAACAGTTGGGCGAGCAGCCCGGCGACCGTATCCACCTCCTCGGCCGGCAGGGTCACCCCGAACCGCTCCCCGAGCGCCTCGATCGGCAGCCGGGCGGAAACCCGGACCGCGCCGTCCGGCAACTCCTGGATCGGCGGCAGCTCCACGTCATATTCGTCGGTGATCTCGCCGACGATCTCTTCCACGATGTCTTCGATCGTGACCAGACCGGCGGTGCCGCCGTACTCGTCCACCACCACCGCCAGGTGCACCCGGGCCGCCTGCATCTCCGACAACAGGTCGTCCACCGGCTTGGACTCGGGGACGAACACCGCCTCCCGCATCACCTGGTCAACGGTGACCCGGTCGGCCTCATCCGTGTCCGCCCGCAACACCCGTCGGGCGAGGTCCTTGAGATAGGCCACCCCGCGAATGTCGTCCACCCCGCTACCGATCACCGGAATACGGGAGAAACCGGACCGTAGCGCCAGCGCCAACGCCTGCCGGACAGTCTTGTCCGCCTCGATCCAGACCATCTCGGTGCGGGGGACCATCACCTCCCGGGCGACGGTCTCCCCCAGTCGGAACACCGAGTAGATCATCTCGCGCTCGCCCTGTTCGACCGCGCCGCTCTCCCGAGCCAGGTCGACCAGTTCCCGCAGCTCCACGGTGCGGTCGGTCTCGTGCCCGTCCGGTCCGGGAGACACAAACGGGCCCTCCCGGAAGCCTCGGCCGAGCGTGAGAGCGTTCCCGAGCCAGATCAGCAGCGACGCCAGCGGCCCCAGGGCACGCCCCAACCACCGCACCACCGGGGCGGTGACCCGACCCACCCGGTAGGCCTGCTGTCGACCCACGGTCCGCGGCGCCACCCCCACCACCACGAAGCTGACCAGCGTCATCGCCCCGGCGGTGATCAAGGCGGCGACCCACCCCACCCCGTAGGTGTCCACCGCCACCAGCGCTACCAAGGTGGTGGCGGTCAACTCACACAGCAGTCGGATCAGCAGCAACAGGTTGAGGTAGCGGGGGCGGTCCGCGGCCACCGCCGCGAGCGCGCTCGCGCCCCGTACCCCTTCCGCGGCCAGGGCACGCGCCCGCGCCGCCGACACCGCCCCGATCGCGGCGTCGGCCATCGCCATCAGGCCGGCCACCACCACCAGACCGGCCGCCCACCCCAACAGGACCAGGTCGGGTAAAGAAGACCCTTCACCAGACATGGCGCTCACCCGGTCCGCGCCTGCCGCCAGCTCTCCAGCAGGCGCGCCTGCAGCGCGAACATCTCCCGTTCCTCCTCGGGTTCCGCATGGTCGTAACCGAGCAGGTGCAAAACGCCGTGCACGGTCAGGAGCGCCAGCTCGTCAGCGGCGCTGTGACCGGCGGAGGTGGCCTGCTGGCTGGCCACCTCCGGACACAGCACGATGTCGCCCAGCAGCGCGGGCTCCTCACCGTGCTCGCCCGGCCCCTGGTCGAATCCGCCCTCATCCAGCGGGAAGGCGAGTACGTCGGTGGGGCCGTCCCCACCCATCCAGCGGTGGTTGAGGTCGGTCATGTAGTCGACATCGACCAGCAAGATCGAGAGCTCCGCGAGCGGGCTGACCCCGATCTCGTCCAACGCGTGCCGGGCCACGTCCTGGATGGCGTCGGTGTCGACCTCCATCCCTGACTCGTTCGCTATTTCGATGGACACGGGTGTGCTCGTAGCCTGCCTCTCACCGTCGCCGATTACCCCGGCCGGCCCGCCCGCCGGCCTGCCCCGGCACCGCGCGCGTGTCCTGCTGGGCGTCCCACTTCGCGTACGCATCCACGATGTCGCTGACCAGTTGGTGACGCACCACGTCGGCGCTGCTGAGCCGGCTGAAGTGCACGTCGTCCAGGCCGTCCAAGATTTCTTGGACCACCGCCAGACCGCTCTGCGCCCCTCCGGGCAGGTCCACCTGGGTGATGTCGCCGGTCACCACGATCTTCGACCCGAACCCGAGCCGGGTCAGGAACATCTTCATCTGTTCCGGGGTGGTGTTCTGCGCCTCGTCCAGGATGATGAACGCGTCGTTGAGGGTACGGCCCCGCATGTAGGCCAGCGGGGCCACCTCGATCGTGCCGCTCTGCATCAACCGCGGGATCGACTCCGGGTCGACCATGTCGTGCAGGGCGTCGTACAGCGGCCGCAGGTACGGGTCGATCTTTTCGTACAGGGTGCCGGGCAGGAACCCGAGCCGCTCGCCCGCCTCCACCGCCGGGCGGGTCAGGATGATCCGCGTGACCCGCTTGGCCTGGAGCGCCTGCACTGCCTTGGCCATCGCCAGGTAGGTCTTCCCGGTCCCGGCCGGCCCGATGCCGAACACGATGGTGTGGGCGTCGATCGCGTCCACGTACCGCCGCTGCCCCAGCGTGCGGGGGCGGATGGTGCGCCCGCGGCGGGACAGGATGTTCAGCGTCAACACCTCGGCCGGTCGCTCGGTGGTGCCCGCCTGGAGCATCTCCACGATCCGGCGGGCGCTGTCGACCGTCAGCGTCTCCCCGCGCTGGATCAACTCGATCAGCTCGGCGAACACCTGCTCCGCCAACGCGTTGTCGGCCGGCGCACCGGTGATGGTGATCTCATTGCCGCGGACCATGATGTCGCTGGCCAGCGACCGTTCGACGAGCTTGAGAATTTCGTCGGCCGCGCCCAGGAGGCGCACCATCACCTGCGGATCCTCGACCGTGATCTTGGCCTGAGCGTGCGGCTGGGCGGGCGACGCCGTAGTGGGTGTCTCTAGGCTGGTCATACGCTGGCCGTTACGGCCTCTGCCACCTCTTCCGGGTCTGGATCCATAGATGGATCCCATGGTTGCGGTCTGTCCTCCATGGTACCGGCTTGCCCTGCCCAGGGGCATCTCCTAATCACCGAGGATCACGCGGAGCCACGGATCCCACGCATCACCGACCGGCCTCGGCGGGGGGTGGCCCGGTGCGGACAGGCGACCCACCGGGCCGAGGGCCCCTCAGCCCACCAACGCCCCCAGCGGCCTACCCCCCAACACATGGGCGTGGACGTGGAAGACCTCCTGCCCACTGTCCGGCCCGGTGTTGAAGATGGTCCGGTACCCGCTGCTCGCCACCCCTTCTGCTTCCGCCACCGCGGCGGCCTCGGCCAGCAGCTGCCCGGCCAGACCGGGATCGGCGGCCGCCAGCGCGGGCAGATCGGTGTGGTGGGCCTTCGGGATCACCAACACGTGCACCGGCGCCTTGGGGGAAATATCCCGGAAAGCAAGGATCTGGTCGGTTTCCCGGACCACGGTCGCCGGAATCTCCCCGGCGACGATCCGGCAAAAGAGGCAGTCACTCACGCCCGCATGCTACCGCCGGGGCCCCTACCACCGGGCCAGCCGGGCGTTCAGCACCGCCAACGCGGCCACCCCGGCGGTGGAGGTCCGCAACACCGTCGGGCCCAGCCGGACCGCCCGGGCACCGGCGGCGGTGAACGCCGCCACCTCGGCCGGTGCCACCCCTCCCTCCGGCCCCACCACCAACACGATCTGACCGGTGGTCGGTAGTTCCGCGGTGGCCAGCCGGTCGGCGGCCTCCTCATGCAGCACGAACCCCGCCTCGGCCGCGGCCAGGCGCTCCACCACCGCGGAGGTGTCGGCGAGGGGCGTGACCGTCGGCAGCCAGGCCCGGCGGGACTGTTTCGCCGCCTCCCGCGCGGTCGCCACCCAGCGCTGGTGGGGTCGGGGTGAGGTCCACCGGGCCACCGACCGGGCGGCCGCCCACGGCACGATCGCGTCGACGCCGACCTCGGTCATCGCCTGCACCGCCAGCTCGCCGCGGTCGCCCTTCGCGATCCCCTGCGCCACGACGAGCCGCGGCGCCGGGGCCGGCTCGACGCTGCGGTCGCCCAGCGCCACCGTGAGCGTGCCCTTGCCGACCGCGGTCACCCGGGCCCGGGCGAGGGTGCCGCGGCCGTCGCCCACCAGCAGCGACTCGCCCACCCGCAGCCGGGCCACGG
>Ga0079224_100011140_pt1 | contig 12369 bp, 8 predicted proteins | sample Stecom2015_FD_80414 | JGI IMG/M metagenome (GOLD analysis project Ga0079224, IMG submission 80414) | Agricultural soil microbial communities from Utah to study Nitrogen management - Steer compost 2015 | ecosystem: Environmental > Terrestrial > Soil > Agricultural land | place: USA: Utah... | reverse complement strand
GCGGGTCGCGGCGGGTGGTGACGTGCCGGTCGCGCGGTGCCGCGGGGTGTCGCTCGGCGGCGCCGCCCGGGTCGAGGGTGTGCCGCACGCGTGCCGCTTCGTCGCCCCCCTCCCCGGGTCCGCAGGCCTCGAGATGTGCGAGGTGCGCGGTGAGGATCTCATCGACCTGCTCGCGCTGCGTGGGGGTGGCGGGCCCGAGCACTCTTCCCACCTGGTGCCCGGCGGCCGGGGTGACCCGTCCTCGGGCGAGTGCGGTGAGCATGCCGGGCATCGACCGGACCAGGCGGCGGCACGTGGCCATGCTCTGCCCGGTCGCGGACGTGGACTTCTTCAGCGCGAACGACGCCTCGGCGCGCGCGATCCGCCGTGCCCGTCGCGGCGTCTCCCCGCGCATGACGCTCGAGCTCGCCACGGCTTCCTCGAGCCGGACGAGGGCGCGGGCCTGCACGGCAGCGAGCGCTCCCGTGAGCTCCTGGAGCTGGGCGAGCAGGGCGATGGCCCGGTCCGCGGAGAGCACGTCGAGATCCGAGGACCCGTCCGCACCGAGCTGCGCGAGCGCGGCGCGGGCCGCGGCGATGTCGACGCCGTCCACGACGAGCTCCTCGACACCGGCGGCGAGCGCCACCCCGCCCGCCGTGGCAGGGCTCTGCCCGCTCGGCGCGGCAGGAGCCGACCCACCGGTCGCGACGGAGGCCGTCCCACCCGCCCCTGCCAGAGCCGACCCCTCGGGCGCGGCATCCCCCGACCGACGGGGGTCCCCGTCGGCTCCTGGGGGCACCATCGGCCCGACCACGGAAGTGGATGACATGAACCTAGTATCGCATGCCCATTCGACACGGGAAAGCCCTGCGGAAACACTACTCTCGAGTAGTTTTCACCTGTGGATAATCGCGCATTGTGGAGGGAGGGTCGACCACCCCTACAGCCCGTCACCCTGCACCGCCGCCGTGACACGACGCCCCAGAACGCCATGGACGCTGCATGTCATAAATGCACCACGAGCGTGCGAAAAATACTCCTGGAACGCTCTGGGAACACTTCTGGATTGACCTCAGAGAATCACACCCGTCGGCCATGCTCACGGGAAGAACCACTCCGCAGAGCGCCCGTCGCCGCTAGGGTGCTGGCCGTGACCACGCATCGCCCGCACCACGTGCCGCACCGCCGACCCTCCGGCCGACCGCTCCGCGCCCTGGTCGCCCTCCTCGGTGCCGCGCTGCTCCTGACCGCCTGCACGGAGTCGACCCCGTTGATGCCGCTCGAGTCGCTCGACCTCCACGACGCCCTCGTCGAGGAGATCGCGGGGGCGCTCGAGGCCGAGGGGGTCCTCGAGGCGGACTCGACCGAGTTCGACGAGCGCTGGGCGCACCGGGTGGACGGAGAGTGCCTCGCCTACGCCCGCGATGCCCACGGCGCGACCGTCGAGACGCAGCCGGGGCTGGACGTGGTGAGCACAGCCGTCGATCCGACGCTCGAGGACAACGGGTTCGCCCCGCTCGAGGAGACCAGCGCCTACGGCGGGCATCTCCAGATGGAGAGCACCGATGACCAGGGCGCGCGCGTGCAGATCATCTGGAAGGCGCACAGGCTCCAGGTGAGCATCGGCGGCAGGGGGGATCTGTCCGAGTCCGGATGCACGGACCGGGCCGTCGCCTGGGCGGCGATCGGCCCGGTCCGTGAGCGCTCAGTGCTCAGCGCTCACCGCTCGAGGGTGGTGACCTCCACCTCGAAGCAGCGGCGCGGGCCCTTCTCGCCGCGGCCGGGCCGCCAGCCCACGCAGCGGACCGTCCCGGCGTCGGCGTCGTCCTCGTAGGCGACGAGCACGGAGCCGGGCAGGGTGACCGGGGCGTCGAAGGAGACGTCCCAGCGCAGCGGCCGGGAGAGGTCCACGCGCGACTCGGTGAAGGCGCGGGAGGCGGTGTACATCCCGTGCGCGATCGCGGAGGGGAACCCGAACGCCTTCGCGCTGAGCGCGGAGAGGTGGATCGGGTTCACGTCGCCGGAGACCGCACCGTAGCGTCGGCCCGTGTCCGCGCCGAGGGACCAGCGGGCCGTGGGCCGCGGGGGCTCGAACGCGCGCCGGTCGGCGCGCTTCCCGGCCGACGGGGAGGTGCCGGACGGCTGGGCGGCCGACGGCTCACCGGCCGACGACTTCCCGGCCGACGGCGTTGCGCCGTCCTCTCCCCCGCCCCGGACGAGATAGGTCGACACGTCCGTCGCGATGATCTCGCCATCCTGGCCGAGGATCGTGGAGACCGCCTCGAAGGTGCGGCCCTTGCGATGCGGGCGCAGGTCACGCACCCGGCACTCGACGTCCACGAGCTCCCCCACCCGCACGGGGCGGTGCTGGAGGATCTGGTTGCGCAGGTGGACGAGGCCGAGCAGCCGGAACGGGAAATCGCGCCGCGCCATGAGGGCGAGCGAGACGGGGAAAGCGAGGACGTGGAGCACGCCCGGGTGGACGAGATCCGTCGCGGAACCGCCCATGAGGTGGTCGAAGTCCCGTGCCCGCTCGGCGTCGATCCGCACCTTCTGCACTCGGTAGGCGAGGCTCGGCAGCTGAGCATCCCGCTTCCCACTACTTCTCTTCCCACCACGGCGGGAGCGGGGATCCAGCGCCGCGGCGTAGATCGCGGGGAAGGAGGGGAGGTCGGCGAGATCCTTGATCTGCTCGCCGGAGGCAGCCGCAGCCCGTGCGCGCATGCCGCTCACTTCCCGACCATGTTCTGGCCGCACACGCGCAGGGTCTCGCCCTGGATGCCGCCCGCCTCGTCACTCGCGAGGAAGGCGATCGTCTCGGCGACGTCCACGGGCAGCCCGCCCTGCTGGAGCGAGTTCACACGGCGCGCGATCTCGCGGGTCAGCGGCGGGATCTTCGCGGTCATCTCGGTCTCGATGAAGCCGGGCGCGACCGCATTCGCGGTGCCGCCGAGCGGGGCGAGCCGGGCGGCGAGCGCGTCGACGAAGGCGATGACCCCGGCCTTCGAGGCGGCGTAGTTCGTCTGCCCGCGGTTGCCGGCGATGCCGCTGGTGGAGGCGAGGGAGACGACGCGCGGATGCTCACCGAGCACGTCCCCGGCCTCGAGCAGGGCGTCGGTGAGGGTGAGCTGGCTGGTGATGTTCACGGCGAGCACCGGATCCCAGCGGTCCGCGGTCATGTTCGCGAGCAGCTTGTCGCGGGTGATGCCGGCATTCAGCACCGCGACGTCCAGCGTCAGATCCCGCTCGCGGAGGAAGGAGACCAGGCGCTCCCCTGCCCCGTCAGCGGTGACGTCGAGCTGGATCGGGACAGCGCGCAGCTCGTTGGCGAGCCGGGAGAGCTCAGTGCCGGCGCCCGGCACATCCAGGAGCACGAGGCGAGCCCCGTCGGCCGCGAGAGTGCGGGCGATCGCCGCGCCGATCCCGCGCGCGGCACCGGTGACGAGCGCGGTGCGGCCAACGAGCGGGAGGGAGGGGTTCTCGGTGGCGCTTCCCGCTGAGGTGGAGACGGTGACGAACTGGCCCGAGACGAAGGCGCTGCGGGCCGAGAGGAAGAAGCGCAGCGCACCGACCACGCCGGGCGCGTCGAGCCCGACCCCGTCGGCGACGAGGATGCCGTTGGCGGTCGCGCCCCCGCGCATCTCGTGGGCGAGGGAGCGCAGGAAGCCCTCGACGCCGCCGCGCGCCGCGGCGAGCGCAGCGTCCTTCGCACCCGACGCGTCCCCTCCCCCAGCGGGCCGGGAGATGGTCACGACCCGGGCGCCCGGGGCAAGCGAACGCATCGCCGAGGCGAGGGTGAGGACCACGGGGCCGAGATCGGCAGGGGTCGCGATCTCGTCGAGGACGAGAAGCACGGAGCCGATCGAGCGCAGCTCGTCGGGGCGCCGGCGCACGTCGGCGCCGTCCTCGAGGAGGCGGTGCGCGATCGCGTCGGCCCCGGCGGAGTCGCCGAGGACGACGACGGGGCCGAGCACGGGCGCGGGCCGGTCCTTGCGGCGCAGCAGGCGGGAGGGGCGGGGCAGGCCCAGCTGCTTGGCGAGCAGGCCGCCCGGGGCGGAGCGGACGAAGCGGGTGTAGGCGTCGGTCATGGGAACCTCCGGACGTATCAGCGTGTCGGTCGATCGATGTCGGTGAGTGTCAGTCGGTGACCGACTCGAGCAGTACCGCGGTCCCCTGACCGGCGGCGGCGCACACCGAGATGAGGCCGCGCTGGACGCGTCCGGTCTCCAGCGCCGTCTGGTGCAGGAGCTTCGCGAGGGTCGCGACGAGGCGGCCGCCGGTCGCGGCGAAGGGGTGCCCGGCAGCGAGGGAGGAGCCGAGCACGTTGAGCCTGTCGCGGTCGATCGTGCCGAGCGCGCCGCCGCGGCCGAGCTTCTCGCGGCAGAACTCCTCGGACTCCCAGGCCTTCAGCGTGGTGAGCACGGTCGAGGCGAAGGCCTCGTGGATCTCGTAGAAGTCGAGGTCCTGGAGAGTGAGGCCGTTCGCGTCCAGCAGCTCGGGGACAGCGTAGACGGGGGCCATGAGCAGGCCCTCCTCGCCGTGGACGAAGTCGACAGCGGCGCTGCGCGTGTCGACCACGCGCGCGAGCGGGGTGAGGCCGCGCTCGGCCGCCCACTCGTCGCTGCCCAGAAGCACGGAGGAGGCGCCGTCGGAGAGCGGGGTGGAGTTGCCGGCGGTCATCGTGGGCTCGGCGACCTGCGGGGACTTCACGCCGAAGACGGGCTTGAGGGTCGCGAGCTTCTCGAGGGTCGAGTCAGGGCGGAGGTTCTGGTCGCGGGCGAGGCCGCGGTATCCGGTGACGAGGTCGTCGAAGAAGCCGGCGTCATACGCGGCGGCGAGCTTCTGGTGGGAGGCGAGGGCCAGCTCGTCCTGGGCCTCGCGGGTGATGCCCCACTGCGCGGTGGTCTGCGCCTGATGCTCGCCCATGGACAGCCCGGTGCGGGGCTCGCCGTTGCGGGGCGGGACGGGGGCGAGGTCCGCGGGACGGAGCGCGGAGAGCGCCTTGATGCGCTGCATCGGCGTCTTCGCGGCGAAGGCGCGATGGAGGATGCGGCGCAGGCGCGGGGTGACCTCGATCGGGGAGTCGGAGGCGGAGTCGACGCCGCAGGCGATGCCGGAGTCGATCTGGCCGAGCTGGATCCGGTTGGAGACGTGCACGACGGTCTCGAGGCTGGTCGCGCAGGCCTTGGACATGTCGATGGTGGGGGTGCGGGGGTCCAGCGGCGTCCCGAGCGCGCTCTCGCGGGTGAGGTTGAGGTCGCTGGCGAGCTTGAGCACCGCGCCGCCCGCGACCTCGCCGAGCTTCTCGCCCTGCAGGCCGAAGCGGGCCACGAGCCCGTCGAGCGCAGCGGTGAGCATGTCCTGATTGGAGATGCCGGCGTAGGGCCCGCCTGAGCGGGCGAAGGGGATGCGATTGCCGCCGAGGATCAGGGCGTCGCGCGGGAAGTCGGTCACTGTGGGCACCTCTTCGTGGTCACTGGGTCATCTGCCGAGACTTTACATAGAACTAGGAGTACTTGATACCCTAGGTTCTGTGAACGCGACGACGCAAGCCCCCGTGGATGGCCGCTCGGCCCGCTGGGACCGCCACCGTGCCGAGCGACGTGCCGAGCTGCTGGACGTGGCCCGGCACCTCATCCATGAGCGCGGCCCTGATGTGACCATGGAGGACATCGCCGCCGCCTCCGGCACCTCGAAGTCCATCGTCTACCGGTACTTCGAGGACAAGGCGCACCTCCAGCGCGCTCTGGGCCGCTCGATCCTTGCCACGATGCACGAGAAGCTCCTCGCGGAGATAGCCGCGCTCGAGGAGCGGATCGGCAGGGAGCCGGGGGCCGACGAGCGGATCCAGGCGATGATCCGCGCCTATGTCGAGACCGCGCAGCGCTCCCCCGGCGTGTACCGCTTCGTCACCCGCCCCAGCGACGGGCTGAGCCACTTCCTGGACTCGGTCTCGCGCCTGGTCGCGACCTTCCTGCCGGATGACGTCCCCGCCCCGCAGGTCTGGGCCCACGGCGCCGTGGGCTTCGTCGAGCGGGCCGTGGACACCTGGATGATCTCCCTCACGAACGCGACGGCCGACGACGACCGCGCACCGCTCACCGCCTCCGCACCGCTCACTGCCGAGCAGCTCGTGACCCACCTGGTCACGTGGCTCATGAAAGGACTGCACGCATGACCGCCGAGACCCGCACCGCCGCCCCGTCCACGCCGAGCAGGGGCACCGCCGATCCCACCGGCCCGATCCCCGCCCTCCCCAGCGACGCCCAGCGCCTGGACGTCGAGCTCGTCTCCGAGGCGCTGCTGGGCCGCTGGGCCGATAGCCGCCGCACCGCCCGCGCGCGCGCCGCCCGCCCCGCACTGCACCGCCCGATGGACGTCACCGTCGCCGAGCACCGCGAGCACGTCTTCACGCAGCTGCAGGCTCTCGCGAAGGAGCAGGTGTCGCTGCCGATGCTCCCCGAGCATCTCGGCGGCCCGAACGACAACGGCGCGAACGTCGCCTCCTTCGAGGAGCTCGTGGTCGCCGACCCCTCCCTGCAGATCAAAGCCGGGGTGCAGTGGGGGCTGTTCACCTCCGCGATCGTGCAGCTCGGCGATGAGGAGCAGCAGAAGAAGTGGGTGCCCGGGGCGATGAGCCTGGAGACCCCCGGCGCCTTCGCCATGACCGAGATCGGGCACGGCTCGGACGTGCAGTCCCTCGCCACCACCGCGACCTTCGACCCCGATGGCGGCGAGGACGGCGAGTGGGTCCTGCACACCCCGTTCCGCGCCGCGTGGAAGGACTTCCTCGGCAACGCCGCGATCCACGCGCGGGCCGCGACGGTCTTCGCGCGCCTGATCACGAACGGCGTCGACCACGGCGTGCACTGCTTCTACGTGCCCGTGCGCGACGCGGAGGGGAACCTCCTGCCGGGCGTCTCCAGCGAGGACGACGGCGAGAAGGGCGGCCTGAACGGCATCGACAACGGCCGCCTCGCCTTCGACCAGGTGCGCGTGCCGCGCCGGAACCTGCTGAACCGCTACGGCGACGTGGCGCCGGACGGCACCTACTCCTCCCCCATCGAGTCCCCCGGCCGACGCTTCTTCACGATGATCGGCACGCTCGTGCAGGGACGCGTCTCGCTCGACGGCTCCGCGATCCGCGCCTCCCAGCTCGCACTGCACATCGCGATCACCTATGCGACCCAGCGCCGCCAGTTCACCGCCGCCGATCCCACGCAGGAGACGGTGCTGATGGACTACCAGGCGCACCTGCACCGCCTCCTGCCGAAGCTCGCCGAGACCTATGCGGGTGCTTTCGCGCATGAGGAGCTGCTGCAGGCGTTCGATGACGTCTTCTCCGGCCGCGGCGATACCCCCGAGGCGCGCGAGGACCTCGAGACCCTCGCCGCGACGCTCAAGCCCACCTCCACCCGCCTGGCGCTGGACACGATCCAGGAGTGCCGCGAGGCGTGCGGCGGTGCCGGCTACATGGCGGAGAACCAGCTCGTGGGCCTCCACCAGGACCTCGACGTGTACGCGACCTTCGAGGGCGACAACACGATCCTGCTGCAGCTGGTCGCCAAGCGCCTGCTCTCGGACTACACCTCCGAGCTGAAAGCCGTGGACCGGGCCGGGATCGGCCGCTTCATCGCCCAGCGCGCCGAGGTGCTCGCCAAGCGCCACACCCCCTGGGCACGGCTGGGCCAGTCCTTCGCCGACCGCGGCAATCCGCAGCGCGCTTTCGACTCGATGCGCAGCGCCGAGTTCCAGGAGGAGATGCTCGCCGACCGTGCCCGCGTCAAGGTCGAGGAGGTCGCGCTCGCACTGCGCGGCGCCGCGAAGATGAACCCGGCCGACGCCGCCGCCGAGGTCAACAAGCATCAGGTCGAGATGCTGGAGGCAGCCCGCGCCCATGCGGACCTGGTGCGCTGGCGCGCCTTCACCGCCGCGGTCGACACGCTCGAGGATGAGGGCTCTCGCGCCGTGCTCACCGACGTCCGGGATCTCTTCGGCCTCACCGTCATCAACGACGACCTCGCCTGGTTCCTGCTCTCGGGGATGATCTCCACCCAGCGGGGGCGGCAGATCGAGGGTGACCTGCGCCGTCTGCTGTGGCGCCTGCGCCCGCACGTGCTCGACCTCATCGCTGCCTTCGACATCCGGCCCGGGCACGTCCGCGCCCCGATCGCGCTGGGCGGAGAACAGGAGCGGCAGGACGAGGCCGCCGCGTACTTCCGCGCGCAGCGGGCCAGCAAGGACGCGCCCGTCAGCGAGAAGGTGCTGCGGGACCGGGAGAAGCAGGCGCGCCGCGCCGCGGAGAAGGCGGCGAAGGCAGCGAAGGCTGGGAAGACAGCGAAGCGCTGAACTAAACACGCGCGCCCGACGAACCCGGCCGACGGGGCAGCCACCCCGTCGGCCGCGCTCTGATGCCGCCTTGGTCTCACCCGCGGTCTCACCTCCTGCGCGGGAGGGCCCCCGAGCGCGCCGCGCTCGTAGACTGGTGGCACCGTGCCGGGCCGTCGGCCCGCCGGTCCCCCAGCCCTCGTGACGAACGGACCCGACCCCGCGATGACCGCTGAGAACACTCCCTCCACCCCGCACGGCTCCACGCCGGAGTCCGACACCGTCGAGAACGCCGCCGCCACGCCGGACCAGGTGCAGCCCTTCGCGGAGCTCGGCCTCAAGGAGGACGAGTACGCGAACATCCGCGAGATCCTCGGCCGCCGCCCCACCAACGCCGAGCTCGCGATGTACTCCGTGATGTGGTCGGAGCACTGCTCGTACAAGTCCTCGAAGAAGCACCTGCGCACCTTCGGCAAGCACACCACCGACGCGATGCGCGAGAAGCTCCTGGTGGGCATGGGCGAGGACGCCGGCGTCGTCGACATCGGCGATGGCTGGGCGGTCACCTTCAAGGTCGAGTCGCACAACCACCCCTCCTACGTCGAGCCGTACCAGGGCGCCGCGACCGGCGTGGGCGGCATCGTCCGCGACATCATCTCGATGGGCGCCCGCCCCGTCGCGGTCATGGACCAGCTGCGCTTCGGCGCGATCGACCACCCCGACACCGCGCGCGTCGTCCACGGCGTGGTCTCCGGTGTGGGCGGCTACGGCAACTCCCTCGGCCTGCCGAACATCGGCGGCGAGACCGTCTTCGACGCCTCCTACCAGACGAACCCGCTGGTCAACGCCCTCGCAGTGGGCATGATGCGCCATGAGGACATCCGCTCCGGCGCCGCGACCGGCGCGGGCAACAAGGTGATCCTCTTCGGTGCGCGCACCGGCGGCGACGGCATCGGCGGCGCGTCGATCCTCGCCTCGGAGACCTTCGAGGAGGACGGGCCGCTGAAGCGTCCGAGCGTCCAGGTGGGCGACCCCTTCATGGAGAAGGTCCTCATCGAGTGCTGCCTCGAGCTGTACGCGGCGGGCACCGTCGCGGCCGTCCAGGACCTGGGCGCCGCGGGCATCTCCTGCGCGACCAGCGAGCTCGCCGCCAACGGCGGCTCCGGCATGCACATCCACCTCGAGGAGGTGCTGCTGCGCGACCCGACCCTCACCGCCGGAGAGATCCTCATGAGCGAGTCGCAGGAGCGCATGATGGCGATCGTGCCGCCGGAGAAGCTCGAGGAGTTCCAGGCGATCGCTGCGAAGTGGGACGTCGAGGCCGCTGTGATCGGTGAGGTCACCGGCGACGGCCGCCTCACCATCGACCACCACGGCGAGCGGATCGTCGACGTGGACCCGGCGACCGTCGCGATCGACTCGCCCGTCTACGACCGCCCCTACGCGCGCCCCGAATGGCAGGACGCTCTCCAGGCGGACACCGCCGAGGCGCTCCCCCGCCCCTCCGGCGCCGAGGAGCTCGCTGCGACCCTGCGCACCCTCATCGCCTCCCCGAACCTCGCCTCCAAGGGCTGGATCACCGACCAGTTCGACCGCTACGTCGGCGGGAACACGGCGCTGTCGATGCCGGATGACGCCGGTGTGCTGCGGATCGATGAGGAGACCGGGCGCGGCATCGCGCTCGCCTCCGACGCGAACGGCCGCTACACCAAGCTGGACCCGCGCGCCGGTGCCCAGCTCGCGCTCTCCGAGGCGTACCGGAACGTCGCGACCGTCGGCGCGGTGCCGCTGGCGATCTCCGACTGCCTGAACTTCGGCTCCCCCGAGGATCCGGGCCCCATGTGGCAGCTGGTCGAGGCGATCGGCGGGCTCGCCGAGGCGTGCGAGACCCTCGAGGTGCCCGTCACCGGCGGCAACGTGTCCCTGTACAACTCCACCGGCGAGCCGGGGCTGCGCGACTCCGCGATCCACCCCACCCCCGTCGTCGCCGTGCTCGGCGTCTTCGAGGACGTCGCCCGCCGCACCCCATCCGGCTGGCAGGAGAACGGCGAGTCCGTGCTGCTGCTGGGCACCACCCGCGAGGAGCTCTCCGGCTCCGCCTGGGCCGACGTCATGCACCAGCACCTCGGCGGCCTGCCGCCCAAGGTGGACCTCGAGGCGGAGCGTGCGCTCGGCCAGGTGCTGATCGCCTCCGCCGAGGAGGGCCTTGCCTCCTCCGCGCACGACCTCTCCGAGGGCGGGCTCGCCCAGGCCCTGGTCGAGGCCGTGGTGCGCTTCGGCACCGGCGCGAGCGTGGACCTCACCGGCCTGCTCGAGCGGGACGGCGTGGATCTCACCTCCGCGCTGTTCTCCGAGTCGCAGGCGCGTGTGGTCGTCTCCGTCCCGGCGGAGAAGGAGGAGCGCCTGCGCGCCCTCGCGGCCGAGCACGGCGTGCCCGTCCTCGCCCTCGGCACCACCGGCGGCACGGAGCTCGCGCTCGAGGGCGTGGGCACCTTCACCGTCGGCGAGCTGCGGGAGCTTCGCGAGGGCACCCTGCCGCGCTACTTCGGCTGACACCTCACCACCACAGCGACGGCCGGTCCGCGCGCTCCTCGAGCGTGCTGGACCGGCCGCCGTTCTTCGTCGTGCCAGGCATCCGCGGACTACGCCGGAGACCCTCGAACGACGACGAGGGCGGGCCACCGGGATCTCTCCCAGTGACCCGCCCTCGTCGCGGTTCAGTCAGACGCTGCTCAGGCGTCCTCGCCCTCGGCGGCGGTCTCCTCGGCCTTGGCGCTGGCCTTCGCCGCGCCCTCGGCCTCCTTCACCACGGCCTGCTTCGGGGAGTACTCCTCGGTGACAAGCTCGATGACGGCCATCGGGGCGTTGTCGCCCTTGCGGGGGCCGACCTTGGTGATGCGGGTGTAGCCGCCGGGACGCTCCGAGAAGGTCGGGGCGATCTCCTCGAACAGCGAGTAGACGACACCCTTGTCGCGGATGGTCTCCATCACGCGGCGACGGGCAGCGAGATCGCCCTTCTTCGCCTGGGTGATGAGACGCTCCGCGTGGGGGCGCAGGCGCTTGGCCTTGGTCTCGGTGGTGGTGATCGCCTTGTGGCGGAAGAGCTCGGTGGCGAGGTTCGCGATGATCATCCGCTCATGCGCGGGGGATCCGCCGAGGCGAGCGCCCTTGGTGGGAGCAGGCATGGAAGTTCTCCTTGGAAGATATGAAGGTCAGTACTGGTCGCCGAAGTCGTCGGAGTAGGAGTCCAGGGCTGCGGGGTCGAACCCGGCCGGGGAGTCCTTCAGCGACAGGCCGAGCTCGGCGAGCTTCGCCTTGACCTCGTCGATGGACTTCTGTCCGAAGTTGCGGATGTCGAGCAGATCGGCCTCGGAACGGGCGGTCAGCTCGCCGACGGTGTGGACACCCTCGCGCATCAGGCAGTTGTACGACCGCACCGTGAGGTTGAGGTCGTTGATCGGCAGCGCCAGATCGGCGGCCAGGGCCTGATCCGTGGGCGAGGGGCCGATCTCGATGCCCTCCGCCTCCTGGTTCAGCTCGTGGGCCAGACCGAACAGCTCGACCAGGGTCTTGCCGGCCGAGGCCACCGCGTCACGCGGGGAGATGGCGGGCTTGGTCTCGACGTCGACGATCAGCTTGTCGAAGTCGGTGCGCTGCTCGACACGGGTCGCCTCGACCTTGTAGGTCACCTTGAGGACCGGCGAGTAGATCGAGTCGACCGGGACACGGCCGATCTCGCCGTCCACACCCTTGTTCTGCGCGGCGGAGACGTAGCCGCGACCGCGCTCGACGATCAGCTCGATCTCCAGGCGGCCCGCCTCGTTCAGGGTCGCGATGTGCAGCTCGGGGTTGTGGATCTCCACACCGGCCGGCGGGGTGATGTCCCCGGCGGTGACGTGCCCGGCCTCCTCGCGGCGCAGGTACATCACGACGGGCTCATCGTTCTCCGAGGAGACGACGAGGTTCTTGATGTTGAGGATGACCTCGGTGATGTCCTCCTTGACGCCGGGGACGGTGCTGAACTCGTGCAGCACGCCGTCGATGCGGATCGAGGTGACCGCG
>Ga0079224_100011139_pt1 | contig 12370 bp, 10 predicted proteins | sample Stecom2015_FD_80414 | JGI IMG/M metagenome (GOLD analysis project Ga0079224, IMG submission 80414) | Agricultural soil microbial communities from Utah to study Nitrogen management - Steer compost 2015 | ecosystem: Environmental > Terrestrial > Soil > Agricultural land | place: USA: Utah... | reverse complement strand
GCAATTTTTTCATCTAAAATTACTGCGGGTTTAAATCCTGATATTACACTTTTATTCATATCCAGAATGGTGTTTGAGCCTACAAATACGGCTTCACTTACTAATCCCCTTTCAATGTCCATTTTTAAGTTGTCACTGTCCGTAACCATGGTTATGTTTTTAGCAATTATAGCTGTTGATGCTCTGGAAAAATCAACCTCATCTTCTTTACTGTAAGAAAGTGCCTCAAAACATCTTGAGCCTTCACTGTTGGACGCGTAAGGAGATCGAACTGCTAAGGAATTTTCAATGGTACATTGAGCGCCGTAATTAAATGAAAAGTCGTTACTGTTCGTTTTGTAAGAAACTGCATTTTTAATGGAAAGGTTTCCACCCCAAACTTTAAATGCATCTCCGGCACAATGGCTAACCATAACATTCTCTACAACCGTTTTGGTGCCAACACAGGCTAATAGCAAACCATTAAAATAGCCGGCTTGCTTGGTTCTTTTTCCGGCAAATTCAATTCTTACATATTGCAATACTCCTGAATCACTTTCTACATTGTCTCCGCCAAAGTTGGTATTCACAAAATCTGATGAAGCTATTTTAGCGTGGTATGATGCAGTAGAACCGTTACCAAATTTATTGGTTGGAGCGTCGCCTAATATTAAAATTCCACCCCAATCGCCAGGCCGTTTAACACTTCTGTTTGAGGTGAACACGATGGGATCTGTTTCCAAACCTTCTGCCATAATTTTCGATCCTTTAGAGATGGTAAGTGATGCCTTGGTTTCAAAATCGGCTAGAATTACAGTACCGGGTTCTATAGTAAGCACTGCGTTGTTTGTCACAAAAACACTACCAACCAGCAAATAGGTTTCTCTTTTAGAAAGGTTTGTGTCTTCGGTAATGGTTCCGGTAATAATTTGTGTAGGTTCCCGATGGCTTATTTGTGCAGGATTAAATTCAGTCCAGTTTGACAACCAATTGGTTACTCCTGTTATTCCTTTTTGTTGCTGTCCAAACATATTTGTGACAACAAAAAATAAGACTATCGTGATTTGGGTAAAATTTTTCATGGGTTACGGATTATTGATTCAAAAAAAATTATAATTATTTTCTGACATCAAAAATTGAAAAAAAATCCATAAAAAACAAATTTAATCGACGAAATGCACTTTTTAATTAATTTTTATTCATTTATTTTAGATAAAACGTAAGAAATAACCGATAAAATTTTCTCAATAGCTGTAAAAAAAAATCAACTGTAGAAAGTTGATTTTTTTTTAAACGATAGACTTTTGGTTATTTTTAATGAAACTCACTGTACTCATGAAGTGATTTTAATGTTTCTTCATAAAACAGAATTGAAGAGATTAAGTTTGAAGTATCTGAGTATGGGAGTATTTTGCTTTGAAATTCATTGTTTTTCTTCAGAAAATCTGCAGTGGCGCTTTTTTGCTGTTCTAAAATTTTCCTGTTTTCTTTTTCATCTGGAATTCCTATAGAAGACATTGTCACTCCGGGTTTAGTTGCAAAAGCAATATAAGGCAATAAATTCACCAAACTTTCAATACGCTCTGTATAAAGATTCAATAAATCGCCTTTGTTCATATTTTCCAGTTCTTGCTTACTGTGGTATTTTTTTATACGTACATTTTCGCTAATGATACTTTGCGGGTCATCTTTTTTTTGGGCATAAGTAAGGTTGGCTGCAATGAAAAAAGTAAAACAAATAAGGTAAAAATTAGGCTTCATAAGTTTATGATTATGGGTTACAGGTTTCAAATTTATGTATTTTATCGTAAAAAAAAACATTTTGTCGATATTTTTTAATTTTTTTTAGTCACTTTTAATCTCTATCGTAATGTTATGAAATGGTTAAATAGTATTGACCATATTTTATTTTTTTTAGAAAATAATATTTTTACTCCATGGAATATGTTGTTATTTGTATTGTTGCTTTTTTGGCTTCTATTTTAACCTTTTTTTCCGGGTTTGGGTTAGGCACTATATTGCTGCCTGTATTTTCTCTTTTTTTTCCGGTTGAAATTGCTATTGCACTTACGGGAGTAGTGCATTTTTTTAATAATATTTTTAAGCTAATACTCGTAGGGAAAAATGCAGACAAGAAAGTATTGTTTTACTTTGGTATTCCTGCAATTGCCGCTTCTTTTTTAGGTGCTTATCTGTTACTAAATATAACCGATTTAAGTCCAATACACACATACAGTATTAGCGACAAACAGTTTTACATTACACCGGTAAAAGTTATTATTTCTATTTTACTTATTGTTTTTGCAATTATAGAATTACTTCCTTTTTTCAACAAGCTGACTTTTACCAAAAAACATTTGCCTTTGGGTGGATTTTTAAGTGGTTTTTTTGGTGGTATTTCCGGGCACCAAGGTGCTTTACGAAGTGCTTTTTTGGTTCATGCCGGACTAACCAAAGAAATGTTTATTGGTACCGCTGTGGTTATTTCTTCGATTGTAGATTTTACCCGATTGTCTGTGTATGCCACAAGGTTTTTAAGTTCCGGCTTAAAAGAGAATGTATTTTTAATTTTATGTGCAACTGTTTCTGCGATAATTGGTGCTTATTACGGCAACAAGTTGCTTAAAAAAATTACGCTGGTTTTTATACAAAAACTAGTAGCTTTTTTATTAATTGCTATTTCAATAGCCTTAGGTACAGGAATTATTTAGGTTTTTTGTTTTTTCTTTTTGGCTGCCGGAAAAAGCACATTGTTCAATATTAAACGATAACCGGGTGAAGTTGGGTATAATTCTAATTCTGTTTTTGGATCTCCTACTCTATGCTGATAATCTTCAGGGTCATGACCGCCGTAAAAAGTAAAAAATCCTTTTCCTTTTATCCCGTGAATATATTTGGCCTCGCCGTTACTTTTATTTTCTCCCATAACCAAAACACTAGCTTTTATTTCTTCTCTGGTAAATGAAGTTGTTTGTCCCATAAATCCTTTCACTAAAACCGTATGGTTCTGGCAAAGCATGGTGGGAACAGGATCCCATTTAGCAGAAAAATCCATTAGCGTAAAATAATCTGTTTGTTTTGGTATTCTTCTTTTTTGGGTCATGTCTATGGAAGAAAATTCATATACTAAAGGGTTTCGTTCCAGTGTATAATTGGTAAACGCAAATGTTTTGTTATAATCTATTTTATTTTGATAATTAGGATCGCTTTTATCACCATCAAACATAGGTTCACATATATCAACACCTTCCGCACTTAACGCAATATCAAAACTATCTGTAGCGCTGCACATGGCAAACATAAAACCGCCACCAATAACGAAGTCTCTAATTTTTTTTGCGACAGCAAGTTTTTGTTCAGACACTTTGCTGTATCCTAATTTGGTAGCTAAAGCTTCGGCTTCTTTTTTTTCTTCAATATACCAAGCAGCAGTACGATAGCTTCCGTAAAATTTTCCATATTGACCGGTAAAGTCTTCATGGTGCAAGTGCAGCCAGTCATATAGAAGAAGTTTGTCGTTTAACACCTCTTCATCATATATGGTTTCGTAGGGAATTTCAGCATAAGTTAATACCATGGTTACGGCATCATCCCAAGGTTGATTTCCGTATGGAGTGTAGACTACAATTTTAGGTGCTTTTTCCAAAGGAATGGCTTCCATATTTTGGCTTGGACTGCTTATCTCTTCTAAAATACCGGCAGCTTTGACATTAGAAATGACTTCAAAAGAAACGCCTCGTATCTGACATTCACGTTGTAACTCTTCAAAATCAGGTAGTAAAAAAGAGCCGCCGCGATAGTTTAATAGCCATTGAACTTTGAGTTGTTTATTCAGCACCCAGTAAGTAATTCCGTAGGCTTTTAAGTGATTTTTCTGACTATCAGCGTCCATAGGAATAAGTACATAGGAAGCGAATGCCGGAGAAAAAATAAGCAAACTTAAAATAAACAGTATCTTTTTCATAGAGGAAAGATACATAAAAATGGATGTTTTAAAAACGATTTAACAGAAGATTAAAAGGGTACTGTATCTTCAGGTTCTTCAGAATCTCCGAAAGCTTCATCTGCAGAGGCTTTGTAATCTGTTTTAAAGGTATCGTCATTTGCTGCTGCGTTCATTTTACTGTGAAATTCATATGGCGAACCAAAATCGTCTAAATTATCGAACTTTCCTAAGTGGCCAATAAATTTAAGACGAATGCTATCTAAACCTCCATTTCTGTGTTTTGCTACAATGAATTCGGCTTGACCTTCGGTAGGCGAACGTTCGTCGTCGTCCCATTCTTCAATCTTATAATATTCGGGTCTGTAAATAAAGGAAACGATATCAGCATCCTGTTCTATGGCACCGGACTCTCTTAAGTCAGAAAGTAACGGGCGCTTACTACCTCCACGCGTTTCAACGGCACGCGATAACTGTGACAAGGCAATAACCGGGATATCCAGTTCTTTTGCCAGTGCTTTTAAGTTTCTGGAAATGGTAGAAATTTCTTGCTCTCGATTTCCACCTTTTTGGCCTCCGCCGGCAGTCATTAGTTGCAAGTAATCAATGACAATAAGTTTAATTTTATATTGAGAAGCTAATCGTCTGGCTTTGGCTCTAAGGTCAAAAATTGATAATGATGGTGTATCGTCTATATATAAAGGTGCTTTTTCAAGCCCTTTTACTTTTACATTGAGTTGTTCCCATTCATGTTTTTCAAGTTTACCTGTTCGAAGTTTTTCCGAAGATAAGCCCGTTTCACTTGAAATTAAACGAGTAATAAGCTGCACAGAAGACATTTCAAGCGAAAAGAAAGCTACCGGAATGTTTCGGTCTACGGCTATATTTCTTGCCATAGAAAGCGTAAGCGCGGTTTTACCCATACCCGGACGAGCAGCTACAATAATTAAATCACTTTGTTGCCATCCAGAGGTCAATCGGTCTAATTTATCAAAGCCGGAAGGAATTCCGCTCAGGCCTTTTTTATTTGAAATTTCTTCAATTTTTTTCTTGGCTTTTATTACTAAGTCTTGAGCTGTTTGACTCGAATTTTTTAGGTTTCCCTGTGTAATATCGTAAAGCTTGGATTCTGCTTTATCAAGCATGTCAAAAACATCCTGTGTTTCATCGTAAGCGTCTTCAATAATTTCACTTGAAATTTTGATTAAACTACGTTGAATAAATTTTTGTAAAATAATGCGTGAATGAAACTCAATATGTGCCGAAGAAGATACTTTTTGAGTAAGTGAAATAAGGTAAAAATCGCCACCTACTATTTCCAGTTTTTCCGTTGACTTTAATTGAGATGAAACCGTTAATAAGTCGATAGGTTTACCTTCTTTAAACAAGTATGAAATGGCTTCAAAAATATGCTGATGAGCTTCTTTGTAAAAGGCTTCTGGGCTGAGAATATCTATCGTTTCATCTACTCCTTTTTTATCAATCATCATGGCACCAAGCACAACTTCCTCTAAATCAATGGCTTGCGGCGGAATTTTTCCTTTTTCAAGTGTAATTAAGGTGCTTTTATCTACTTTATATCCTTTTATTTGGTCGGGTTGTTTCATAAATGCGAAAGTAATTAATTGGAGCGTTTAGGATAAAAAATATTCTTATCTATTGTTCACTACAAGTTAACATTTTAACTGTTAATAACTAAAAAAAATTGTTAATAGTCAAAAAAAAACCCGATGCATTTTGCTTCGGATTTTAAAGCTAATGATTTATAAAGGTTTAACTTTTGAAAACGCCCATTTGTGCATATTTTTCCATGCGCTGTTTCACCAATTGTTTTGGTGATAAGTTTTTAAACTCTTCAAAAGCTTTTTCAATAGCTTCTTTAACTGTTTCAAAAGTTTTTTCTCTGTCTTTATGAGCGCCGCCTAAGGGTTCTTTAACTATTTCGTCTACTAGTTTTAGTTTTTTCATGTCCTTGGCTGTTAGTTTCAAAGCTTCTGCGGCTTGTTCTTTGTATTCCCAACTGCGCCATAGAATAGACGAACAGGATTCCGGAGATATCACCGAATACCATGTGTTTTCCAGCATGAGCACTTTATCGCCTACACCGATACCTAAAGCACCACCGGAAGCACCTTCGCCAACAATTACAACAATAATAGGCACTTGTAAGCGTGTCATTTCAAAGATATTCCTGGCTATGGCTTCACCTTGCCCGCGTTCTTCTGCTTCTAATCCTGGATAGGCTCCGGGAGTATCTATTAAGGTGACTACCGGAATGTTAAATTTCTCGGCAGACTTCATTAAACGCAGCGCTTTTCTGTATCCTTCGGGGTTTGACATTCCGAAGTTTCGGTACTGTCGGGTTTTGGTATTGTATCCTTTTTGCTGGCCTATAAACATATAGCTTTGATCTCCAATTTTTCCTAAACCGCCAATCATGGCTTTGTCGTCTTTTACATTTCGGTCTCCGTGGAGTTCTAAAAAAGTGTTGCCACAAATGGCTTTTATGTAATCCAGTGTGTAAGGTCTGTTTGGATGTCTGGACAATTGTACACGTTGCCACGCGGTTAGGTTTTTGTAAATCTCTTTTTTGGTGTCCAGCAGTTTTTTTTCAATTTGCTTACACGTTTCTGTTACGTCTACTTCACTTTCTTTACCAATAACCTGACATTTCTCCAGTTGTTCTTCAAGTTCTTTAATCGGTAGCTCAAAATCTAAATATTCCATAGGAATTTTAAGTTTGTTGTTAGTTAGTAGCAAATATAAAAACTTTAATTGTGAAAGTAATTAAGATGATTTTCTTTTTACCATTTGCTTTTTGTTTTTAAGAATTCCATTCACTAAAACGGAAAAAAGTATAATTGCTGCTCCGTAGTAAAATGTTGGTGACATTTGTTCATTTTCAGGAAAAAAAAGTAAGGCTAAAATGATGCCATAAACCGGTTCTAGATTATAGGTAAGCATTACCGTATAGGGGCTGATATAATGCATAACATGCACAGCAGCAATAAATGCGTAGGCTGTGCAAATTGAACCCAAAAGTAACAGGTAGGTGATATCCGATTTGGGTAAGTGAAAAATTGTAGACGAATAACCATAACCAAAAACAAACATAAGAATGCTGATAAACAGTATTCCGCTTAAAAATTCGTAAAACGAAATGGTGGTTGCTGTAAATTTTTTAAGAAACTTTCCGTTCAATACAGCGAAAAGTGCTGATAAAAATGCCGAAACAATACCCAGTAAAATTCCGTTCAGGTGTTTAAGTTCACTTTGAGTAATAATTATTACTCCCAAAATAACCAGAAGTCCAAAAATAATTTCATAGCCTATAATTTTTCTTTTGAAAACCAAAGGTTCTATAATTGAGGCAAAAAAGGCACCTGTAGAAAACATGGAAAGTGCTATAGAAATATTGGAAACTTCAATAGAAGCAAAAAAAGTAATCCAGTGTAAAGCTATTATAATTCCCGCTAGGGAAAGCTTTACAACGTCCGTTTTTGGGATGTTAATTTTTATTTTGGCTATTTTTATATAGATAAAAATAAGCACAAGGGCAATAATCATTCTGTACCAAACCAGTGGAATTGCTGAAATGGTTATGAGTTCTCCCAGTATAGCCGTAAATCCGGCTATAAACACCAAAAAATGAAGGTGTAAGTAGTTTTTTAATTTATCGTTTGGCATGGTACAACAAGTAAAAGGCTAAGGCTCCAAACAATACGTTTGGAAACCATACAGCAACTACCGGAGAAAAATCGGATTGTGCGGCCATAACCCCAAAAACTTTATCAAAAAAAACAAAAACCATGGCAATAGTAATTCCAAAGGCAAGATTAACTCCCATTCCACCGCGCCTTTTTTTATAAGAAACAGCTACAGCAATTATGGTTAAAATAAATACTGAAACCGGCAAGCTCCATTTTCGGTATTGTACCAATTGATACCTGCCAATGTTTGAAGAGCCGCGTTTTTTTTCTTTTTCAATAAAAGTTTTTAGCTCGTTGTAGGAAAGTGTTTCTGCAATGTACTCTACCGGAGTTAAATCGTCTAAGTCAAAAGTGAATAGAGTATCTTTTCTTCTTTCGGTTTCAATAAAATCGTCTGTTTGGCCAACAGTTCTTTTTACATAATCCATGAGTAAATAGGACGAGTCTTCTTCTACATACCGAATGCTTCTTGCACTTATTTTATACTCTAGTTGATTGCCGTTAAAGTGTTCCAAGGTAAAGTTTTGTCCGGTTTTACTTTTTATATTGAAACTACTAACGTATATGTATTCGTTGTCATTTATTTGTCTAAATACATGCGTATTATCCGTAGCGCTTTTTCCGTCTTTGAAATATTTATAATCAAAATCATTAAATCCCTTACTGGCTTCGGGCGCCAAGTATAACCCTAATACCAAAGCTAATGCTGCGGCAATTGAAGCTCCGTACATATAAGGTCTTAGAAATCGGGCAAAAGATACTCCTGAACTCAGAAAAGCAATAACTTCAGTATTGTTTGCCAGTTTTGAAGTGAACCAAATAACTGATAGAAATAAAAATAACGGAAAAAGCAAATGAGCAAAATATATGGTAAAATCTAAATAAAATGCTGCAACTTCGTTAAACGGAACTTCTTTTTCCAGAATTTTTCCAATTTTTTCAGCCAGATTAACGGTAATACCAATAGGTATAAAAAGCAGCAACATTACAAAAAATGTAGCTAAGTAGCGTTTTAATATATACCCATCTAATATTTTCAAAACTACAACCTATTGTCCATTTGTTTTACCATTTTTTCTTTCCATTGCCTGAAATCTCCTGCTAATATATGCTTTCTTGCTTGTCTAACCAACCATAAATAAAAGCCCAGATTGTGAATTGTGGCGATTTGTTTTCCCAATAGTTCGTTTACTGAAAACAAATGACGCAAATAGGCTTTACTGTATTCCGTATCAACAAAGGTTATGCCTGCCTCATCGATTACCGAAAAATCATCTTTCCATTTTTCGTTTTTAATATTGATGGTTCCTTTTGCGGTAAACAGCATTCCGTTTCTGGCATTTCGGGTAGGCATTACACAGTCAAACATATCTATACCTAAAGCTATATTCTCCAGAATATTAATAGGAGTTCCAACACCCATAAGGTATCTGGGTTTTTCTTTAGGCAATATTGAGGTTACTACTTCAGTCATGGCATACATTTCTTCTGCAGGTTCACCCACAGAAAGTCCGCCTATAGCATTTCCGGCCGCATTTGCACTGGCGATATACTCAGCAGACTGAACTCTTAAATCTTTAAAAGTACTTCCTTGTACAATAGGGAATAACGATTGGGAATGTCCATATTTTAAAGGTGTTTTTTCCAAATGGGTTATACATCTATCCAACCATCTGTGAGTCATGTGCATGGACCGTTTTGCATAGTTGTAATCGCATGGATAAGGAGTGCATTCGTCAAAAGCCATAATAATATCTGCACCTATGCTTCGTTGAATTTCCATCACATTTTCCGGGGTAAACACATGATAACTTCCATCAATATGTGATTTGAATTTCACGCCTTCTTCTTTAATTTTTCTATTTGCAGAAAGCGAATACACCTGATATCCTCCGGAATCTGTAAGGATGTTTCTATCCCAATTCATAAATTTATGCAAACCACCGGCTTTCTCCAGAATAGGCGTTTGTGGCCTTAAATATAGATGATATGTGTTTCCCAGAATGATGTCAGGATTAATATCGTTTTTTAATTCTCGCTGATGTACACCTTTTACTGAACCAACTGTTCCTACCGGCATAAAAATAGGCGTTTCAATAGAACCATGATCTGTGGTTAATAAACCGGCTCGGGCTTTTGTGGCTGTATCTTCTTTGAGTAAACTAAACTTCATTTAAAAAAAAGTATTGCCGGCAAAGATAATTAACAAAAATGGCAATCGTTCTTAATACTATGCAAATTGTTAGCAATTACAAGTATTTCGTTAATAACTGGCAAAAACTGTACTTTGTTAAGCTATTTTAAAAAGTTACTTTTGCATCAAAAATTAAAAACCCTATGCCAACAACACAACAGCTTGACGATTTAGTCTACCAGGTAAGACGCGATATTTTGCGGATGGTTCATAAAGTAAATTCAGGTCATCCGGGCGGTTCACTGGGTTGTACAGAATTTTTTATTGTTTTGTACAACAAGATAATGGAATACTCTACAAATTTTACAATGGATGGAAAAAATGAAGATTTATTCTTTCTGTCCAATGGGCATATTTCGCCTGTATACTACAGTGTTTTGGCGCGCGCAGGCTTCTTTCCTGTAGAAGAACTAAACACCTTTAGATTAATAAACTCACGGCTGCAAGGACATCCAACCACTCACGAACATTTACCCGGTGTAAGAATAGCTTCCGGTTCACTTGGACAAGGAATGAGCGTTGCTATTGGAGCCGCTTTAACCAAAAAGTTAAACAACGATTCAAAACTCATTTACAGCTTACACGGCGACGGCGAATTACAAGAAGGACAAAACTGGGAAGCTATTATGTTTGCTTCAGCTAATAAAGTAGATAACCTAATTGCCACCGTAGACTTAAACGGGCAGCAAATAGACGGTTCAACCGACGATGTATTGCCTATGGGAAACCTCAAGGCAAAGTTTGAAGCTTTTGATTGGGAAGTTGTTGAAATTAAAGAAGGAAACTCTATTGAAGCCATAATAAATGGTATGGCTCTAGCCAAGTCCAAAACAGGCAAAGGTAAGCCCGTATGCGTTCTATTGCATACGGTAATGGGCAACGGCGTTGATTTTATGATGCATACTCATGCCTGGCACGGCAAAGCACCCAATGACGAGCAACTCGCTATCGGGTTGGCACAAAACCCAGAAACGTTGGGAGATTATTAATCATTTTTACATTCAAGACTTTTCTATGAAAACATATACAAATACAGGCAGTAAAGACACACGCTCAGGTTTTGGAGCCGGATTAACACAACTAGGGCAGACCAACCCAAACGTAGTTGCACTTTGTGCAGATTTAATTGGTTCACTTAAAATGGATGATTTTAAGGCAAACCATCCCGAAAGATTTTTTCAAGTAGGAATAGCCGAAGCAAACATGATGGGCATAGCCGCCGGACTAACTATTGGCGGTAAAATCCCTTTCACAGGAACTTTTGCAAATTTCTCCACCGGAAGAGTATACGATCAAATCAGGCAAAGTATTGCCTATTCCGGTAAAAATGTAAAAATTTGTGCCTCACATGCCGGATTAACCTTAGGAGAAGACGGTGCCACACATCAAATTTTAGAAGATATTGGTCTGATGAAAATGCTACCCGGCATGACTGTGATTAATCCCTGTGATTACAACCAAACCAAAGCAGCTACTATAGCTATTGCTGACCATGAAGGACCCGTTTATCTGCGCTTTGGAAGACCAAAAGTTCCAAATTTTACTCCTGAAAACCAGAATTTTGAAATAGGAAAAGCTTTAAAATTACAAGAAGGAAACCAAGTAACCCTTGTAGCCACAGGTCATTTGGTTTGGGAAGCTCTTGAAGCCGCTAAAGTTTTACACACTGAAGGCATCTCTGCAGAAGTGATAAACATTCATACTATAAAACCTTTGGATGAAACAGCTATTTTAGAATCGGTTGCAAAGACTAAATGTATAGTCACCGCAGAAGAACACAACTATTATGGCGGTTTGGGTGAAAGTGTTGCACGTGTACTTTCACAACAACTTCCAACACCACAAGAATTTGTTGCTACTCAAGATACTTTTGGTGAAAGTGGGACACCCGAACAACTTATGGAAAAATACGGATTAAACGCCGACAGCATAGTAGCTGCAGCTAAAAAAGTTATCCGCAGAAAATAATATGTGTTTGGCAACGTTTTTGTAACTATAAACTAAAATCACAAAAACGGACATCATGAAAAAATTAGTTTTAGTATCCCTTTTCATCTTGGGAATAAGCCCGGTAATTTTTGCACAAACCTCTCAAGGCTTTGGTTTTAAAGGCGGTTTAAACTACAACGCCAATGGAAATTACTTTGAATCAATAGGCGCAAATGCTGAACATCCGGATAGAAATATAGGGTTTCATTTAGGTGTTTTTGGTAAAATAGGGAACAAGTTTTATTTGAAACCGGAATTGGTATACACCAGCACAAAAAGCGATTACGATAACGATAGTTTTAACATGCAAAAACTGGACTTACCGGTGCTTTTTGGCGCTAAAGTACTAGGTCCAATAAGCGTTTTTGGCGGTCCGTCTTTTCAGTATATTTTAGACACAGAATTTGATGGCATCACCATTAACGATATTGAAAACGATTTTACAGTAGGACTTAATTTTGGGATAGCTTTCAACTTTAGTAAAGTAGGTATTGATTTGCGTTACGAACGCGGTTTTAGTGATAATGAAGCTCGTTTTATCAACAACAACATAAG
>Ga0079224_100011138_pt1 | contig 12371 bp, 11 predicted proteins | sample Stecom2015_FD_80414 | JGI IMG/M metagenome (GOLD analysis project Ga0079224, IMG submission 80414) | Agricultural soil microbial communities from Utah to study Nitrogen management - Steer compost 2015 | ecosystem: Environmental > Terrestrial > Soil > Agricultural land | place: USA: Utah... | reverse complement strand
CGCCGCGGCGAGGATCTTCTCGGCCGCCCTCCCGTCGCCGAACAGCAGCGCCTTGTGCGCCATCATGTAGTGCTCGGCCGTCCGGTAGAGCCGCCCGTCCTCGGTGAATTCCGCGGGCCACCACTGGCTGAGGCAGCCCCGCCCGACGCCGTCGCGGGCGGGCCGGTGGCCCCAGAAGGTGAGGTAGCGCAGCGGCAGGCCCGCCAGTTCGGCGGCCACGGCTTCCGGCACGGACCGGGGAAGCTTCTCCGACATGGCCTCACTCTGTCATAACGGCGCGACTCCGCCGCGTGATCGCCCCGGGCCGGGTCGGGAGCACGGCAGCGTCCCGAGTATTCTGACGACTTGCAGGTGGCACACGCCGGAAACGGCACGAGCGAGGTGACGGTGCGCATTTCACTGAGGTACGAGCCCGAGGAGACGTCGCGGAAGCGTGGCGAAGTCGGCGACCGCCTGACGACTTCGGGCTGATGGATGGAGCCGCTGCTCATTCTGCACGCGGCGGCCGCGCTTGGTGCTCCCTGGCTTGTGCGCCGGTATGGGCGGGGGTCGTTGCTGCTGCTCGCGGCGGCGCCCGCGGCCGGCTTCATCTACACCCTGCTGGGCCCTGAGCCGTCCTCCCGTCCGTGGGCGCCCGCTCTCGGGCTGACCCTGTCCTTCCGGGCCGACGAGCTCGGCCTGCTGATGATGGCGCTGGTGACCGGCGTGGGCGCGCTGGTCATGGTCTACAGTTCGCGCTATTTCGCCTCCGCCGATCCGGGGCTGGCCCGGTTCGCCGCGTTCATGACGGCGTTCGCCGGGGCCATGCTGGGCCTGGTCACGGCCGACGATCTGCTCCTGCTGTACGTGTTCTGGGAGCTGACGACGGTCTTCTCGTACCTGCTGATCGGGCACAATCCGGAGAGCAGGTCGAGCCGGCGGGCGGGCATGCAGGCGCTGGTCGTCACCACGCTGGGCGGGCTGGCGATGCTGGCCGGGTTCGTGATGATCGGGCAGGCCGCGGGCTCGTACCAGATCTCGGTGATCCTGGCGGACCCGCCGCAGGTCGCGCCGGTGGCGCTGGTGCTGGTGCTGGTCGGGGCGCTGAGCAAGTCCGCGATCTTCCCGTTCAGCGCGTGGCTGCCCGCGGCGATGGCCGCGCCGACGCCGGTGTCGGCCTATCTGCACGCGGCCGCGATGGTCAAGGCGGGCGTCTACCTGATGGCCCGGCTGGGCCCCGCGTTCGGCGACGCCACGGTGTGGCGGGCGGTCGCGCTGCCGCTGGGCGCGGCGACGATGCTGCTGGGCGGCTGGCGGGCGCTGCGTGAGACGGACCTGAAGAGGCTGCTGGCGTTCGGCACGGTCAGCCAGCTCGGTTTCCTGATCGTGCTGTTCGGCGCCGGGACGGGCGCGGCGGCGCTGGCGGGGGTGGCGATGCTGCTCGCGCACGCGCTGTTCAAGGCGTCGCTGTTCCTGGTGGTGGGGACGGTGGACCGGGCGGCGGGCCGGCGCGACCTGCGCGGGCTGAGCGGGCTCGGCAAGGCGATGCCGTGGACGTGCGCGGCGGGCGTGCTGGCCGGGGCGTCGATGGCGGGCCTGCCGCCGCTGGCGGGGTTCGTCGGCAAGGAGGCGTCGCTGGAGGCGCTGCTGGCCGACCCCCTCGTGCTGGTCGCGGTGGTGGCCGGGTCGGCGCTGACCGCCGCGTACACGCTGCGTTTCCTGTGGGGGGCGTTCGCCTCGAAGCCGGGCCGCAAGCCGACCAAGGTGCAGCGGCCCGTGGTGCTCATGGTGGCGCCGGCCGCGCTGCTGGCCGGGCTGGGGCTGGTGCTGGCGCCGCTGGCGGGCTGGTACGAGCGGGCGATGGGCGCCTACACGGCCGCCTTCCCCGACCCCGGGCACGGCACCCATCTGGCGCTCTGGAGCGGGGTGGGGCCGCCGCTGCTGCTGTCGCTGGTGGCGCTGGCCGGCGGCGGGGCGCTCTTCCTGGCGCGCGAGCCGGTGGCGCGGCTGGGCTCGGCCCTGCACATCACGGACTCGGGGGTGGCGTTCTGGAGCGCGGTGCGCCGGACCGACCTGGCGGCGCTGCAGTTCACCGGCATCGTCCAGCGGGGTTCGGTGCCCGACTACGTGCTGCTCACGCTGCTTTCCCTGGTCGGCGTCGGCGCCATGGCCCTGTCGTACGGGCCGATCCCGGCGCTGGACGCGGCGGTGACGGCGTGGGAGCGGCCCGAGCAGCCGCTGCTGGCCGTGCTGATCGCGGCCGCCGCCGTGCTCGCCCTGCGGGCCCGCAGCTACCTGCTGCTGGCCGTCGCCTGCGGTCTGACGGGGTACGGGGTCGCGCTGCTGTTCCTTACCCACGGCTCCCCCGACCTGGCGCTGACCCAGTTCCTGGCCGAGACGCTCAGCCTGGTCATGTTCGTGCTGGTGCTGAGGCGGGTGTCGAACCCGCCGGTGCCGGCCAGGCTGCCGTTCTGGCTGCGGCTCGGCCTGGGCGCGGTGACGGGGGCGGTGGTCGTCGTGGCGGGCATCCTGGCGATGGACGCCCGGCAGGCCCAGCCGGTCGGCGACCTCATGGCCGGCGCGGCCGAGCGGGCGGGGGCCGGCAACATCGTCAGCGCCCTGCTGCTGGACATCCGGGCCTGGGACACGATGGGCGAGAGCACCGTGATCGTGGTGCTCACGCTCGGCGTCACCAGCCTGGTCTTCCTGCGCCGTACCTCGTACGCGATCGACAGGAGGCCGCCGCGCCCGCGTCCCGGGCGGCCCTGGCTGGCCGCGGCGCTGCCGGAGAAGGACCGGGCGCTCGCCTTCGAGGTGGCCGCCCGGCTGACCTTCCACACCATCCTCGTGCTCTCGGTGTTCCTGCTGTTCGTGGGGCACACCCGGGTCGGCGGCGGGTTCTCGGGCGGGATCGTGGCCGGGCTGGCCATCACGGTCCGCTACCTGGCCGGCGGGCGCGACGAGCTGGCCAGGGCGGTGCCGGTCCATCCGGGCGTGCTGCTGGGGGCCGGGCTCTCGCTGTCGGTGGGGACGGCGCTGGCCGGGCTGGCGTTCGGCGGTGAGGCGCTGCGCATGCTGGCCATGGACGTGGCGGTGCCGCTGGTCGGCACCGTGCATCTGTCCACGGTGACCCTGTTCGACGTGGGGATCTATCTGACGGTGGTGGGGATGGTTCAGGACGTGCTGCGGGCGCTGGGCGCCCAGGTCGACGAGCAGGTCGAGGCCGGATGACGATCTCGCTGGTGCCGTTGATCGTGTGCGGCCTCCTCGTCGCCGCGGGCGTCACGCTCGTCCTGGAACGGAGTCTCGTCCGGGTGCTGGTGGGCGTCATCCTGATGGGCAACGGGGTGAACCTGCTCATCGTCACCCTCGGCGGCAACGCCGGCGGCCCGCCGCTGCTCGGCCAGACCCCGCCGGAGGAGATGGCCGACCCGCTCCCCCAGGCGATGGTGCTGACGGCGATCGTCATCACCCTGGCCGTCACCGCGTTCCTGCTCGCCATGGTCCACCGGGCCTGGCAGCTGCGCGGCTCCGACGAGGTCAGCGACGACACCGAGGACCGCTGGGTGCGGCTGCGCGCCCGCCGCGGCGAGCTGGGCGAGCGGGTGCGCGCCCGGCAGGCGGAGTACGACCGGCTGGTGGCCGAGCAGCGCGCCGAACTGCGCGAGCCGACCAGAGGTGAACAGCTGGCGCACCGCCGGGCCGACCGCAGGCGGCTCAAGGCCCGCCAGCGGGAGGCGCGCAAGCAGATGCGGCGGACCATCAGAGCCGAGCGGGAGCGTCAGGCGCTCGCGCTCGACCCAGAACTGGAGGGCGACGAGTAGTGGCAGCACTGATCGCTATCCCGGTGCTGCTCCCGCTGCTGGCCGCCGGGATCAAGCTGGCCATCGGCGCGCGGCTCCGGAATCTGCAGGGTGTCATCAGCATCTCCGCGCTGGCCGTCAACCTGGTGGTCTCGGCGATCCTGCTCGTCCAGGTCGACACGCACGGGCCCATGGTGGCGCGGATCGGCGGCTGGGAACAGCCGATCGGCATCACGCTGGTCGCCGACCGGCTGTCCGCGCTCATGCTGGTCACCTCGTCGGCGGTGACGCTCTGCGTGATGGTCTACTCCGTGGTCAGCGCCTACGACCGGCAGGAGGACGTCGCCCCGATGGCGATCTTCCACCCGGCGTTCCTGGTGATGCTGGCCGGGGTGGCCAACGCGTTCCTGACGGGCGACCTGTTCAACCTGTTCGTGGCGTTCGAGATGCTGCTGAGCGGCTCGTACGTGCTGCTCACGTTCGGCGGCACCCAGTCGAGGATCCGGGCCGGGGCCACGTACACGGTCATGGCGCTGATGTCGTCCATGCTGTTCCTCATCGCGCTGGCGGTGGTGTACGCGGCGACGGGGACGCTGTCGATCGCCCAGCTCGCGGTGCGGTTCGGGGATCTGACGCCGCAGGTGAAGCTGCTGGTGGAGCTGTTGCTGCTGCTGGCGTTCGCGATCAAGGCGGCGATCTTCCCGGTGTCGGGCTGGCTGCCGGACTCCTACCCGACCGCGCCCGCGCCCGCCACGGCGGTGTTCGCCGGGCTGCTCACGAAGGTCGGCGTGTACGCGATCTTCCGGCTGGAGTCGCTGCTGTTCCCCGGCGGGCCGGTGGGGACGCTGCTGCTCTGGGCGGCGCTGGCGACCCTGCTCATCGGGGTGCTGGGCGCGGTGGCGCAGGCGGACATCAAACGAATGCTCTCCTTCACCCTGGTCAGCCACGTCGGCTACATGGTGATGGGGGTCGGCCTGGCGACCGTGGCGGGGCTGGCGGGAGCCGTCTTCTACGCGGTGCACCACATGACCGTGCAGACGAACCTCTTCCTGGTGACGGGCCTGATCGAGCGGCGCACGGGCACCACGTCGGTGAACCGGCTGGGCGGCCTGATGCGCAAGGCGCCGCTGCTGTCGGTGCTCTTCTTCGTGCCCGCGATGAACCTGTCGGGCATCCCGCCCATGTCCGGTTTCCTGGGCAAGCTGGCGCTGGTCCAGGCGGGCCTGGACGTCGGCGGCCTGCTGCCGGTCGCGCTGGTCGTGGCCGCGCTGGTGACGAGCCTGCTCACCCTGTACGCGATCGCGAAGGTGTGGGGGAAGGCGTTCTGGCGGGAGCAGGGCGAGGGCGAGGTCGCGCCGGAGGCGGGTGAGGAGCCGGTGGAGCGGAGCCTCACGACCCAGCCGGGGCTGTACGGCCCGGTGTCGGCGCTGATCGTGCTGGGGCTGGCCTACACGGTGCTGGCCGGGCCGCTGTCGTCGCTGACGGTCCGGGCGGCCGAGGAGTTGATGGCGCGTCAGCCGTACATCAACGCGGTGCTGGGGGTGGGATGACAGCCGGGCGGGAGAAGACGCGGCGGCCGGAGCGCGACTGGCTGGTGCCGCGGCCGTTCGGGCGGCCGGTGCCGGTGGCGCTGGTCTGCTGGCTGGCGCTGATCTGGGTCATGCTCTGGGGAGAGCTGAGCTTCGGCACCGTGCTGGGCGGGCTGATCGCGGGAGCGGTGGTCACGTGGCTGCTGCCGCTGCCGGTGCTCGATCCCGGCATCCGGCTCCGGCCGCTGCCGTTCCTGCGGTTCCTGGCCTGGTTCCTGCTGGATCTGGTGACCTCGACGGCGCGGGTGGTCTATTGGGTGATCCGCACGCCTTCGCCGCCGACCGTGCTCGTCCCGGTCCGGCTGCGTACGTCGTCGGAGTCCATGACAGTCTTCATCATGATCGGTGTGACGACGGTGCCGGGGAGTCTCGTGCTCCGGGCCGACCGGGAGCGGCGGGAGCTGCTGATCCACGTGCTCGGCCGGTCCGGGTCCGAAGAGAAGGTGGCCACGCAGACCCGGGCCGAGGTGGCGGCGCTGGAGAGTCGGATCGTGTCGGCGTTCGGCACCCGCGCCGACCGGAAGGAGCTCGAATGACCACGGTGTACCTCGTGACGATGGCGCTGCTCGCCGTCGGCGCGGCGGCGGCGCTCTACCGGCTGGGCCGGGGCCCGACGACGCTGGACCGGGCGGTGTCGCTGGACGTGATCACGTCGCTGGCGATGTGCGGGGCGGGCGCCTACGCGGCCGTCTACGGCGACTACTCCGACGTGCCCATCCTGCTGGTGCTGGCGCTGCTCGGGTTCGTCGGCACGGTGTCGCTGGCGCACTTCTTCCCGGAGGGGGGCAAGTGAGCCTGATGGACGTGGCCGCGGCCGTCTGCCTGCTGGCCGGGGCGGTGCTCGCGCTGAGCGCCGGGTGGGGCATGGTGCGGTTCCGCTCCACCCTGGACCGGATGCACGTCGCCACCAAGCCGCAGGTGCTCTGCGTGCTGCTGGTGCTGCTGGCGATGTGGTTCCGGAATCCGACCTGGGCCACGGCCGGTCCTCTGATCATCGTCGCCGTGGCCCAGATCATCACCGTGTCGGTGGCCGCGTACGTGGTGGCGCGGGCCGACTACCGCCGCTCAAAGGCCGGCTCCGACGCCTCCTGAGCGGCGACCGTCCTCCTCGGGCGGCGCGGAGCGGGCGGAGCGGTCGAGCGCCGGCTGCGCGAACCAGGCCCAGGCGGCCAGCGCCGCCACCACCCCGGCGGTGGACCAGGCGACGACCGAGTCGAACAGGTGGTCCACGACCAGCATCGTGGCCGACACCATCGACAGGATCAGTGCCAGGGCGCCCGCGATGCCGTAGTGGTTGGAGCGGCGGACCAGCCTCTCCTTCAGCCCCTGGCGGAACAGCGTCCGGTGCTGGTTGGCGGGCGCGATGTAGCAGATGGACGCGACGGCCGCCGACACCAGCGCCACGAAGAACAGCCACCGGTCGAAGGCGCTGAGCCGGGCGAAGCCCTCCGAGAAGGGCACGGTGAGCAGGAAGGCGAAGAGCACCTGCACGCCCGTCACGGCGACGCGCGAGCCCTGCAGCAGTTCGACGAAGTTGCGGTCGGCCCGTTCCTCCCGGGTCTCCTTCGCCTGTTCGGAGATCTGTTCCACGTCTACCGCCTCCCGGGCCCGGGTCAAAGTCGGGCAAAGCCGAAGGAGATACTGCCTTGGGGAGGCGGCTCAAAACTCCTCGCCGGCCAGGAACGTTCCCACCAGGCGGGCGAACTCGGCGGCTTGAAACTCCAGCGGCACCATGCCGCCGGGGATGACCGCGGTGGCCGCGCCGGGCAACCGGTCGGCCAGCGGGCGCAGTTCGGGGAAGGCGTAGGGGTCGCGGGCCGCGCCCACGCAGAGCACCGGGCAGCGGATCAGGCCGAGCCGGTCCTCCATCCGGTACGCGGCGACCGCCCGGTGGCCGCCGCCCGGGTCGGGCCGGGCGGCCAGCGCGTCGCGGACGAAGCGGGCCAGCAGGTCGGGGCGGTCCGGCGGGTAGAAGCCGGCCCGGCCCGCCCACAGCTCCAGCAGGTGGGAGCCGTCCTCGCTCTCGGTCACGTGGTCCACCACCGGCCGGCCGCTCCGCCGCCGCCTGGCCTCGGCGTCCACCAGCGGCGTGGACGACAGCACCAGCCGGCTGACCCGCCCGGGGGCGCGGGCCGCCACCTCCACGGCGATGACGCCGCCGGTGTGGTGCCCGGCGACCGCCACGGTGTCGAGGCCGAGCGCGTCCATGAGGGCGAGCACGCCGTCCGCGTACGCCTCGATCGTGTGCTCGGGCGGTGGCGCGGAGGCGCCGAAGCCGAGGGTGTCCATCGCGATGGCCCGGTGGCGGGCGCCGAGCAGCGGCAGCACCTCGCGGTACTCGTCCCAGGAACGGGGTGTCTGGTGGAGCAGCAGCACCGGTTCACCGGTCCCGCATTCGGCGTAGTGAATCTGTCCTAACGGGGTGCGGGCATAGCCGAGTTCGATCACGTGCACCATAATCCGCCCCGGGCCGCCGATTCACTAATACGAAATTCACTGAAATGCCGGGGCTGGTGTCGCCTCGGCGGACCGGGGTAGGGCGACCGGCATGCTGGATCCGGACTGGGCGGGCGCGGCGGTGCTGACGGTCAACGCCGGCTCGTCGAGCCTCCGCCTCGACCTCGTGGACGGCGGCACGGTCGTCGACAGCGCGCACAGCGGGCGGGCCGTGGATCCGGGGTCGGCGCGGGCGGAGGTGTCGGAATTCCTCGGCCGCCGCCTGGACCGGGACGTGGGCGCGGTGGCGCACCGGCTGGTGCACGGCGGCGACCTGCTGACCGCGCCGGCCGTGGCCGACGACGCGCTGGTGGCCGCGCTCGGCGGCATCACCGGGCTGGCGCCGCTCCACCTGCCGCCCGCACTGGCCCTGCTGGAGGCGGCCCGCGAGCTGCTGCCCGCGGTGCCGCACGTGCTCTGCCCCGACACCGCCTTCCACGCCGGGCTGCCGGACTCGGCCGCGGTCTACGCCCTGCCCCGGCCGTGGCGGGACAGGTACGGGCTACGCCGCTACGGCTTCCACGGCCTGTCGTACGCGTGGGCGGCGGACCGGACGGCGGAGCTGCTCGGCCGTCCCGTCGCGGAGCTGGACCTGGTCCTCGCCCACCTGGGCGGCGGCGCCTCGGTCTGCGCGGTGTCCGGCGGGCGCAGCCTGGACACCTCGATGGGCTTCACCCCGCTGGACGGGCTGCCGATGAGCAGGCGCTCCGGCGGCGTCGACCCCGGCCTGCTGCTGTGGCTGCTGGACGGCCGGCTGAGCCTGGCGGAGGTGAGCGACGGGCTGCAGCACGAGTCGGGGCTGCTCGGCCTGTCCGGCGGGCGCTCGGGCGACACCCGCGACCTCGTCGCCGCCGAGCGCGACGGCGACGAGGAGGCGGCGCTGGCCCTGCGGGTGTTCTGCCACCGGGTGAGCCGCGAGATCGCCGCCGCGGCCACCTCGCTGGGCCGCGTCGACGCGCTGGTGTTCACCGGCGAGATCGGCTGGGACCAGCCCGAGGTGCGCGAGGCGGTCTGCCGCCGCCTGCGCCTGCTCGGCGTCGAGCCGCCGGTGAGCGGCAACCGCGCCGACGACGGCCTCATCAGCCCGGCGGGCACCGCGGTGCCGGTGCTCGTCGTCGAACCGCACGAGGAGCTCCAGCTCGCCCGCGAGTGCCTGCGCGAGCTGTACGGTCCCGCTGTCGAGGTCTAGCCGCGGCCGAGCGCCCGCATGGCGGGCAGTGCCCTGTCGTCGAAGCCGGACAGGGCCTGGTTCTCCCAGGCGTTGCCGGTGGACGGGTCGGCCGGGTCCCAGCCGTTGCCCGGCACGCCGGTCCAAGTGGCCTCCCAGCCGTCGTCGTCGGCGGTGGTGAACGGGTAGCCGGTCTCGACCACGGCAACCGGCTTGCGGTAGCGGGTGGCGACGTCGTCGATGTTGGCCTGGAAGTCCTCCAGGGTTGTGGTGCTCTCCTAAGGGGTGGGGGCTTGCTCCTCGACGACCGTGACGGCGCCGGGCGCGACGGTCACCGGCCCGTCGTGGCGCATCCCGTCGAAGACGCTCGTGCCGGTCACCCCCTCGACCGTCACCGGCTCGTCGCCGTGGTTGATGAGGAACAGGTGGCGGCCCCGCCGGACCAGCTCCAGCGTGTCGGGCAGGCCGCGCGGGCGGTTCACCCCGGCGTGGTCGAGCACGCCGGTCAGCAGCTCGCGCAGCCCGGTGACGGGGGCGGTGGCGAGGTACCAGGCGGTGCCGGCGCCGAGGTCGTGGCGGGTGAAGGCGGGGTGCCCGGCGTCCGGCCCGGTGGCGAAGGAGTGCTCGGCGACGGCCCCGGCGGGCAGGATCCGCTCGGACCAGATCCGGCCGTCGTACCCGCCCGTGACAGTGACGGTCTCGTGCTCGCGCAGCGGGTGGAACTCCTCGATCGACAGGCCCAGCACCTCGCGGAGCGCGCCCGGGTAGGCGCCGGGGTGTACGGTGTCGTGCTCGTCGACGATGCCGGAGAAGTACGAGACGAGCAGGTGGCCGCCGCCCTCCACGTACCGGTGCAGGTTCTTGGCCGAGGCCTCGGTCAGCAGGTACATGCTGGGCGCGACCACCAGCCGGTAGCGCGCCAGGTCGGCGGAGGGGTGGACGAAGTCGACGGTGACGTGCTCACGCCAGAGCGCCTCGTAGAAGGCGTCGACCCGCTCCCGGAACCGCAGGTCGACCGAGGGCCGCCAGTCCAGCTCCAGCGCCCAGTACGACTCCCAGTCCCACACCACGGCCACCTCGGCGCGGACCCGGCTGCCGCGCACGCCGGCGAGCTTGCGCAGGTCGGCGCCGAGCCGGACCACCTCGCGCCACTGCTCCGAGCCGGTGCCGGCGTGCGGCACCATCCCGGAGTGGAACTTCTCGGCGCCGAACCGGGAGGCGCGGAACTGGAAGAACAGCACGCTGTCGGAGCCGCGGGCGACGTGCGCGAGGCTGTTGCGGCGCATCTCGCCGGGCCGTTTGGCGATGTTGCGGGGCTGCCAGTTGACGGCGCTCGCGGAGTGTTCCATGAGCATCCAGGGCTCGCCGCCGGCCACCGAGCGGGCCAGGTCGGCGGACATGGCCAGGTCGATGTGGTTGTCGGGCTGCTCGGCCTTGAGGTAGTGGTCGTTGGCGATCACGTCGAGGTCGCGGGCCCACTGCCACAGGTCGGTCGACTTGCAGTTCACGGTGCCGGCGAAGTTGGTGGTCACCGGGATGCCGGGGGTGATCTCGCGCAGGATGTCGCGCTGCAGCCGGTAGTGCTCGCGGTGCTGCTCGTCGCTGAAGCGGGCGAAGTCGAGGCGCTGGGCCGGGTTGACCGCGGTGTGGTTGTGGCGGGGGGCGTCGATCTGCGCCCAGGCGGTGTAGCGCTGCCCCCAGAACGCGGTGCCCCAGGCCTCGTTGAGCGCGGCCAGGTCGCGGTAGGTGTGGCGCAGCCAGTCGCGCCAGGCGGCGACGCTGTGCTCGCAGTAGCACTCCCCCAGCGGCGCCCCGTACTCGTTGTGCACGTGCCACATGACCACAGCGGGGTGGCCGCGGTAGTGCGTGGCGAGCGCGCGGACCAGGCGGGCGGTGGCCTCACGGAAGGCGGGCGCGCTGGAGCAGGCGCTCTGCCTGCCGCCGAAGCCGATCCGCACGCCCTCCCGGTTGACGGGGAGGGTGTCGGGGTGGCGGGCGGTGAACCAGGCGGGCGGCGCGGCGGTGGGTGTGGCCAGGTCGACGGCGACGCCGGAGGCGTGCAGCCGGTCGATGATCTCGTCCAGCCAGCCGAACTCGTAGCGGCCCTCCTCGGGCTCCATCAGCGCCCACGAGAACATGCCGAGGCTCACCAGGTTGACCCCGGCCTCGCGCATCAGCGCCGCGTCCTCCTCGTGCACCTCGCGCGGCCACTGCTCGGGGTTGTAGTCCCCTCCGTAGGCGATACCGGCCGGACGCTCCGGATACATCCATCCCCCTTGTCGAACTTCTGTGAACGTGCACAGTAGCGCTCCGGCACGCTCTTGGAAACCCGACCAGGTGTTAACGAGAGCGTAACGGGCCCTTGACCCGGCGCTCATGCCTGTTCCAGTCTGTGCACGTTCACAGAGAACTCTGGAGGTATGCATGCGTGCCACCCGCCTCGGTGCCGCCTTGGCCGCAGCGCTCGCGGCCACCCTGACCCTCGCCGGATGCGGCGGCGGCGAGCCCGCCGGCACGCCGGAGGCGGCGGAGTCGCCGTCCCAGGCTCCACAGGGCCCCGTCAAGCTCACCTACTGGACATGGGCCCCGAACACGGACAAGGTCGTCGAGGTGTGGAACAAGGCGCATCCCGACATCCAGGTGACCGTCAGCAAGCAGGCCGGCGGTGACGACGCCGCCGCCAAGTTCCTCACCGCGGCCAAGGCCGGAAACCCGCCGGACCTGGTCCAGGCCGAGTACCAGCACCTGCCGTCGTTCGTGGCCGCCGACGCGGTGGCCGACATCAAGGCCGAGGTCGAGCCGGTCAAGGGCGAGTTCGGCGACGGCGTGTGGGGCCTGGTCACGCTCGGCACCGAGGGCGTGTACGCGGTCCCGCAGGACAGCGGCCCGATGATGCTCTTCTACCGCCAGGACCTGTTCGAGAAGTACGGGATCGAGGTCCCCGAGACCTGGGACGAGTACGCCGAGGCGGCCCGCACCGTGCGGAAGAAGGACCCGAAGGTCTATCTCGGCACGTTCTCCAGCAAGGACCCGGGCGCGTTCACCGGCCTCGCCCAGCAGGCCGGCGCCCAGTGGTGGTCGATCGCCGGCGACGCCTGGAAGGTCGACGTCGCCGACGCGCCCACGGTCAAGGTCGCCGACTACTGGGGCGGCCTGGTCAAGGAGGGCGTCATCGACGACACTCCGTACTTCACCCCCGAGTGGAACAAGGCTCTCAACGACGGCAAGCTGCTCACCTGGCCGTCGGCGGTCTGGGCGCCGGGCACGCTGGAGAGCAACGCGCCCAAGGCCGAGGGCAAGTGGGCCATCGCCCCGATGCCGCAGTGGAACGCCGGT
>Ga0079224_100011137_pt1 | contig 12372 bp, 13 predicted proteins | sample Stecom2015_FD_80414 | JGI IMG/M metagenome (GOLD analysis project Ga0079224, IMG submission 80414) | Agricultural soil microbial communities from Utah to study Nitrogen management - Steer compost 2015 | ecosystem: Environmental > Terrestrial > Soil > Agricultural land | place: USA: Utah... | reverse complement strand
GCGCCGCTGGACACGGAGGTAATGCAGCAGAATCGTGTCACCTGGCCCAAGTTCCTGGTGGTTCGCGATCTTCCAGCGCGATCCGTCGGTATCAATCACTTCGTCGAAAGCGCCCAGACTTCCTTCGTAAGCGATGATGATCACCTGCTCGGCGCTCTTGATGAAGTCGTTGCTGGCACGCTGCTTACCGAGGCGCTCCAATGACTCAGGCTCGACGAACACACCGTACACGGTCAATGTGTCGATCGGCGTGGTGCGCGGGGCAGCGGCTCCCTGCCACGGTTTGGCTGCGTCAACCGGGTCGGGGTCAAGCCGGATCAACGTCAGTTGACGGCCGAAGTCCTGTACACGCTTTTTAGCGGAAACCAGGATCTTGTTATAATCAAAGGCCATGGCGTAAGGTTACCATGACCCGACCGGCCGCACAATAAAGCGGCCGTCGGGGCGGGAGCAACACCCCGACGGCCTGGTAAGATTCAGTTACGGATACGCCCGTTTGTGTTCTTGAGAAAAGGGCACAGCCAACGGTCGGCCGCCGGATAGGTTCGCAGCGACTGAGCCGTGTTGGTCAGGTACGTGGTGTCAGTCTCGATCGGTCCGATTTTCTCAAATCTCTTCGTGATGATCGCACCCGTCTCGTCGCGGTCCGCTGGGTCGGGCATTAGTCCGTCGGCGTTGGTGAGCGCGCGCTTTGCATATTCAAATACCGCGCGCTTTAACTCTACCGGGACACCCTCTACCAGTTCGCACCCGTCGTACAGGAGTTGCCGGGGGAATGCCAGCGGCTGGTCTTCCTCAAGGGGATATCCCCGGAACGACCGGCCGAAGTTCAGCTCAATGTAGTCTGTTGCAACAACCAACGCTCTTTCGATTGCCGGTGTCGTGTACGTGGTGTAATCAAACCCACGCTCGGTCCAATACGTAGAGAACTCCGCCAGAGTCACGTACGTATTGGCCAGTGGTTCTGTGCCGTCACCCGGTTCTACGACTAAAATGCTCACGCCGTAGTCTACCGTGTGACGGCCACTGGGTCAATTCCGCTGTTGTTGCAAACCGACATGGTGTCCATAGATCACTACACCTGTGAGCAGTAGCACAGTCCCGATCATGAATAGGGGAGAAGTCAGATAAGCCAGCCCCGCCACACCCGCCGTCGCCACACTGAGTCGCTTTGTCATGTGACCAATGTGCCATCGGAAATGGTGAGATGCAATTCACCTCTGCGGATTAGCCGCGGATTAACTTCTCTTAACACTCGTAGTTCCGTATACTTATACCAGAATGAAACAAATCGCACTTATATGTCTGGGGCTTTTTGGATGCAGTGCGGCAGGTGAAGGTCCCTCGGTCGTTATTCCGCCGTTAACCCTGAGTCCTGAGGGCATTGACTACGCACTGGTTCAGGATGCGGCAGAGCGCTGGGAGCAGGCTACTGGGCTACCGCTCCTGGTCCAGGCTGGTGGGGCACCGGTGCGGTATGCCCCCATGTCGTATGACAAGAACTCAGGCGAAACAGCGGTTCATTGGCGGTCTGATGGCCCTACTGAAATTCTGTGGGTCCACATAGACGAACGCCGTGCACACAATCAGTCTTTGGTGGGCCATATCCTGCTCCATGAGACGGGGCACGCGGTATGTGAACACGGGATACTGGGGCAAACTGAAGACAACTGCCACAGCGGTTCTGGTTTGCTGCACAGGACCGTAGTTGGGGAACCATGTATTGATGCTGCCTCTCTCGCGACCGTGTGCGGGTACCGCGACTGCCAGACATTTTCCCCAGAGTGCTGACATCAGGCGAACTCCTCCACGATGATGATGCCTGCGATGCCGGCTCCGCCTGCCCTACCAGTCGTTGAGTTATCAGCATAAGCGCCACCACCTCCACTGCCGGGTGCGCTGCCTGCTCCACCGTTGCCGTCACCTTCCGCACTTGCCCTGCCATATCCTCCCGTACCACCTTCGAAGCCGCACCCGCCGTGGCCACCGTTACCAAAATTCGCTCCGTCTAAACTGAATGTGTACCCCGGATGACCGTGGTGACCCTGGGCCCGCCAAAACGCACCAACGGCACTAGGCTGTGTACCGCCGGCACCGCCTTGAGTCGTGCCGCTGGTCGTAGAGGCGGCGCGCGGCGGACCGCCGAATCCTCCTGTTGCTGTTCGGACCGCAACTCCGTCGTGGAATGTGGTGTTCCCTCCGTTATTACCTCCGGCGCTGGTGACACCTGTGCCACCAGCACCTACAGCGTATGCACTACTAATTGGTACACTCGTAATCCACAATTCGAGATCCGCTCCTGCCCCACCGCCTCCTCCAGACGCACATCCGGCCGCCACACCGCTGCTGATGAATCCTCCGCCCGCGCCGCCCCCGCCCTTCATTCGCACTCGAGCCATGCGGGTGGCTGAATTGTAGGTATGCGTTCCGCTCCCTGATAGGTAGACTGTCCTCTGGATGAGCGCCCCGAACGGGCGCGCCCATTCCGGGCTTGCGGATGCGCCTTGACTCACGAGCGCGTTCCCAGAGCTACCCGTGCTACCTGACACCTGCCACGCGCCGTCTGGCTCGATCTCCAGGCGCTCTGTGCCTGCGGTGAAGATGCGGAACAGTCCGTCAGCTACCATGTGGACGCTGCCCACCGTGGCATCGCCAATGGCCGATGCGCTGCTGCCGAACACGGCTCCGCCGACACCGTTGATGTTGACGTCGCTGGTTACGAGCACGTCGAACGAGCCCGTGTAGTTCCACGAATGGGCGCCGGTCCAGGCGAAATTCGTGCTGCGCGTGATGCTGGTGCTGTTGCTGTTCTGCGCGGCAGTTACCTCACCAGTCAGAGCCGCACGTTGCACGTCATCGGCTCCCACGATGATGCTCGTGGACCCGCCCACGGCCAGCGCGCTTCCCGCGCCCCCGGTAAGCCCGTTGCCAGCCGCCGCTGCCGCGATCCGCAGGTTGTTGGACCCATCATCCTCGAGTCCCGTGCCAGCGAAGTCGCTCACGTCCACGCTGAACACGTTGCTGGCCAGGTCAATACCGTCGCCAGCAGTGTAGGTGGTGTCCGTGTTCGTCGCGCTAACTACAATCAAACCCGCGACAGCTGTGCTGATCGACACGTTAGCGCCAGCCGTCAGCACTCGCTCATTCGTCATATTAGACGAAGACCCGAATGTCACAAGAGGTTCTGCGCTGGTAGTAGTGTTCTGGCCCTGACTGGCAGTAATAAACCCTGTTAGCGCCGCGCGCTGGATGTTGTTTGTCGCGACCTCCACAATAGACACGCCGTCAACAATGTCCGTAGCATCAACACTGAAAACGTTTCCAGATAGATTAATGCCGTCACCTGCCGTGTAGGTGACGCTTGACAGATCCACTGCTGCCCACACAGGAGGAGCACCGGGACCTTGCGATGTAATAACCTGGCCGGCAGGACCAATGACGACTGCCGCACCTAAACCGATGGCCCCAAACTCATCAATCTGGAAGCGCTGAGTGAAAGGTGAGCCGGTCATCACACGGAAGTCGTCAAGGGACGCGCACACAACATCTGCCGCACTGACAATCTGAACTTGTGTGGACCCTGTAACTGCTGCCAGACCGGTCGTGGCGCTTATCCCGGCGTTACCTGTTTGAGCTGTGAGTGTTGCACCTGTTTGCCCTGATAGAGACAATGTCGACGCAGTAGACTGCACCACGGCCGAGTTCGTAGATACTAACGACATGATGTCGCCCGATAGCCCGATCAGACTGTCGGTAGCGTCGAATGTGATGGTGTCGGATGCTATCGTTGTTGCGTCATTCGGCGAGGCGTGCCCGCCAAGAAACAACGACCCCAGCACATGGAAGTACCCGTCGAAGTTTGCTTCGATATGACAGTCCTGGCTGAAGCGCAGGTGACCGACACCCGGAATGGCGTCTTCAACGCCAAACGAGATGTACTGCGGAGCGTCAATGTGAGGATTCCATGGACCACTGAACTTCGAAACCTCAAGAGTGCCTGCCCACGACTGAGCACTACCACTTCCACCAGTCGACGCAAGCGTGATATCCACGGCTCCTGTCACGGTGTTGTTGACGACGGTTGCCGTAATGTTCGCACCCTCAATTATGTTGAGGGTCCGCTGAGTGCCAGCCGGGGCACCCGCCTTTTGTACCGCAACACCATCCCAATCAATTACACCCGTGCCAGGGATGTATGTCAGGAAAGAACCGGCCAGCGTCGTTAGCAACTGCTGGACGGGAGGGGCCGAAGACCCGGCGATGTTACCTAGAAATGTGTCGGGCCCGATCAAGGGAAACGAGCCAGGAGGGATATTTACAATGGTGGCGACATGATCGAAAGCGTTAATCTGGACATCGCCAGTAACGTTCGGTTGGTTCGATACAGGCCGCTCCGGAACTCGGAAAGCCACTCCACCTACCTGTCAGGGGTTTACTGTCACCCCTGAGGGTAGGGAAGTTAACGGTTAATGTCAAACTAAGGCGTCAAGTTCAGTCTGTGTGAAAGGCCCGTTTTTCAAGGCTACTGACCGAACAATTCCACCCGAGAGGAACCCGGTGACACCGGCCGGGGACGACGGGCTGGCGCCGATCGCCAGCTTGGTCGGCGTCTGTTGCGGGGTGTGCAGCCAAGCGTCGACCATCAGACGGCCGTTCACGCGGATCTGAATCTCCGTGCCCGTGAAGTCCACCAAGTAGGAGTTCTCCTCCGCACCACTCAGGTCGCTGGACCACACGGCGCAGTGCGAACGGAAATCGCCGACTGCGTTCATGCCTTCCGTGCTTAACCAGCACCTGTCTGTGACAGGATCGAAATCAATGCCTTCCACCATCTTCGTGGCCGGGCTGTATGTAGCCACGGCGGGTGGCGCTACATCATCCGGCCCTGCTAGGATCGCAGCCAGATCATAGGAATTGATCTGTCCGTTCCGACTGAGGTACAGCAGCCCGTCGCTGGCACGCTGCACCAGATCCTGCACGAGTATGCCGATTCGAAAGAACCTGACGCAGTCGGCCTTATTGACAGGGCCAACCATCTGCGACCGGAGAAACACGTAGCACCTGGGTGTTCCGGACGTAGCGTACTGCGACAGCAACACGTATTCCACGCCCCCGACAGTGGCAAACGCCAGTGAACTGGTCGGTACGTCTCCGGTGTTCCAGTCGCCGTTTTCCGTCAGCTCCCCGGCTGCGAAGCTGGCGGCCAGGTCGAAACGCTTGCGCTTGTCGTATCCGCCAACGCTACACACACCCCATACACCTCCGTCAGGATCGACGTGTAACGAGTTGATGTGCTTATAGGTGCTGCTGACGCAGCGTCCGACGTACTCCCCTGTGGATGTGTCCACTAGGTGCATGCGTGTGTGCTTGGTGTTGTCGACGTCACCGGAGATCAGCAACCGGTCAGCATCCAACCAGCACAGCGCTTGCGGGACTGGGGTGGGCTCGCCGCTGCGTGTAGGAAATCGGAACTCAAATCGCCAGTTGATGTGATTCAACCACTTAACCACGACGGTGGAGCCGGATTTGTGTGCGCGGATCTGCACATGCGGGTTGCCTCCGGTGACGGCCGCTGCCAACTCTAACTTCGGATAGTCGACGGCAGATGTGGTAACGCTGGCCAGCACCTCGCGCCAGTCTGTGGGGATTTCGGTCACCTTGCATATCGCATGTATTGACACTGGTGCGCCAGCGGACTGCGCCCACACGGGTAAGTCGCCGACCAACTTGGCGTCGTAGCCGTTGCCGACGAACCCGACGCCTGCGGCGATCGGGCTGGTGCCGCCGATCCACGCGAGTGGGTTGGAAGCGTCGGTGTCATACTCATCCGTCGTGAGCGGGTACGTGCGGAACTCGGGAGGCTGGCTGCCGAGCAGTTGGTCGCGTTCACAGGGTGTTGCTTCAGACATGACTTCTTTCTTTTATCTTGATAGGGTGTTGCTGCGGAGCCAGAAGAAATCTAGATCCATGGATCTGGCGGCAGAAGTTCTGGTAAAGCACAAGACGTATGGTGTAAGGAATGCCGTCGTCGGTAAGTTGGTTGTATGTGTCGCAACCAGAACATCGTTTATGTAGCACCTAGCTTCCGTTGGTTCTAACTCAACGGCTAGGTGGTGCCATGTGGCTTGCGCAGGAAGAGTCAGCGCTGTCTCAGTGCTGGTTCCACCACTCGCGGTCCTGAATCGTAGGTTGCCATCTACATTGGAGTCGTAGACTATCCCTACGTCGTTCTGTCGAGTAATTCCGTCCGCAAAGGTGATGAAGTATCCCCCGTCGGCGTTGGTGTTATACCTAAAGATCCACTCGTATCGATAAACGTCGGCATAATTAATAAGGTTTGGGCCCGGCCCTGCAACCCATGTCGTGTCCGCCCTGTACAAACGTACAGACGCACCGGATGCCGCACCACTCTGTATTCTCCATACACCGGGCCGACCGGATTCGCCCGACTGCCCCGCGATACTACCGTTTGACCCACTGCCTGCGGCGACAGACCATGCCCCTGAGCCACTCTGTCGAGTGGATGCAGTTGTCGTGACCGCCACAGACGATGGGGAAACCAATTCGAAATCATCGACTATTTCAAAGTCAGTTCTTCGGCTAACACTACCCCCACCACCACCCCCGGTGGAAGCAATCGTAACGTCGACTTCGTCATCACCTGCATCGTCAGCGACCGTGATGGTGACGTTTGAACCTTCAATGAAGTTGACCCGACGCCGGGTAAAGACCGAACCCGCGGAGTTCTTCCGGAAGTTCAAACCATCCCACGTGAGGACGCCTGTGAGGTTCGTATACGTGAGCCCTGTGCCAGCGAATGTAGTAAACGCATGTGCATCTGGGGTAGTAGTGCCACCAGTGATATTGGCGAGAAAACTGCCTGCTGCGATGTTGGGCAGTGACGCGACTGGGATTACGCCACCAGGAATGTTCGTAATCGTGGCTACGTGATCGAATGCGCTAATCTCAATATCCCCCGTTACGTTGGGGGTGCTGGATACGGGACGCTCGGGAACTCGGAAGGCCATCGTTTGTTTTAACCGTAGGATGAAAACAAACGATTCATCCCCTGGAGTAGTTAGACAGCCGCGAAGGCATCCGTCAAATCGTCGAACACTTCGACGATTGTTGCGTCATCCCAGCCGTAAGCCAGATAACGGAATCGAAGGCGATCGAAGGTCCCGCCTTGGAAGATTTTGCGATAGTTGTCGGACGTGACAGCAGCAACCTTGATTACCCACGCAGCGTTGTCGCTGACCTCGAGTTCGTCGAAGTCATTGACCAGCCGCTTGAGCAAGGTCAACTGGTCCGGGTCGCTATCCACCAGTTCATATGGACTGATGATTGCGACCCGGTTGATCTCGGCCGCAGTCGCTCGGTGCTTGCTGGGCCGAAATCCCATTTACTTGCCCTCGCGTAGACGCTGCTTACGCTCGCGAACCACACGCTCGGCAATCGCTCGGTCGATCGGGCTGAGCGTCAGCCCCTTGACCTCCGACCCCAGGCCCGCCTGCTCAAGCAACGCACTTGCTTGCTTCTGGGCGCCGGCTCGTAGCATGCGCTGGTTGAATTCAGACTTCAGATAGTCCATGTTGATTTCAGTTGGGGTCCGCGGGTCAAGCTTACGCTCGTCATCGCGAAGTTTTTCCAACTTGGCGTTGGCTTCAGCAATCGCCTTCTGAGCCTGTGCCGCCTGCTTAGCCGCTTCGACCAGCGATTTTTCTGCTGCTTCACGCTCGGCTGCCATCTGCTTCAACTCGTCCTCAAGCGTCTGCTTGAGTTCTTCGTCGGCCGGCGCATCTTCAAGTTTCGGATTTGAACGTGAGAAGAAAGGGGCCGCTGCTACAATCTGCTGCCGCGTCACGCCTTCACCAACGGCGCCAAGCCGTGGCAGACCATCTGCGGTCCAGTGGTCCTTGTTGGCCGGATCAAGCTTGGCCAGTGCTTCGAGAATCAATTCAGGTTTCATTATATTCGGTGGGGTAGGGGGTAACCCTCCGGGCCCTGAGACCCGGAGGTTCATTCACTATCAGTCGTCACCAAGGACAACGAACACGAGTTCAACGCTGCCGTTAGCAACGAAGTCGCCCTCGCCGTCCTCGTCGATGCCAGCGTTGGCAACAACCAGGTTCAGGTTCAACTCAAGTGAACCGTCGGTGTTGTCCAGAACCACTGCCGTGGCACTGGTACCGCGTGTGACTGGGGACAGCCCCGCGGTCGCGGCTGAAATCGTACCCGTCGCCAGGTTGCTCTCAGTCGTGGCCAGCGTACCGTCCGCGTCAACGGTAGTTCCGATACCGTAGCTGCCCGACCAGTTGACTTCGACTTCTTCAGACGCCGTAGAGAACTGAAGATAAGCGACACCGCCCAAAAACAACAGGTTGCCTTCAGGAAAGTCACCGACCACAGCCGAACCGAACCCGACCGCATCGCCCGTCGCCGCAACGGCAACTGTCACGTCACGGACAGGGTATACAAACTTGCGAACCACTGGCGACTCTTTCGGAGCCCGGCCCAGCGAATATGGAAAGCCTTTGGCCATTTCCTTAATCCTTTATTAGGAGATTTGAGACAGGGGCCGTCGACCGTATGCCGGCGGCCCCCGACTCAATCAGATCACGCCTCGCGGGTGATCAGGCGAGCGATCTTGACCTGCTTACGCTCGGGGCACCGACGGCTCCAAGAAGCAGCCGCCTCTAGCGTGGTGTTCGCCGGACCACCGAGAGAAGCCGCGCCGATGTAGGCGTGACCCATGGGATGAATCGAGTACATCCACCGACGGAAGAGAACCTCGCCACCGAGGCCCGCACCGGCGTCCGAGAGCCACGCGACCTCAGACTCACGATCCACACTGCCCCAGCCGATCTGGAGAGCACCGGGAGCGAAAATGTAGCTGTGGTAGACGTTGCCCGTGAAGGGCATACCGTCGTCCACAACCAGTTCAAGGCCCTGGAACGTCTCGAGAGGCGCGCCGGTAACCGAGTCCTGCTTAAAGTCGATGAGGTTATTCTTCCTCATCCGGTTGTACACCGCGGAGTGGACCGCGAGAACCCGGAAGTCACCCTGGCTGTCGCCGGCCGTCTGCATGGCGTCGAAGAGGTTCTCCGCCGTGAAGTTCGTCACACTAGCAACGAAACCAGAGCCGCTCGCGTCGAACGTGAGGTCCCCGGCCGTGTGGGTGTCATCACCCGTGGGGGCCGCGTCGTTGTCGGCGAAAACACCGGCGAGAACCGCCAGGGTCGCAGCCTGAAGCCTGCGCGCCTCGTAGTGACCGACGAAGGAGGCAATCGCCGCCATGGGGTCGCTACCAGACAGGAACTTCGAAAGTTGGCTCGCCGCGTACTGCTTGGTACGGGTGAGACGAACCGCGACCTCGTTGTAGGTGCGGATGATTGACGGGGTAACCGCCGCACCACCGAGCATCACACCGACGGCCTCGGTCGCGACGTTTTCCGCGTCGTTGGCAAGGTCCTGCCAGGTCGGCATGTTGTAGGTGATACCACCACCCGCCAGGAACTGAGTCAGTTCGGGGCTGGGAGCGATAATACCAGAACGATAAAATGCTGCTTTCTCTTCCGTTTCCTTACGGACATAGGGAGAGAAGATTTCCGGAACGATGACGTCCGAGACTAGAGTTACGGGCATGATTATTTCCTTGTGTAATTAGGGGCTTACACAGGGCCCAGGGGAATAAACTTTGTTTTGGTTTACTGGCCTGGGCATCACGCTTTGGTCAGTCGGCGGATTCGAATCACTCTACACCAACCTAGGCATGATTATTGCATAATGGTGGGCCGGACGCAACAATGCTACCGTAAGGGATGCGGTCGACCTTTTTCGCCTTTCTGTTATTACCCCTGTCCTGCTACGGACACCTGACTCCTTACGCTGGAGGGTGTGCCGCGGTCCTTACGCCGGACCCGGAACTGGTCGCGCAAACGGAAATAGCCGTCGACCGCTGGAATGCGGCCACGGGCTGTTCGCTCACCGTCGGACAGAACGGTGTAATAATCTCCTACGTCGAATCCCTCTGGATTGACGACCAGGGGAATTTACGGGAAGCCGGTGAACCCCAGACACCAGACCGACTCTGCGGCATCTATCTCAGGTCTTACGGTGAAATCCTGATTTCACAGTGGCCGAGTCACGTATGTGAGGTGCGACGAGAAATGGTCCTGACTCATGAGATCGGGCATGTGATTGCTGGAGTCGGTGGTCACTCGGAATCGGGGCTCATGGCACCCGGAGATACACCTGTAATCGACCGGATGTATATCGAGGAAAACTCCCTCAATCTCGTGTGCTCGGCCACTCCATGCCCTGCATACAACCCGGAGCCGGTCCCCAGTCTAAGCGACTTGCGTAGGCTTGGTGTGAAAGACTTGAGGTATCTTCCTTGGAGTCAAAGTCCGCCGATGACAGTGCTGCCACCGCTGGCTGTAACTCTGCCCGACGGAGAGTGACGCCCTTACGGGCCGACACCCAATCGGCTTCATTCGTGTCTCGTCGCTGCTCGGACAGGGCGATGTACCGGTGGCCTGTGTCCGTCTCGTAAAGCGCCAAGAGCAGACGGGTCAGGCCCTTGTCGCGCGGGAATTCTGCGAGTTCACGAACCAATGTGAAGGAAGACACTGGCACCATTGTTGCATGACGGTGAAAATCGTCAATCGTCGGTCGTTTTGGGTTGCCGTGGCTGAACGTGCAGGATAAGATGACTATCGATTAGGGCGTGCAGGCCCTCGAATCTGCAACGACGGGCGGAGTTACAGCCAGCGGTGGCAGCACTGTCATCGGCGGATTGACAGGCGACTAGGTGACTAGTCGCCTGTGTCCTTTACTAAATGTCTACCGATCTTCGTGGGCGAAAGCCTCGCGCAACCTACGCCGCATGTCCTCTTTCAGAGCCTTTTTATCAACAGGCTTTGCTTTCGGCTTTGGTGGTTGTTTTGGCTCTTGTTTGGGTTTGTCTTGTCTGGCCAAATTAGCGGGCCGCCTTGTAGGTTTCCATTGGACCGTTCAGGCCGGCTTGCTGCATGGCCTTCTGCCACTTGTCTGGGTTGGCCTTGATGTACTGACCACGGGCCGTCATGTTGTTGGTCTTGAACGGGTTGTTTCCTGCAACCGCACCGGACGAGCCGGTTGCGCCGCCACCGTGAGACGGCTTGGCGAGATACGAGTGGATCTGCTTCAACTCACTCAGTGCTTCTTTGACGCCGAGTCCGGGGGTAAGGCCCTTGGCGTCGTCAGCCACGACAACCTGACCTAGTTCGTCCACCGTGAGATATCGCTCGGCAATCAGCATCAGAGCGCCGTCGGGCGTGGCGTATGACTTCTCCTCAAAGCCCTGCCCGGACGCTACTTCACGAATCGCGTCATGAATCGTCCGACGCTTGTCGGCAGCCTCGTATTGGGCCAGACGCTGGTCGCGCTCGGCAACGGCTGCCTTGAATTTCTCAAGGTCGTGAAGGACCGGAGCCATCCGTGACTTGGACGCGGCTTCGACCAATGCGTCGACCTTGCTCTTGTCGAACTTACCCTGGCTGGCTTCCTCCAGCATCGGGATCTTCTCGACCAACTCGTAAATCTCGTCGGCTGACTTGCCCTCGAACTTGGCCTGCCACGCGGAAAGCTGTTCCTTGAGTTGCTTGGCGGTCTTACGCTCGTTGTTGAGCGCGCCGGTAACCTTGCTGAACTCGGTGTCGGGCTTCACGCCTTCGACCGCTAGCACGTACTTGCCGTTCGACTCCGTGTAATACTCACGCAGAGTCTCCGGAAGGTCGTCGATTGAATCTAACTGATACTTGAGAGCCATTTTATTGATTTACTGTTAGTGGGTTGGTTGGGATTAGTTTTTGACGCAGGCCTTGAGGGCCTTGACCGTCGCCTTGATTTCGCTCGGGGCCAGGCCCGCAAATTCGAGAATCTCTACGTAGTTCTCGTTGGTGAGCGCCTCGAAGAAGGCCTCGTCGGTGAAGTAGACGTAGTATGGCGCAAGAACCGCCGCCTTGCACTCAATGACCTCTACCACGTGTTCCACCTTCTGCTGCTGAGCGGAGGTGCACGCGCTCATGGCGAGCGCGCAAATTGCAATAAATAGATTCTTCATTTTGGTTTCCTTGTTACACGCCCGTCGAAGACGGAGGAATGTTTTGGGCGCCGCCGTTTTGCGGGCCAGCGATGTCAAGCGAGGCCTGAAGCCCCGGGGCGATACGCGAGATATAATCCGCGTCCTTCTCACACTGAGCGACCAGCTCTTCGAATGGCATGGACGTGTAGTTGTGGTCCGTCAGGTACTTGTGAATCGACTCCAGGCTGATGGCCGCGCCGCCCAGCATGCGGGACTCGACCAGTGCCTTGAGCTGAAGCGAGTCG
>Ga0079224_100011136_pt1 | contig 12372 bp, 10 predicted proteins | sample Stecom2015_FD_80414 | JGI IMG/M metagenome (GOLD analysis project Ga0079224, IMG submission 80414) | Agricultural soil microbial communities from Utah to study Nitrogen management - Steer compost 2015 | ecosystem: Environmental > Terrestrial > Soil > Agricultural land | place: USA: Utah... | reverse complement strand
GAGCCGCCAGGCGCGGACGGTGCGCCGGCCGATGGGGAGCAGCGCGTCGATGGCGGGCACGGCCTCGGCGTCGCGGGCGCCGACGGCGGTGGCGAGACCGGCGACCCAGGCGCCGCTGACGATGACGAGCGCCGTGACGACCGCCGGCACCTGGGGCAGGAGCGGTCCGACGAGCGCGAGCGCACCGCCGCAGACGAGCTGGACGACCCGCCGCGGTGAGCGGCGCAGCAGCACGGCGTCGGCGGCCGCGAGCGCCGCACCGGGACCGGCGAGTCGCACGAGGGCCGGGACGCCCCGCAGCCGGGAGGACCCCCGGCGCCGGTCGTGGCGCGGCCCGGTGTCGTAGGCCCGGCCCAGCGCACGGATGTCGTTGGCCAGCGCCGCCCCGCGCAGCTCGACGGCGGCGGCGCCGCGCTCCCGCAGCACGGTGTCGTGGAGCCGCGGCAGGCTGCGCAGCGCGGGCCACCACACGAGCGCGAGGAGGGCCGCCGCGCCGACGGCCGGCCACCAGGAGGCCGCGACGACGAGCGGGCCGGGCGGGGCGAGGACGAGCACGAGGGCGGTGAGGGGCGCGAGCGCGAGCAGGCCGTCCCCGACGGCGGAGGCGGTGCGCTGCCGTCCGCCGGCCTCCACGGGGACGAGGGAGAGGGCGAGGACGGCGCCGAGGGCCAGGCCGGCGAGGACGGCGGCGAGCGCGTGCAGGAGGGTGAGCGAGGGGTCGAGGGCGAGGGCGAGGAGCAGCCCGGTGAGGGCGCCGACCGACGCGGCCGCCGCGGTCGGTGCGACGAGCGACGGGCGCAGCAGCGAGCCGCGCTCCCCGGGCAGCGGCAGCCACCATCCGGCCTGCGCGGCGCCGAGGGCCACCGGGCCGGTGCGGGCGAGGACCCCGATGCCGACGCCGAGCACGGCGACGGCGCCGAGGAGCGCCAGCCAGCCGGTGTCGAGCGCCGTGCCGGCGTCCGGCGCGGTGCGGCTGAGACCGTGGCTGCGCGCGAGCGCGCCGACCATGGCGACCGTGACGGCGAGCGTGAGGACGATCGTGTAGACGTCGCTGAGCAGCTCCCCCGCGCCCTTCTCCGCGCGGATGCGCACGACGAGGCGGGTCCAGCGCCGCATCGCCCCGCCGGTCGGGTAGCCGGCGGCCCCCGTCGCGCTCACAGGGCGGCGATGGCCGCGGCGCCGGCGGCGGGGTCGAGGGTGCGCACGCCGTCGTCGTGGAGGAGGACGACGCTCGTGGCGACGCGCTCGACGACGACGGGGTCGTGGGAGGCGACGAGGACCGCCCCGCCGTCCTCGCGCTCCTCGACGAGGAGGTCGGCGAGCCGGTTGCGCATCCCGGCGTCGAGCCGCTGCTCGGGCTCGTCGAGGACGAGGAGCGAGCGGGGGCGGACGAACGCCGCGGCGAGCAGCACCCGGCGGCGCTGCCCGGAGGAGAGCGCCGAGGGCAGGGCGTCGGCCCGGTCGGTGAGGCCGAACTCCTCGACGAGGTCGGTGACGACGCTGCGGGCGTCGGGGACCCGGTGGCCCAGGGCGGTGAGGAGCAGGTGCTCGGTCACGGTGAGGCCGGGGAAGAACGCGTCGTCGCCCAGGACGCTCGCGACGGCGGCACGGACCTCCCCGAGACGCGGGTCGGGCGCGGCGCCGAGGAGACGGGCGTGGCCCCCGAGGGCCTCCTGCAGGCCGAGCACGGTGCGCAGGAAGGTCGACTTGCCCGTGCCGTTGGCGCCGATGACGGCGACGGCCTCGCCGGGGGCGACGTCGAGGTCGATGGGGGCGCAGACCGGTTCGTCGCCGTAGCCGACGCTCAGGGCCCGCGCGGAGAGAACCGGCTCAGGCATGGGCACGACCCTACTGGTGCCGCCGCGCCCGCCCGTCCGCGCCACCGCACCCGCGGCGCCTCCGCCGGCGAGGGCTCAGGAGGGCGCGTCGGGCAGGTCGCCCGTCCGGGCGCGACGCAGCGGCGAGCACACGGCGACGAGCACCGCGACGAGGAAGATCACCACGGCGAGGCCGATGGTGCGCCGGTACCCGAGGCCCCCGGCCAGCGCCCCGGCGAGCAGGGCGCCCAGCACGGCCGCCGTGCGGTTCGCGGAGCGCCGCGTCGCGTTGACCCGGCCGAGCAGGGCCCGGGGGGTCGCGGCCTGCCAGTAGCCCAGCTCGTTCGGGTCCTCGAGCCCGAGGGACAGCCCGTACAGCGCCTGGGCGACGCAGATGACGACCACGGCCGTCGAGGTCGGCCCGCCGGCCGGGGTGAGGGCGACGGCCAGCCAGGCCGCCAGGCACAGCGCCCGGCACAGGACGATCGTCCGCCCCTCGCCCACCCGGCGCCCGAACCTGGGGGCGAGCACGGCCCCGACGAACCCGCCGACCCCGGCGAGCGACAGCACTCCGCCGTAGACGGCGGCGGGGAGGCCGAGGTCCCGCAGCGCGAGGAGGGAGAAGGCCGTGAGCGCCATGCTGTTGGCGAGGAACCACACGTGCGTGGAGACCGCCAGCGGCGCCAGGGTCGTGTGCCCGTAGACGAACCCGAGACCCTGCCGGATGCTGGGCCACAGCCGGGCGTGGCCGACGCGCCCGGGCGACGGCTCCGGGCGACGGATCCGCAGGACGAGGGCCGCCGCGGCGAACCGGCTCACGCTGCCGGCCGCCAGCGCCAGCGGCGCGCTCAGCACCCCGACGAGCATGCCGCCCAGGGCGGGCCCTGACGTCTGCGCCACGGTGGCCGACTGACCGGTCCGGGCGTTGGCGACGACGAGCAGCCGGCGCGGCACGAGGTCGGGGAGGTAGCTCTGCTCCGCGGCCGCCGTGAACACGGCGCAGCCCCCCGCGGCGAGGAGCACGAGCGCGACGGCCGTGACGGAGAGCAGGCCGAGGAGGTGGAGGGCGGGGACGAGCAGGAGGAGCACGCCCTGCGCGACGTTCGTGACGACGAGGGTCGGCCGGCGCCGCCACCGGTCGACATATGCGCCGGCGAGGAGCCCGACGAGCAGGTAGGGCAGGAACTGGGCCGCCCGGACGAGACCGACCTCCGTCTCGGAGGCGTCGAGCACGCCGACGACGAGCACGTCGACGACGACGGGCGTGATCGCGAGCCCGACCGCACCGATCGCGTCGGCGTACCAGTAGGACCGGAAGTCCCGGAGCGCCAACGGCTCGCGCGGGCTCCCGTCCCCCACCCCCGTCGCCCGGACCAACGTGTCAGGTGCGGTCGAGGAACTCGGCGCGCTCGGGGTCGAGCTGCTCGGTGATCGCCTGCCCCAGCGCGGGGTAGGCCGCGAGGGTGCGGTCCCGGTCGACGATCTTGCGGGCGTCCCACCGCGCCTGCTCGATGACCTTGGTGTCGGTGAGCACGCGCAGGAGCCGCAGCGAGCTGCCGCGGCCGGACTGGGCGGCGCCGAGGATGTCCCCCTCGCGGCGCTGCTCGAGGTCGACCTGGGCGAGCTCGAACCCGTCGGTGGTCGCCTCGAAGGCGCGCAGCCGGGTCATCGCCGGCGTGTGCTCCTTCGCGGTGGTCCACGCGATGCACGTGCCGGCGCGGCTGCCGCGGCCGATCCGCCCGCGCAGCTGGTGCAGCTGGGAGATGCCGAAGCGGTCGGCGTCCATGATGACCATGACCGAGGCCTCGGGGACGTCGACGCCGACCTCGACGACGGTGGTGGTGACGAGCACGGGCGCCTCTCCGGAGGCGAAGGCCGCCATCGCGGTGTCCTTCTCCTCGGGGGTCATCCGCCCGTGGAGCTCGCCGATGCGCAGGCCGGCGAGCGCGGGGTGCTCCCGGAGGATCGCGGCGACCTCGTCGACGGCGGCGAGCTGCGGCTTGCCGTTCCCGCCGGCCGGCGCGGCCGTGCCGGTGGCGCCCGGCCCGCCGCCGCCGGCCGGGGCACCGTCGGCGGCGTCCGGGTCCTCGAGGAACTCGCCCTCGACGTCGTCCCCCTCGGAGGTGATGCGCGGGCAGACGACGTAGACGCGCCCGCCGTCGTCGATCTCCTCCCGGGCGAGCTCCCACGTGCGCTGCGCCCACCGGGGATGGCCGGACGGCGCGAGGAACGTGCGGATGCCAGACCGCCCCGCGGGGATCTCGCGCAGGGTGGAGGTCTCGAGGTCCCCGAAGACCGTCATCGCCACCGTCCGCGGGATGGGCGTCGCCGTCATGACGAGGAGGTGCGGGGTGACCGCGGCCTTGGCGCGCAGGGCGTCGCGCTGCTCGACGCCGAAGCGGTGCTGCTCGTCGACGACGACGAGGCCGAGGTCGGCGAACTGCACCCCCTCGGACAGCAGCGCGTGGGTGCCGATGACGATGCCCGCCTCGCCCGAGGCGGCGGCGAGCAGCGCCTTCTTCCGCGCCGCGGCCGGCAGCGAGCCGGTGAGCAGCTCGACCCGCGTGGCGTCCTCCGCCCCGCCGAGCATGCCGGCCTCGGCGAGCGGGCCGAGCATCGCGCGGATCGAGCGGGCGTGCTGCGCCGCGAGCACCTCGGTCGGCGCGAGGAGCGCGGCCTGTCCGCCGGCGTCGACCACCTGGAGCATGGACAGGAGGGCGACGACGGTCTTGCCCGAGCCGACCTCGCCCTGGAGCAGCCGCTGCATCGGCCACGGCCGGGCGAGCTCGCGGGAGATCTCGGCGACGACCTCCTGCTGCCCCTCGGTGAGGGTGAACGGGAGCCGGGCGGTGAACGCGTCCCGGATGCCGCCCTCGCGTGCCTCCCGGGCGGTCGCGGCCTCGGCCTCCGCCTCGGCGCGGCGCACGGCGAGCGCCGTCTGGAGCACGAACGCCTCCTCGTAGCGCAGCCTCCGGCGGCCGAGCTGCCAGTCCTCCTCCGTGCGCGGGGCGTGGACGAGCCGGAGCGCCTCCCGGAGCGTGGGCAGCCCGTCCCGCTCGAGGATCTCGGCGGGGACGGGGTCGGGGACGTCGGACTCGTCGAGCGGCTCGAGCACGGTCTGGACCGCGCCGCGGATCCGCCACGTGGGGAGCGCGGCGGTCGCGGCGTAGATCGGCGTGGGCCGCGACATCCGCTCGAGCGCTGCGGCCCTGTCCTCCTCGTCCTCGGCGTCGAAGAACTCGAACCCCGGGTTCTTGAGCATCCGCTTGCCGCCGAAGTTCTCGACGGTGCCGGTGAACAGCCCGACCCGGCCCGCGTAGAGGCGCCGCTCGCTGCTCGCGAGGTACCCGTGGGCGCCGAAGAACCGCAGGGTGAGCTCCCCCTGGCCGTCGGTCACCGTGACGTCGAGCATCGAGGTGCGGGGCTTGCGGGTGGGTCGCAGCGACGTGCGCACGATCCGGGCGTTGACGGTCACGTGGTCGCCGAGCGGGAGGTCGCCGAAGTCGGTGAGGCGGCTCGGGTCGCTGTAGCGGCGCGGGTAGTGGCGGACGAGGTCCCAGCCGGTCTCCAGGCCCAGCTTGGCCAGGGCCTTGGCGGTGCGGTCCCCGACGAGCCGGGACAGCGGTGTGCTCAACGCGGTCACTGGACCCCCAGGAGGACGTCGGGCGTGGCCTGTCCACCGTCGAGGACGACGACCTCGGCGAGCGGCGCGGCCGCGGCGACGACGGCGCCCAGTGCGGCCTCGACCCGCGCCCGGGCGGGTGTGCCGGGACCTGCAGCGGTGCCGACGACGGCGGTGAGGACCTCGGTCCCCGGGCCCAGCAGGCGGCGGGCGGCGTCCGCGACCTCGGCGGCGGCGCACCCGGCGGTGCGCAGACGGGCGACGACGTCGGCGGCGGCGTCCCGACGCTCCGTCGCGCCCGCAGCGGGCTGCTGCTCCCCGACGACGGCGAGGACGGCCACCTCGTCGCGCGTGCCGGCGACGGCGACCCGCGGGGCGCCGGGGAGCGGCGCGTCGCCGGACGCGGCGGCCCCGGGGAGCCCGGCGGCGAGGACGGCCGACTCCTCGTCGCACGGCAGGACGAGGACGTCGGCCGCGCCGGCGTCGACCACCCCTCGCTCGAGGCCCGCCGGGTCCGGGTGGACGACGACGCACGCGCCGGTGGCGGCGAGCGGCGCGGCGAGGCCGGGCAGCCGCGTGCACGCGACGACGCCGAGGGGCGGCACGGTCAGCGGGCGGACCCCGACCTGCTCCACGTCGGCGGGCGCCGCGAGGACGGCGGCGGGCTCGTCGGTGTGGACGTGCACCTGCCACAGCCCGCGCGCGCCGGGCCGGTCGGCACCTCCGACGACGGCGACGGACTCCCCCGCGGCGGCGAGCCGGGCGCGCAGCTCGTCGGCGGCGTCGACGGTGGCGTGGAGGACGTACATGACCTCGTAGGCGGCCGCCCTGCCGGGATCGACGACGCTGCCGCCCAGGGCGCACGCGGGACCGGTGGCGGCAGGGCGCGGGACGGACCACAGGCTCGCGAGCGCCTCGCGGGCCCGGGCGGGGGCGGGCGCGGCGTCGTCGTCGAGGACGGAGGCGAGGGCGGCGAGGAGGATGACGTACCCGGCGGCCCCGGCGTCGACGACGTCGCGCTCGGCGAGGACGGCGAGCTGGCTGCGGGTGCCGGCGAGCGCCTCCTCCGCGGCTCGGGCAGCCGCGGCGGCGACCTCGGCGACGTCCGCGCCCGGGTGCCCGAGGCCGCCGGTGGCGCGCACCCCGCCGGGGGCGTCGCCGACGGCGTCGACGCCTGCCGCGCCGCTGCCCGTGCCGACCACCTCGCGCGCCGCGAGGGCGGCGGCGTCGGCGACGGTGAGGACCGTGCCCTCGACCGGCCGCGCGACGGCCCGCCGGGCCTCCTCGGCGGCGGCCGTGAGCGCCTCGGCCAGCGCCCGCGCGTCGAGCGACTCGCGCCCTGCCGTGGCCCGGGCGAGACCCCGCATGGCCTGGCTGAGGATGACGCCGGAGTTGCCCCGCGCCCCGACGAGCGCGCCGCGGGCCGCGGCGGCCGTGAGCTCACCCAGGCCGGCGTGCGGGCCGAGCGCCGCGGCGGAGCGTGCCGCCCCCGCGAGGGTGAGGACGAGGTTCGTGCCGGTGTCCCCGTCGGGGACGGGGAAGACGTTGAGGACGTCGACCTGCCGGCGGACGGCGAGGAGGGACCGGAGCCCCTGCTCGAACCAGCGGCGCACCTGCGCCGGGCCGAGCACGGTGAGCGTGTCGGTCACGGTCCGTCCTCCCGTTATGATCGGTGTCGTTCCAGGCTATAAGCACGCACCGACACGGTGCGTGAGGTGTGTCGCACCGTTTGGGGCCGACCAGCGGCGTCGGGTATCCTGCTGAGGTTGCCCTCCCGGGGGCGGCCAGGTGCCGTGCGGCGCCGGCCATACTGACCATCCACGATCACCCGGTCGTGTGCCAGCAAGAGATTCAGGAGAAGACCGTGGCTGCCACCTGCGACGTCTGCGGCAAGCACCCCAGCTTCGGCAAGTCTGTCTCGCACTCCCACGTGCGGACGAGCCGTCGGTGGAACCCGAACATCCAGCGCGTGCGCACCAACGTGAACGGCACCGCGAAGCGGATGAACGTCTGCACCTCGTGCCTCAAGGCCGGCAAGGTCCAGCGCGCCACCAGCGCCTGACCGGCCGCCCGGCCCACCGGGTGATCTGAAGCGAGGCCCAAGGGCCGCCCGACTCGGTCGGGCGGCCCTTCGGCATGCCCGGGGACGTCCGCACCCGGGGGGCGAGGTCCGGCTCCGCTGCGCCACTACGCTGTGCCGATGCGCGAGCTCACCACCGACCGGCTGACCCTGCGCCCGTGGACGGAGGACGACGTCGACTTCGCCCTCGACCTCTACTCCCGGTGGGAGGTCCAGCAGTACCTCGGGACGGCGCCGCAGGTGCTCACCGACCGCGCCGAGGCGGTCGCGCGGGTCGAGCGGTTCGCCGCCCTCGACCACCCGGTGCACGGCATCTGGCTCGTCGCCGACCGCACGAGCGGGCAGCCCCACGGCACCCTGCTCCTCAAGGACATCCCGGCCTCGGGCCCGGAGCTCCGGCCCTCCGGGGACACCGAGATCGGCTGGCACCTCCACCCCGACTCGTGGGGCCACGGCTACGCGACCGAGGCCGCGCGGCGGGTCCTCGAGCACGCGTTCGCGGCCGGCCTCGAGCGGGTGGTCGCCGTGACGTACCCGCAGAACCTCGCTTCGCAGCGGGTGGCGCTCCGGATCGGGATGACGCACCAGGGACTCACCGACCGCTACTACGACACGACCTGCGAGCTGTTCGTCGTGGAGCGGGCGGCGGGCCCGGCCTGACCGGGTGGCCGGGCCGGGTCCGCCGCCGGCTCACGGCGCCCGGTGGCCCTCCTCGAGCTCGGGGACGCGGGAGGCGAACCGTGCGGCGACGTCCTCGTTCGACACGGTCGGCGCGGCGACGTTCGCGCTCTGCCACAGCGGCAGGTCCGGGTCGAGCTCGTCGGCGAGGACGAGCACGGCGTCCCAGACCGCGGCGTTGACGACCGAGGACAGCGGGGCCGTGCGGGGACCGCTCGGCGGCCACGCCGCGTCCCCCGGCGGGACGAGCGTGTCGACGACGACGTCGCTGATCTCGTACAGCCGCCTCCCGGCGCGGAGCGGGGCCCGCTCCGAGGCGGCCCGCGACGTCACGGCGACGACGGTCGCCCCGGCCTCCCGGCCGAGCTGGGCGGCCTCGACCGGGTAGTGGTTGATCCCGGAGTTGGAGAAGACGACGAGGACGTCGCCGGGACCGAGCTGTGCGCCCGCGAGGACCCGGCCGGCGAGACCGGGGGTGCGCTCCGCCGTCGTCGACCGCAGGGCGCCGCGGAGCGGGAGGAGGTCGGGGTGCCAGAGCGGGCGGACGTGGGCGAGACCCCCGGCCCGGTAGAAGCTCTCGATGACCCCCGCGATCGAGTGCCCGGCTCCGGTCGTGTGGACCAGCCGGTCCTCCCGGGCCGCGCGGACGACCGCCTCGGCCGTCGCGCGGAGGTCCGGCGCGGCCTCGGTGAGCACCCGGGTCACGTGCCCGGTGAGCAGGCGGGTGAGCTCGGTGAGTGCGTCAGCCATCGAGGACCTCCGCGAGGTGCCGCTCCGCCTCGGCCGGGTCGGCCGCCTGCCGGAGCCGGTCGGCCAGGCCCGCGCCGAGACCGGACGCCACGGCCTTGATCATCGCCATGTGGTCCCCGCCCGAGGAGAAGGCGAGCAGGACGTCGACCGGGTCGTTCGTCGGATGGCCGAACTCCACCGGGGTGTCCAGGCGCAGGACGGCCAACCCCTCCCGGGTGCTCGCCTCCACCTGGGCGTGGACGAGGGCCACCCCGCGGGTGAGGACGATGTACGGCCCGTGCTCCTCGACGCCGGCGACGCAGGCCGCGGGGTAGTCCTCCCCTGCGGTCCCGAGGCCGACGAGCAGCTCGGCGGCGGCCCGGGTCCCCTCGCGCCAGTCGGCGACCGACGGCGCGAAGGCGGCCGCCACCGGGGTCACAGCCACCCGGCCTCCTCGAGCGCCGGGCGCAGCCGGGCCTCGAGCGCCCCCTCGTCGATGAAGTCGTCGACCGTGACGACGACGGGGGCGGCGCCGGTGAGCTCGTCGACGTGCATGCCCTGGCCGACGATGACGTCGGCCTGCGTGCTCCGCGCGGCCGACAGGTCGGTGTTCTCGACGGTGGCCGGGACCCCGAGGCGCGCGAGCACCGTCTCCGTCGTCATCCGCAGGATGAGGCTCGTCCCCATGCCGAGGCCGCACACGGCGAGCACCTTGAGCGGGTCGGGTCGGTCAGACATCGCGTCCTCCAGTGGTCGTGGTCGGGGCGCCGGAGGTCCCGGCGGCCCCGCTGGTCGGGCGGCCGGCGGCGTCCGGCTCGTCCGAGGTCGGTCGGTCGGTGTCCACCCGCCGCGCCCGGCGTCCGAGCAGGAGGAGGACGGCGACGGTGAGGACGAGGACCGCGCCGGCGACCACCCAGGCGGCGGCCGCACCGAGCGGCGCGAGCAGCTGCGCGGCGCCGAGCACGAGCCAGCCGACGGCGTACCAGTCCGGGTCGGCGAGGGTGGCGATCTCGGGTGCGGTGTCGCCGTACAGGCCCCACCCGATCCACTGGCCGAAGGCGAGGAGCACGCCGTTGACGAGGCCGCCGAAGACCGCGCCGCGCCAGCCGGCCACGGCGTTGCCGAAGACCCCGCCGGAGCCGCCGCCGAAGAAGAGCATGATCATCGGCGGGACGAGGACGAACCAGCCGGCGGCGGCGAAGATCCCCATGAGGAGGAGGAAGACGACCGTCGAGCTGAGGAAGCCGATCATCACGGCGGTCGGCGCCTTGGGGAAGACGACGGGGATGTCGAGGGCCGGCCGGGTGCCGGGCAGCACCTTGTCCGAGATGCCCTTGAACGCGGGGACGATCTCCGCGAGGAACATCCGCACGCCGAAGAGGAGGATGGCGATGCCGGCGGCGAAGCGGAGCGCCTGGGTGAGGCCCCAGGCCCACGGGAGCAGCTCGGAGTCGGCCATCTGCTCCTGGACGACCGCGCTGTCCGCGAAGGCGATCGCGACGAGCATGATGACGGCGATGATGAGCGCGGTGGAGACGTTGATGTCCTTGAAGAAGGACAGCTGGCGCGGGAGCTTGAGCTTCTCCGAGTCGTGCTTCTCGGCGTCGCCCAGGCGCAGCGCCCGCGAGCCGTAGCCCGCCAGCAGCGCGACGCTCGACGTCGTGTGGCCGAGGCCGAACTGGTCGTGCCCGGTGACCCGGCGCATGAGCGGCGCGGTCCACAGCGGCTGCAGCGTCCAGTAGCAGGCGATGATCACCGCGCCGGCGATGATCAGCGTCGTGCGCGAGATGTCGGTGAACACCTCGGCGAGGGAGGCGCCGATGACGATGCTCATCCAGAACATCAGGTGCCCGGTGAGGTAGACGTAGCGCGCGGCTGGGAAGACCCCGACGAGCAGGAGGTGGATGACGAAGCCGACGGCGATGATCATCGGCACCGCCGAGCCGGTGCCCGCGAGGAAGTCGTTGAGCGTGCTCGCGGCGGACGGTGGCTCCAGGCCGACCGCGCTCGAGACGATCGCCTGGAAGGCGACGAGGCCGCCGACGAAGACGTCGACGCCGAGGGTGAGGATGACGACGCCGACGACGGCGCGCAGGGTGCCGCCGACGACGGTCTCGACGGGCTTGCGCTGGAGGAGCAGGCCGACGAGGGCGATGATCCCGATGAGGATCGGGACCTGGTTGAAGATGTTGTTCGCGATCCCGGTGAGGACGTCCTGCACGAGGTCCACGATGGCCTCCGTTCGGGGAAGTGGCTCAGCCCCGAGAGGGCGCGGGAACCGCACCGCTCCCCGCGGTCCTCTCGACGCTGAGTGGTGGCGGTCACAAACTAGGGACCGCCCCACCCGCGGTCAAGCAGCCCCGCCGTCGGCGTGGCGGCGTCCCGCGCGGCCGCCGGACGGCGCCGGACGGCGGTCAGTGGCCCCGGAGGAAGTCCGCGACGACCGTCCGGGAGACCGCGACGTCGACGACGAGCACTCCCTGCGCCCCCGCGCGGGCCCACTCCCCCACGACGTCGAGCTCGGCGAGCCGGGTGACCCGCGTACCGCCGGCGCCGAGCGCGCGGCCGAGCGCGGCGAAGTCGACGTCGTCGAGCAGCATCCCGCGCCGGTCGACACCCTTGACGCCGTACTGGTGCAGCTCGGCCCCGTAGGCGGCGTCGTTGAACACGACGACGACGCCGGACCGCACCTCGGACACGAACGTCACGAGGTCGGCGAGCCCCATGGTCCCGCCGCCGTCCCCCATGACGAGCACCGTCGGGCGGTCCGGGCGGGCGCGCGCGGCGCCGACGGCCGCGGCGGAGCCGAGCCCGATCGTCTGCAGCGCCGTCCCGACGAGGACGAACGCGCTCGGGTCGCTCAGCCGCGCGTGCTGCGGCATCCACCCGATGAACTGCCCGCCGTCCGGCACGACGGCCCGGTCCGGCGGGAGGAGCTCGTCGAGCCGCCGGGCGACGAGGCGCGGGTCGAGCCGGCCGTCCTCGGCGAGCTCGGGCAGCCCGGAGAGGTCGGCGCGCAGGTCCTGCGCCGCGTGCGGGGCGCGCTCCCGCCAGGTGCGCCGCGCCGGGGACGGCGCGTCGTCGTCGTCGAGCGCAGCGAGGAGCGCGGCGGCGAACGCGGCGGCGTCGGCGCGGACGTACCGGGTCACCTGCCCGTGGGTCGCGACCGGCCCGAGGTCGACCTGGACCACCTCGCGGGCGCCGCCGAGCAGCCGCCCGCGCCGGTCCTGGAAGTCGTTGAGCGAGATCCCGACGGCGAGGACGACGTCCGCCCGGGTGACCAGCTCCCAGCCGGCCGGGGTGCTGAAACCGCCGGCGATGCCGAGGTCCCACGGGGCGCGGGGCAGCCCGATCGCGGTTGCGGACGTCGCGTACAGCGCGCCGACGCGGTCACCGACGCGGCGCAGCCGCCCACCGGCGCCGGCGAGGTGGGCGCCACGTCCGAG
>Ga0079224_100011135_pt1 | contig 12374 bp, 12 predicted proteins | sample Stecom2015_FD_80414 | JGI IMG/M metagenome (GOLD analysis project Ga0079224, IMG submission 80414) | Agricultural soil microbial communities from Utah to study Nitrogen management - Steer compost 2015 | ecosystem: Environmental > Terrestrial > Soil > Agricultural land | place: USA: Utah... | reverse complement strand
GCTCCGCGTTACACTGTGTCGGCATCGGGGCTCTCCGGTGGGTGAGTTAACTCGTCGTCGTAACACAAGTTTTACTCACTCACTGCCCCGATGCACCCTCCATCGTGAGAAATCCGGGCTAGAAGACATCGCCCGGCGTCCTTTCATCACGATCGGTTTCACCGCGCTGCTCATGCTCGTTCCGCTCGCGGTCACCTCCACCAACGGCATGATGCGCCGCCTGGGCGCACGCTGGAAAACCTTGCATCGGCTCATCTATCCGATCGCCCTGCTGGGCGTTTGGCACTACTACTGGCAGGTGAAAGCCGACGTGCGCGAGCCGCTCGTATATCTCGCGGTGCTCCTGTTGCTCCTCGGCTGGCGAGCGCGCAGACGCCTCGGCGTGATCGCGCTACATCGACGTGCGAATGCTCCATAGCTCGGGAAAGAACCGCAGCTCGAGCGCCTTGTTCAGATAGGCGACGCCGCTGGTCCCGCCCGTCCCGCGCTTGTAGCCTATGATGCGCTCCACCGTCTTCATGTGACTGAACCGCCAGAGCTGGAACTTGTGATCGAGGTCGACCAGTTTCTCCGCGAGATCGTACAGGTCCCAGTTCTCCTCGACGCTGTGATACACGGCGAGCCAGGCCGCGGCGACCTGCTTGCTGGGCTCGTAAGGCCGCGACCAGTCGCGGTCCAGATGGCTCTCCGGAATCTCGAAACCGCGCCGACTGAGCAATCGTAGCGACTCATCGTAGATGCTCGGGCTGTGCAGCGCCTGTTGCAGCGCTTCGTAGTGCCGCGGATCGCGCTTGTGCACCAACGTCAGGTCTGCGTTCTTCGCGCCGATGATGAACTCGAGCATGCGGTATTGATACGACTGGAAGCCCGAGGCCCGCCCGAGGTGATTACGGAACAGCGAGTACTCCGCGGGCGTCATCGTCGCAAGCACATCCCATGACTGCACGAGCTGCCCCTGGATGCGCGAGACGCGCGCCAGCATCTTGAACGAGGGGCCAAGGTCGTCGCGCCGGATATGATCCAGCGCTGCGGTGAGCTCGTGCAGGCATAGCTTCATCCACAGCTCCGAGGTCTGATGGATGATGATGAACAGCATTTCGTCGTGCTGCACCGAAACCGGCCGCTGCGCGGACAGGATCTGGTCGAGTCCGAGATACTCGCCGTAGCTTTGCGACTCGCCCAGGTCCCAGTGCACCTGTTCGTCGGAGAGATCGACCGGTCGACGCGGGGGGAGATCGGAGCTCATAAGAAGCGGTTAGCGGTTAGCGGTTAGTCAGAGGCGGCGCCCCCGCGGTTCGGCCGGAGCACAGTCGCGACTCAACATGGGCAGGCCCGATCTCGGTAGTAGCACACATTCGATCCGGTCGGAGCACAGTCGCGATTCAACTCCGAACTAACCGCTAACCGCTTCTCAAACAAACACCCAACCGGGCACGTATCGCCAGCCGCGCACCAGCTCCCGATCGAGCCGCCGGTACTCCGGCTCGTGCGCCTCGACCAGCGACCAGAAGCGGCGAGAATGATTCATGTGCCTGGTGTGCGCCAGCTCGTGAATCAGCAGGTAGCGCATCACCGCTGGCTCCAGGAACAGAACGCAGGCGTTCAGGCTGATGGTGCCGCTCGCCGAGCAGCTTCCCCAGCGGGTCCGCTGGCGGCGGATCTGTACGCGCGCAAAGCGGAAGCCGCCGCCGTGCGCCGCACGGGCCAGCTCGCGCGGCAGCTCCTGGCCCGCCATCTTCATGAACCACTCGCGCAGGCCGCGCGCTACGGCGGCGTCATCGTGCAACGGCCCGCTCAGCTGCAGCCGACTGCTCGCGTAGTCGCAGCGCACCTGGATCTGCCCTGTCGGGCGCGGCTCGTACTGCACCGTGAAGCAGCGCGACACGGCCGGCAGATGGATCTGCGCCGGGCGGCGCTCATCGATGAGTCCGCGTTGCGCCGAAAGATCTTCGACACGCCGATCGATCCACTCCCGATGCGCCCCCACGAAGCGCTGCACCGCCGCCGCGGAGGCGCCTGGCGGCGCGACGACCTCGACCCGTCCGCCTGGGTACACGCGCACCGTCAGCCGGCGGGCGCGCCGGCTGACGCGTACGGTCCAGCGCTCGGAAATCTCGCGTGCGTCGAAAAGCTGCAGCTGTGCTGCGCCGGGTGTGCTGCGGACCACCTTGCTCATCGCTCAAACCTCGGCGCGCGCCGCTCGACTATGGCGGTTCGGCTGAACCGCGTCGAGCGCAAGGATCGAGGCGTTGCAAGACGGCGTTTCACTGGCCGGCTCATCCGATCATCGAGACCTCTGGTCGGCGCTGCGCAGCAGCGCCTGCGCTTGATGAAAGTCAGGCGCGATCACCAGTGCGCGCTCGAGCGCCTCGCGAGCTGCGAGCGACTCGCCGCGCCGCAGACAGCTTGCGCCGAGCAGCATCAGGCTTTCGGCGTGACCCCAGTCTGGCGCGCCGGCCGTGTGCGGCGGAGCGGTCTGGAACGCGCGGACCACTGCACGCCACACGTCGGGCGCCTCTGATGCGCGATCACACATCGCTTGGATCAGAAGCACACGCGGATTGTCCGGGGCGATCTCGAGCGCCGTGCGCAATGGCTTCGGCCGGCAGCGCGGCTGGTCGGACACACCGGAGGAGAATCCCGCGCACACCGAGAGGATTGCGTATGCCTCCGCCATCCGCCGGTCGGCGGACGTCGAACTCTCCGCATGGCGTGCGCAATCGCGCGCGGCGCGCGAGCCGTCCGAACCTGCGTGGTCGGGACGACCGACGCCCGCAGCCTCGAGCTGCGCCAGCCGCCAGTGCCCGTACGCGAGCCAGTAGGACTTCAGCGACGTACGCCGCCCCGCCTCCATGTTCTCGACGAGCTGCAACACTTCCTGCAATGCGCGTACATCGTCCGTGTAGTAGGCGTACTGCAGCCGCGCCGCTGCGTCGTCGAGCTCCTCGACGCTGGACGGGTCGGCTGCTCCCGAGTACGAGGCCGCCAACAGCAGCACACAGCCGTATACGACGCGTCGCAGCCGCAGCGTCGGCTTCACAGCAGAACGACGCCTTACACTACAATTCATGCTCGAACGATAGCACAGGCATTGGAACCCGATTTGCCCTCCTGCGAAAGCGCTGCACCTCTCGAGCTGATCGACGTGGGCGTCAACCTGGCGCACGACAGCTTCGATCACGATCGCGCTGCCGTCATCGAGGACGCAGCTGCGGTCGGCGTCACGCGCATGGTGATCACCGGCAGCTGCCTCGCAAGCACGCGCGCCGCCATCGAGCCTGTCCGCCAATACCCGACGCGCATGAGGTGCACGGCGGGCGTTCATCCACATCACGCAAGCGAGCTCGAAGCGGCTCAGTTTGTGCAGTTGCGCGAGTTGGCGCAGCGCCCGGAGGTCGTTGCAGTCGGAGAGTGTGGGTTGGATTATTACCGCAACTTCTCGCCGCGTGACGCCCAGCTACGCGCTTTCCGCGACCAGCTGGAGCTCGCAGTCGAGCTGGGTAAACCCGTATTCCTCCACCAGCGTGACGCCTTTGCGGACTTCATGAAGGTCATGCGCGAATACCGCCCCCGCCTGGCCGGCGGCGTGGCGCATTGCTTCACGGACGGCGTGGAGCAGGCGCGCGCCCTCCTAGACATGGATCTGTACATCGGCGTCACCGGCTGGATCTGCGACGAGCGGCGCGGGCTGCATCTGCACGACGTCGTTCGCATGATTCCGCAGGATCGGCTGCTCGTCGAAACGGACGCACCCTATCTGTTGCCCCGTGATCTGCGCCCACCGCCCAAAAGCCGGCGCAACGAGCCCAAGTACCTGCCGCATGTTCTCAGAACCATCGCCGCCGCCCGTGGACAGACGCCCGAGTCGCTGGCGCTGGCGACCACGCGCAACGCGCTCACTCTGTTCGGGTGGGCCGGCGAATCACATCGAGGAGCCTGCTGATGAGTCCGTCGCTCGATCAGGCGCGTCTCGACCAGTTCATTGACGAGATCTGGGATCGCTCCATCATTCCGACTCTGTGCGAGTACACCCGCATCCCAAACAAGTCGGCGCATTTCGACCCGCAGTGGGAAGCGCACGTAAACGCGTCACCGCCTGCGTCGCCCACGTTTTAGCGCAGCACGCGCGACGAGGCCGAGCGGGACCACGCATCGGAAGCGTTGCGTCGAGCATCTGGTATGGACTGGTGCGCGTCCTCGAAGCGGCCGCGCTGGCGCGGACCCGTGCGCGATCCGAGCCGGCGATCAAGCCGATAGCGGATTCGGCTCTGCGTGCTTGCGCACGTTGGCCCAGACCTCGCCGAAGGCCGCGGTGATGGCGCCGCGGGCCGCGTCTACCGGTGGGAACTCCAGCGTCAGCTCGTCGATGCGCAACGCATTACGCGGCTTGCCCTTGGGGAACTCGCTTTGCAGCGTGAACAGCAAACGCCCCTCGACCGGCACATCTTCAGTCAGCAACCGCACGGCGGCCATCCGGTCGTAGAGGGCGTGCTGCGGGTTCGGGAAGGTGTAGCGTCGCTTCTTGCCGATCGCCGTCCATTCCAGCATCTGGTCGCCGCCGAAGATTGCGCCGGGCCGATCGAGCAGATCGGCCACCAGCAGGCCGCGCTGGGTGAGCAGCAAGTATTGGATGTGGATCTGTCCGCCGTTGCCGTTCGGCAGCAGCACATTTTTCAGCATCTCGTACGCGACGCTCGCGATCGCAGCCTCGGTGTCGCGCCGGACGCGCCAGCGGCGGTAGAGGATGTAGACCCAGACCGCCGCGGCGATGACGACCGTCGCAGCAGCGATCGGCCAGACCCAGGACGGGACCTGTTCCAGGTACTCGAGCATCACGGCTTCTGCATCTGCTCGCGCAGCGCCTGAAGATCCGCCTCGATCTCCGTTTCCTGGCGCGGCAGCGACAGGAGTTTCTCCAGACTTGGCGGGACGGGGACTTCCCGTCCGGTCTGCGCTTCGACGATATCGTGAAACTTGGCCGGATGCGCCGTGGCCACGATCACCCAATGGCCGCGCGCGCCGCGCGCCAGCAGCCGGCGGAAGACCTTGGCCGCCGTCGCCGTGTGCGGGCACCAGAGCTGATTCAGCTCGTGCGCATCGCGCCGCATGGTCGCGCGGATCTCGATGTCGTCCACACTCGAGGCGCCGATCTGGCTCTGCAGCTCCTCGAAGTTGGAGTGCAGCGTGCGCAGACGCTCCATGTTGCTCGGATTGCCCACATCCATGGCCGAGGCGAGCGTCGCGACGCTCGGGCGCGGCCGCCATTCACCGTCGCGCAAGAATTCCGTGATCGCAAGGTTGGCGTTGGTCGCGAGCACGATCTCGCCAATCGGCAGGCCGACATGGCGCGCCCACAGGCAAGCGAGCGCATTGCCCAGATTCCCGGTCGGTACGATGAAGTTCGCGCGCCGGCCGGTTTCGCGCCACAACTGCAGCCCGGCCTGCGCGTAGTAAGCCATCTGCGGCAAGAGCCGCCCGATGTTGATGCTGTTGGCGGAGGAGAGCTGATGCGATTCGGCGAGCGCCGGGTCGCGGAACGCCTCCTTCACCATGCGCTGACAATCGTCGAAGGAGCCGCGTACGGCGAAGGTGCGCACATTGCCGCCCCAGCAGGCCAGTTGCTGCGCCTGGCGCTGCGAGACCAGTCCCTTCGGGTAGAGAACGACCACTTCGACCCACGGTTTATTGTGGAACGCCGCTGCGACCGCACCTCCAGTATCGCCGGAGGTGGCCACCAGGATCGTCAACTTGCCCGGCTCGCCGCGGCGGATACGCGCCAGGCACGCCGCCAGAAAGCGTGCGCCGAAATCCTTGAACGCACAGGTGGGCCCATGGAACAGCTCCAGCACTGAAGCCGGCGCGGGCGCATTCTCCAGATGCACGAGCGGCGCAGGAAAGCTGAACGCTTCGCGACAGATCGCGCCCAACTCGGTCGCCAGCGGATCGCCTTCGAAGAACGGCTCGAGCAGTCGCTCGGCGATCTGCGGAAGATCTTGCAGTCCTTCGAAATTGCGGGGCGTGAAGTGCGGAAATTCTTCCGGTACGTACAGTCCGCCGTCCGGCGCAATGCCTCGTGCAATCGCCTCGCTCAGGGTGGCGCGCTGCTGCGGGTCGCGCGTGCTTACATACTGCATGCGTTGCTCGTCGATCGATGCCGATTCACCAGAGGTCCGCCGTCAATCGACGATGCGCGCCCCCGCCGGCTCGACCGGCGAGATCCACGCATCGGATTCCAGGCCATGCGCCCTGAACGCCTCGACCATGGCGTTGCGGATCGCGTCGGCGTCCGGCGCCACGCACCAGGCGAAAACGGTCGGGCCGGCGCCGGAAATCGAGCAGCCAAGCGCCCCGTTGCACAGCGCGCCCTCCTTCACTGCGTCGAAGCCCGGAATGAGCGTCTTGCGCTGCGGCTCGATCACCACGTCCTCGAGCGAGGCGCGGATCAGCGGCAGGTCGTTCGTGAAGCAGCCGGTGAGAAAGCCGGCCAGGTTCGCCGATTGCCAGATCACGTTGGACAGATCGATCGAGCGATTGAGAATCTCGCGCGCGGCTCGCGTCGCGAGTTGCATGTGCGGATGCACCAGCACGCAACGCACGCCCGCCGGCACTGGGATCTGCTTTACGTTGGGGTCGTCGATGCCGACGGTCAGCACCAGTCCGCCGAACAGCGACGGCGCGATATTGTCCACGTGCACCGCGCCGCTCGCGACGGCTTCGCCCTGCATCGCAAACTTGAGCAGCTCGAGCTGCGAGCGCGGCTGCGGGAGGAGCGCATTCACCGCGACGACCGCCGCGACCGCCGAGGCCGCCGAGCCGCCCAGTCCCGAGCCGATGGGAATGCCCTTCTCGATGGCGAGTTCGACGCCGAAATCGAGCCCGAGATCGCGCACCATGCTGAACGCGGCCATACCGGCGGTGTTGCGCTGCGCATCCAGCGGCAGCTCGACCGCCGAGCCCGTGATCGAAGCGATGCGCACCTGAGGCTCTGCGATCCGCCTGGCCGCGACGCGATCGCCGATCGCATCGAAGCTGTGGCCCAGCACGTCGAAACCCACCGCAACGTTGCCGACGCTTGCCGGGGCGAACGCGGTCGCCGATTGGCGCATCACAGTTTGGCCCCCAGGTAAGCGCACACACGCAGTATGTCGGCGAATACGCCGCCCGCCGTCACCTCCGGTCCGGCGCCCGGCCCCTGCACGATGAGCGGATTGCGGTCATAGCGCTGCGTGTGGAAGCGAACCACGTTGTCGGTGAGGTCGATGGTGGCGAAGGTGTCGGACAGCTCGAGTTCCCGCAGACCGACTACGGCCGAGCCGCTGACCGGGTCCAGAGAGCCGACGTAGCGCAACACGCGGTTGCGGCGCTGCGCCGCCTGCAGCCGCTGCGCCATCGGCTGATCGAATTCGGGCAGGCGGTCGAGGAACTCTTCCAGGCTGCAGGACGCCAGCGCGGGCGGTGTGAGGCTTTCGAGCTGCACATCGCTGAGCTCCAGATCGAGCCCCATCTCGCGCCCGAGAATGATCATCTTGCGCGCGAAATCCATGCCGGACAGATCATCGCGCGGATCGGGCTCGGTGTAGCCTTTCGCGCGCGCCGCACGCACCACTGCGGAGAACGGCTCGGAGCCGTCCCACATGTTGAAGAGATACGCGAGCGTGCCCGACAGCATGCCGTCGATGCGGCGGATCTCATCACCCGTATGCCTGAGATCGCGCAGCGTCTGGATGATCGGCAGACCGGCGCCGACCGTCGCCTCGTACAAGTAATGAGCGCCGCCCGCGTGCGCCGCCTCTTGCAGCCGCCTGTAGAACGCCTGATCGCCGCTGTTGGCTCTCTTGTTCGGCGTCACGATGTGAATCCCGTCCGCCAGCCACTCGGGATAGCTTGCGACCACGTGTGCGCTCGCCGTGCAGTCCACGATGATCGCGTGCGGCAGATGCTCGGCGTGCACGTGCCGGGCGAACTCGGCCAAATCCGCTTCCCGGGTCTCCGCCGCCAGCACCTCGCGCCAACGCTCCAGCGGCGCGGCTTCATCCGCCAGATACATGCGCTGCGAGTTCATCAGGCCGCGCACGCGCAGGTCGAGTTTGAGCTGGCGCAGCCGCGGCGCCTGCGCGGCGAGCTGATCCAGCAGCGCCGCCCCCACCAGCCCTGGTCCAATCAGGCCGATCGACACTGTATGCGCCGACAAATAGAAGCTGGAGTGCACCGCACGCAACGCCCGCGCGGCGGCGGACCGGCCGATCACCGTCGAAATGTTCCGCTCCGAGGCGCCCTGAGCGATCGCCCGCACATTGACAGCGGCCGAACCCAGAGCGCCGAACACCTTGGCGGCCACGCCGTGGGCGCCCGCCATGCCGTCGCCGACCACCGCCAGGATGCTGCAGCCGGGCTCGACTTCCACGCGCTGGATCTGCCCCCCGCGCAACTCGTGTTCGAATGCTTGACGCACTACGCGCTCGGCGCGGACGGCCTCCGCCTCGGGGATCGCAAAGCAGATGGAGTGCTCGGAGCTGCCCTGTGAGATCAGGATGACCGATATGCCGTGGTCGCGCAGCGCGCCGAACAGCCGGTGCGCGGTGCCGGGCACACCAATCATGCCTGCGCCTTCGAGATTGACGAGCGCGACGCGATCGATTGTGGTGATGCCTTTCACGGCGAGCGAGGACTGCGGCTTCTCACAGATCAGCGTGCCAGGCTTTTCCGGCGCAAAGGAATTGCGGATATAGATCGGAATGCCCTTGCGCACCGCAGGCGCCATGGTCTGAGGATGGATCACCTTCGCGCCGAAATAGGCAAGCTCCATCGCCTCGTTATAGGACAGCGAATCGATGACCTTGGCTTCGGGCACGAGCCGCGGATCGGCGCTCAGCACGCCGTCCACGTCGGTCCAGATGTGAATCTCGGCGGCGTCCAGCAGCGCGCCAAAGATCGAGCCCGAGAAATCGCTGCCGTTGCGCCCGAGCGTGCTCTGCAGTCCGCTCGCGTCGCGAGCGATGAATCCGGTGATGATGAGCGTAGCGGCTTCCTCGGCCGCAAGCTTTTCGGCGGCCGCCTGGGACTGCTCCCAGAGCACCACCGGCCCGAGCGGCCCCCACTCCACCGTCACGATCTCGCGCGCGTCGACCCACAACACCTTGCCTGGCCGCCGGCCGCGCTGATTCAGGTAGGCCGCGAACAGGCGCGTCGACCAGAGCTCGCCATACCCGGCGATCAGGTCGCGCACGGTCTGCGAAGCCGAACGAATGAGACGGACTGTCTGCAGGATGCCTGCGATGTCGGCGCAATCGCGCGCGAGCGTGCTCAGGTACCCGGAGCGCGCCTCGCCTTCGGACAGCAGCGCGGCCGCCAGCCCCTGGTGTCGGACGTGAATGTCCTCCAGGCTCTGCGCGACGCTGTCCTCCTGACGCTCGGCCGCCGCAATGAGATTCAGCAGCGCATCGGTGACGCCGCGGCAGGCGGACAGCACCACGCCGAGGCGCGGGTTGGAATCCTGCTCGAGGATGCCGGCGACGCGCTCCATGCAGGCCGCATCGGCGACGCTCGAGCCGCCAAACTTATGTACGCGCCACCGCTCCACGTGCGTGCGATCTCTTGTTGCCAGTTCAGTGCTTCCCACGCGCCGCGCGCACGGATCCCGCCTCGCGCGGGTGCGGCGCCAGGGAATCAGCGGAACAAACCGGGAAGGCGCGAACGCTGGGAGCCCGACACTCTACTGACCGTCCCGCGTTGCGGCAAGCAGCTCGCCTCTGGCGATGTCTGGACTTGCGACCTCGGCGGCCGGCGAGGTCTGGTTGCAACCAGACGACGCCTTGGCGCCGCAAGGACGGCATAGGGACTCGATGGGCGTCGCCGACTCAGCCCGACCCTTCCAGCCGGCCGAACGCCAGCAGCGCGCCGCCCTCATTCTCGCCGTCTGCGGCAGGCAGGCCTGGGCGGGCGAAACAGACCGTCTCGCCGGGATCCGGCTGTATCGCCTGGGACTGCCGCTCATTGAGATATGTGAGGCGCGCCGGTCCGACCTGAATGAGGTCCCGGTGACGCAACGCCCGGCGCACCAGACGTCGCGAGTTCACGATCAGCCCGTTGGTGCTTCCCAGGTCGATCATCAGGTCCTGCGCCTCATTGTGGACGATCAGAGCGTGGTAGCGGCTGATGAACACCGAATCGATGCGAATGTCGGCTTCTGGACCGCGGCCGATCAGCAGACGCCCGGCTGCGAGCGAGACCTCTCGGTCCGCCAGACCCTGCATGCTGATGATCAGCCGCGGCGCCGCCTCACCGGCGCTCGCCGACGGTCCGTCCTGCGGCGTCGGCCGCCGACTCGCCCAACCGAGCTGATCGAGCGCTGCATCCAGCGCGGCCGATGTGACATGCGGCTCGCCTTCCTCAACCGCAACCGCGAGTGCGCGCGCACAGAGCTCGTTGATCCGGGCCGGCGTCCCCCGCGTGCAGGCATGAATCTGCGGCATCAGCGTCGTCGGCATCAGCGCATCGGGATTCGGCGCGCCCGCCGCCCGCAGACGATGCGCCACATACGCCGCGGTTTGATCTTCGGTGAGCGCTCCGAGGGTGCAGCGCGGCGCTCGCGAAGCGCCCAGCTCACTCATGCGCGGGGACTCGAGCACCAGATCGAGAGAAGGCTGGCCGAGCAACAGCACCTTGAGCACGCGCGCCCCGTCCGACTCGACCGCCGCGATGCAGCGCAGCTCCTCCAGCACGGAGGGCGACATACTTTGCGGGTTCTCGACGATCAGCAGGCAGAGCCGTCCCGTGCCCGCATGATGGGACAGGAAACGCTCGAGTAGTCGACGCCGGTCGGTCTTGTCGTTCTCTTCCAGCGCGAAGCCGAATTGCCGCAGGACGTCCTGCAGGAACTCGCGTGGCTTGATCTGCTCGCGCTGCACGGCGGCCGCCAGGATGCGCTCGTCCAGGCTGCGCAGCAGGCGTCGGATCAGAAAACTCTTGCCGCAACCGTGCTCCGCCGTGACAACGCCCAGGCGCGCCCGCGTCCATAGGGCATGTCCCATGAACTCCAGGGCTCGCAGGTGCTGATCGCTCGGGAAGAAGAAGGCGTCTTCGGCGCTGTCCGCGAATGGCGCGCTATGCAGACCGAAGCCGGGCGCCGCCGGAGGGCACGAAACGTTCGCCGAGCCTGTCATGCCGGATCTGTCATTACGATGCGGGAGAATCCTTGCAAGTCACTGATTTGTGCGCGGATGCGCGTCGAAAGGACGCAGGTTGCGCTACGTCATGACAATAATCCCGCGGTCCGCCGATCACAAGACGGCAAATGGCGACAAACGGCGCGCGGCCCGCGCCGTCCGCCGAGTCAGATACGGCGAGCTCGGGGTAGTCGACTTCGTCAGACGCTGTTTGTCGTCCTACCGCCGAGCGGCCCCATGTTGACCCTGGCGAAGAATCTCGATTGAGATGGTCTTGCGCGCATCAGATACGGCGAGCTCGGGGTAGTCGACTTCGTCAGACGCTGTTTGTCGTCCTAAGCCGCAAGCGCTCCTTTCGACTTCGCCGCGTGGGTCGCGATCAGATCCATCAGTTGCGGCGACAGGCAGTCGTACGGGGTGAGCCCGAGCTCCTCCAGCCTGGAGCGAATCGCGCCCATATCCTCGGGCTTGGTTCCCGCCTCGATCACCGAGGAGACGAACGCGGCGAACTGCGGCGGCGAAAAACCCGTCTCCTCGAACAGCTCCGGATGCACGAAATCGAAGCCGTAGAAGGCGTGGCCGGAGTTCTCGATGCGACCGTACATGTGGACGCCGCAGCCGGTGCAAGCGTATCGCTGGATTACCGCCGACTCGTCCACGATCTTGAGCTTGTCCGCGTTGGCGGTCACTTGCAGGTTCTCGCGCGGCGTGACCGCCACCATCGAGAACAAGGCGCCTTGCGGCTTCCAGCATTTGGTGCAGCCGCAGACATGGTTGAACGCCACATCCCCGTTGATGCGCACGGTCACCGGCGAATCCGCGCATTTGCATTTCAGCGTGCCGCCCTTGAAACCCGACGTCGCGGTCTGCACGCCGTTGTCGACCGCAGGATGAATCGAAATCGCCGCCATGGTCGTTGCTCCTCTGGTGAATGGTGACTGCTGACCAATGGCCGGGCGGACGCTCAGCGCCGCAACCGGCGTGACGCCGCCGCCGAAGCGCACCATGCTTCCAGCACTCCGCGACTTCCCGGTCGCGAGTCACTAGTCGCGAGTCACGTCTCGATATCAATAAATAATCACACTCCGAATCGACTCTCCCTTGTGCATCAGCTCGAAGGCGTCGTTGATCTGCTCGAGCGGCATCGTGTGGGTGATCAGATCGTCGATGTTGAGCTTGCCGTCCATGTACCAGTCGACGATCTTCGGC
>Ga0079224_100011133_pt1 | contig 12374 bp, 7 predicted proteins | sample Stecom2015_FD_80414 | JGI IMG/M metagenome (GOLD analysis project Ga0079224, IMG submission 80414) | Agricultural soil microbial communities from Utah to study Nitrogen management - Steer compost 2015 | ecosystem: Environmental > Terrestrial > Soil > Agricultural land | place: USA: Utah... | reverse complement strand
TACTGCTATTTCTGATAAACGGCGGCTGTCATCGAGTATATATCTTCCATCGCGTTCGGTGTTGTTGATGATTTCCGCATTTTGCGTCAACGCGACTGTTCCGGTGATCCCATGACCAACAGGAATTTCAATCGGTTTGTATATCACGTTTGCATGCGGGTTTTTTGGTCCGAATGCTGCCTTTTGCACCAGAACTTGTCGTTCATGATCAACCATATAGATTACACATTCTTGCAGATTGAGGTGACTGATGCAATTTTGAGCCACGTCCCAAAGCAATTCATCGACTTGCTTATGCCCGTTGATCTGAGAGGCGAAGTAATGAATCACCGACTCGGTTTCCAGTTGCTCCCGTCGGGATATCTGCTTATTGCGAACCCGCATGCCAGCCAGCCATGCAACAGCAGTCAGAATTAGGCCACAGGAAAGTAAAAACCACCAGGTTCGGTAAAGCGGAGAGGCAATATGCAGATGTACTTCATTATCGGCCTCCTGCCATTGGCGATTGTTATGGCTAACCCTTACTTTAAATACGTAATCACCGGGAGGTAGCCCGGTATAGCGGACAGCCTGTTGATCGACAATGCTGATCCAGTCATGATCAATACCGGTCAACCTATATTGGTAATGCATGCGCACTTGCGGAGAGAAATCGACGGTGCTGAAATGAAAAGTAACCTGCCGGTCGTCCGGGGAAAGGGAAAACGACTCCGTACCGGATATATGCGCGCTTATATTTTTGGATTCTATTTTATGAATAAGCGTCGTAAAGGCAATGCTTTTATTGTAAAGTGAATCCGGGTGAAAATACTGGAGGCCATGCGGGGTGCCGAAAATAAATTCACCATTGGGAGTTGAGAAATAAGAGCCTACTCTGAATCCGAAAATACTGAGTCCGTATCGGGCGTCAAACGTGGCGAGACTTGAATCTTCAGGCGTAAAGCAGGCCAGGCCGATATCATTTCCTATCCATATGCGGTTGTGCCGGTCGCGCAGAATGCCTTCAGCACGATTCATCAGCAGGCCGTCTTTTTGCGTCAGCGTTTTTATCCGGCCATCCTTCATCATGATGCTGAGGCCATCGCGCGTGGCGACGTAAATGTTTTTTTGAGCATCGGATCCCAGATCAAAAATGCTATTATGCACCAGACCTTCCTCTGTTGTATATCGCCGGATTTGTCCGGAGGGCAGGTGACAATGCCTCACACCAGCTGCCGGAGAAATAGCGACCCAAAGGTCAGTTGAATCGATAAATTCGATCATCGTGCAAAAAAGGGAATCGAAGGCTGCAAGAGGTGTTTTTTCAAAATGATCAACCTCAAAAGTTGCCGGATTGATTCTGCACATACCATTTCGTCCTGTAGCCCAAATCCAGCCATCTGGGCCGGCTTTTAGCCGGTTAATGCGTGACATTTTCAGGGCAAATTTCTTGGGCCCGGTATCAGTTATTTGCCGCAACAGATTACTGTTGTGGTCCAGCACCAGCAAACCTTGTGTTAAGGTGGCGACCCAAACCTGGTCAAGCCGGTCTATGACAATAGAAGCTATTTCCTGTGGCGCCGGTAGGGGGTTGCCCTGGTTATCCCTGTAGTGAAGAAAATGAGTGACGTTGGTATTGCGGTTCCATTTCAATAGACCTTCGCCAGTGCCGACGTAATAGGTTTCATTATCTTTTGTGGCAATGCCCGCAATATAGCCATCATATCCGTCCCCTTTTTCATCGATAAAAACCGGCTGGCTATAGATGATTTCACGGGTATTGTAGTAGCTGATGCCCGCAGGATTACAGGTAATAAAAACCCAGCCGGAGGGATGAACCTCAAAGGTTGAGGCCGCATTGGAGCCGATCGAAGATCCATCGGCATAATGGTGCCGGTAGTTGTAAATTTTCCGGGTCGTTTGATCATACCTATATATGCCTGATCGCTGCGTGGTCAGGATGATCTCATGGTCGTTGATTTTTTCAGCAAACATAAATACCGCTTTGACCGGCAGGCCATACTGATCGTAAAGCGTACGGAACGGATAGGTAACCGTTGCTGTTTCCAGATCGATAATGGTGACATCACCGGAAGCCTGATCATATGCCATCAGTGAAACATCATCGAGCTTGACCAATGCCGTGCAGTGAGGGATTTCATACTTTCTTTCGACCACCTTTTCGCGGTAATCAACTTTGTAAAAGCAATCATCTCTTACAAACAGATAGTGATCATCATCGAAATAGAATACCTGCCTGTAGCCCAACGGTTGTAGTGTATCAAATCCCCTTATATCGAGCCGGATGAATTGATCCATCGTGAGCGAATCAAGGGAGTTCAGTCGAACATCAGGAGACAGTATATAATGACCTGCCGATGTAAAAAGAATGGGATCGCCCTGCTTGGATTCCAGTATCCATCGGGTACGAAGAAAACCACTTTCGTCATACAGGCCTGCGCGGTGAAATTTCCTTTTTTCATCGATGATTGTCACATTGCCGTTGGCTGTAAGCACCCATATCCGGTCATGGCGATCGCTTGTGACATGTATTACATTGCTGTTCTGCAATTGCGGAAATTCTGTGGCAAAATATTTATCGACCGTTTTGCCATTAAACATATTCAGGCCGTTACCGGTACCGATCCATAGGTTGCCTTTCTGGTCGACACACATATCTGAAACACCCTGGTAGGAGAGCCCGTTGCTGGTGTTGAGATGTCTAAAAGCGATATGATGCTGCCCCTGCACCGATAGCCAGCATAATGTCACGGACAGGTGCAGGATCAGTAGCTTCATTACATCAGAAAGTAGAATGAGTTGTGCGCTAAAACATTCAGGAATATAGCTTAAAGCCCACAGTTTAAAGATATCAGACTTTCCATGCAACCAAGATAGCAAAGTATCCTGCGGTAGATATGGCAGAGTAAACGGCATCGGCAGGACCCTATGGCGGCATCAGCCATGTATGGCAACTTATTCCTTACCAATGCCCTGGAAAATCCAGGTGCCTGATACGTTTAGGTTGCCGGTTACGGCGGGATAGAACATCGTGACCGTATAGCCATTAAGGGCGACATTTTTGATCTGGACGGTCGTCTTTTCGCAGGGGCCGTTGAAGTCGGACAAGAAATTGCCTGCTGTAACATAAGGTGAAGCTAATTTTCGACGATCGCTTTAACAGCATACGTTCCATTCGCAGTGACCACATTCAGAAGATACAGCCCCGAAGCAAGGTCACTCAGATCAACCTGATGTAATGATGCTTGCGGACCATACATATTTCTGACTTCCCTGCCCGTCAAGGTGTACATCTTTATAGCCAGAATATCTGAATCTGCGTGAAGTGTCAGAAAGCCAGTGGCAGGGTTGGGATAGACCTTTACAGGTGCCTGGTGAATTGTTTGGGTACCTCCACCATCATTGCTGGTGTTTGAGATTTCGGCTAAAAGGATAGTAACCTCATTCGTGTCTGTACTGATGACGATATCAGTAAGCCCATCGTTGTTGAAATCAGCTGTGGCAATGAATTCAGGGCGATTTCCGATAGGGAACAGGATCGGATCGCCGAATGAAATATTTGGACCTCCGGGCAAAACGGAAACCATACCCTCCGAACTTGTCGAATTATAGCCGGACATAATGATGTCTTGATATCCGTCGAGATTGAGATCGGTTAAGGTAAAGGCTATTGGATGAAATCCTGCATGATGAATCTCGATTGGGGTAAATGATTCTCCTTGAAGTATGACAACCCCACCATAACCAGTGATAACTATTTCCGGGTAAAGGTCATTATCCAGATCAACGACATGAATATCTTTATAATAATTTTGGTAATGGATATTCCGAAGCAGCACCTCTGACCGGGCTATACGACAATCGGACGTATCTCCGTAACCGACAAATAGCTCATAATCTTCAGGGAGGAGGTTTGTTAATGCGATGCCAATGATGTCCAAATGACCATCATTATCGATGTCTGCAATAACCAAAGACCCGCTACAGGAGTCATATTGTGTGTAGTTAAGCGTGCAGTACGATGAAATAGTACCATCGCCCTCTCCATAGAGAGCGAAAATGAAGCCACATTGCGAGTATGCATCCCAATTAAAATCGCAAATGGCTGCAACAATATCCATATTGCCATCTTTGTTCAGATCAGCGGTGGCAATACCGGTAGTAAATCCCTGGTGAGGAAAGATTTTTTGGAGAGCGGGGGCAAAAGTTCCGTCACCATTCCCAGGTAGAATTGCAATAGATCCTCCCGACGTTGAAAACACAATGTCCAGGATGGAATCGTTGTTCATATCTTCAAGCAAAATATATTGAGGATAACTTTGCGTGTTATACTTCACAGGAGGAGCGAAGGTGCCATCCCCTATTCCCATCAGAACAGAAAAACCCGAGAAGCCCGAACATTCAAAGCCTAATTTACCATAACTGCCAGTAAGTATGACAATATCAATGTCGCCATCATGGTTAAGGTCGCCTGTAGCCATATCCCTGACAGGGCACCCCTCCTCAGATTGTATAAAGGGATACGTTACCGGTGGGGCAAAATGGATCTGGGCATGCACACAAGGGATCGCATAAGTAGCGATTACAACAAAGATTGAAAGGGCTAACGTTTTCATGATCATACAGTTTTGAAGGTGGTTAATCAAAAGGTTTGATAAAAATAGACCGGCGAGATAACCCGTTGCATCTAGTTGAGGCAGGCAAACGATTGGTGGCGACAGATAACAGGAAATGGGAGACAAATGGACGAGGTTTGAAAAGGTTAGCCAGTTGCAAGGCTCAAAACAATGAGCGCTGTAACCGGTTATCCTTTCTGGATTTATTGTGTATCCACTTTCACCTCAACCACAACCAGCCCGTCGCTGAATTGGCATTCATTGCTTTTACTTAGAACGGCCGTAGTGCCATTATTAAAACTGGTAGGCCGTCGCACATCCATGCCGTGCTGTTACAACCAATTGTAAACTTCACGAGATTAATTTATTCAAGGATGACGAATAGTTCATGATGAGATGTACATATTGAATCACAGAGCAGGACCAAAAGAGAATTGAGGCGGGAGAAAGATCAAGTGGTAATTCCTGGATGATTGATGCGATAAAATAGCAAAGCTGGCTTTTTGTCGCAGGAATCGGCTATTTGTCACGTAGAAAGATATGTATATACCAGTTGCCTTTTCCGCCCATGGAGATTCCCAAACTGAATCTTATTTTTACAATTCAACAGACGGAATGAGCTTCAGGGAGTTTTTACTTTCGGAAAAACGCAGTGTTAGGATTGCAAGGCACCTGGCTTTCTGGGGCTTCTGGGGATTTTATTTTGGGATGGTCCGGTTTCTGGCGCCCTTGCATTACGCCAAATTTGGTCATTTACCGGATTTTCTTTCATGTATGTCAGGCGGATTTGTGTATATGGCCCCCAGATCTTTCTGGTCTATCCATTGATCTATTTTATACTGCCACGGTACGTTTTCAAGGACAAATACATCGTCGGATTTCTCATGACGATTTTATTTTTTTATCATGTTAACGGTGAATGTGCTTTTTTTGGACTTAATTGATTCACATCGGCCTATTGGCAGCTTAATGTGGGCTGGTGACTGGTCGAGTCAAAGGGATGCCATCCTCGCCAAAATAAACCTGGCCTATTTTAGTAGCTTCCAGGGCGCATTGTGCGGCGCAGCTCTTGCCGTAAGCTTCAAAATGTTCAAGCATTATTATCTCAAGGACCAACGGAATCAACAACTCCAAAAGGAAAATACTGATGCACCTCCTGAACCTCCAATGGCTGAAGAACTGAATTCACTGTAATACACTGTAATTGTCCAGGAGAAATTATTGATGCGATTGTATGTAGTTGAACAATCAGTGCCCAGATTCGTACGCCATGCCCGCATTTCAAATTGGATAGTGGCGCCTCCGGGATAAATGTTATTTGCAATATCAACACCTGTGCGGGTGTAGAGATGGTTGCCTGCACCACCGGAACCATAGGTTACTGAGCTTTCCGTCTGGTCTGTATTTTGGCATCTGACAATCGAGCGTTGGTGAGAACCCAGCCCATCTCCCTGAGCCGCCATTAGATACGATATGCTGATACTGTCGACCCGCCAGGGCCCGCCCATTGGCAGTGGCACAGATAGAATTGTAGATGATCCATTACACGAAGGATCATATCTCCCCAGGCTGGTAGGAATGTCGCCCAATCCGTATGTGGCAGAAACAGATTGTGAAAAAGCCGCTGTCTGACCTAAAATAGAAAGTGTGGATATAAGCTCGATAAACCTGAGCAAAGGATTTTTTAAAAAAAGCAATAGGTGGGATAGTGTTTTCATGTGATAATCATTTCAGTGAAAATATTGAGTCGCCATTGTCTGAGACCAATGTCTGATGAGAACAAGCGTTTTGACATTTTAATGTAACCGGATGCATGGGTACTATCTAAAATGATTTCATCAGATCTGGCTTGAATACTATTTCAACACATTGCCTTTATTGTCGACTTTAAATATCCAGATATCAAATCCACCATAATTTGTCACACCAGTCAGGGTGCCTGAATTGCTGGAGAGGGTGCAACCTGCAATCATATATTCTCCGCTATGGGTCTGGCATAGGGATATTGCGTAATCAATACTTAATCCACCATAGAGCTTTACCCATTGTGTATTTCCGGTAAAATCAAGTTTTAAAAGTAGGATGTCTTGACCACCGTTGGAAGTTAGGCCTGCTAAAGTGCCCGAATTACTGGAATTTGAGTCACTTGCTATAATAAAACCTCCATCACTGGTTACTTCGATCCAACGGAATAATTCTAATCCATTTCCACCATAGAGGTTTTGCCATTCCAAATTTCCGGATGAATCCATTTTGACTACCCAGATATCATAGCTACCATACGAGGTAAGGCCTGTTAGTGTGCCTGTATTTTGGCTGTCATCAATAATGCCAGCTAAAATGTATCCTCCGTCAACGGTTTCCCTGATTTGACCGGGTATGTCAGAACCTTCGCCTCCCAATAGCTTTTGCCATTGGATTTCACCGGCTGAATTGAGTTTTATCACCCACCAGTCACTGAGTCCATTATTGGTTAATTCTGATAAATCGCCATCAGATGATTGAGACCGTCCGAATACAATATAGCCTCCATCTTGTGTTAGTCTGATACAATTTCCCACATCTGAAAGAGTTCCACCCAGTAATTTTTGCCAAATGGTTTCCCCCGCAGAATCGAGTTTTAATATCCAGCAGTCTAAATTTGGATCTGTTCCGTGCCCCGGAATGCCAGTCAGCGTGCCGCTATTACTGGAACTGGAATATCCGGCAACAATAAACCCTCCATCATCGGTCTGTTGAATACTATATATACCATCTTGATCTGACCCCCCAGGAGCTTTTGCCAAATAATATTGCCTGACTGGTCGAGCTTGAATATCCACCCATCCGAAATACCATTATTCATTAACCCGTTAAGGGTGCCTGAATTGCTTGAGTTGGTAAGTCCAGCTACAATAAAGCCTTCGTCCATTGTTTGTTGTATCGAGTAACAATAATCAGATGAGGACCCTCCGTATAGTTTCTGCCATTCCAGGTCGCCATCTCGATCAAGTTTAAGGATCCAAATATCCTGGTCGCCGAAATTAGTCAATCCTGCAAGTGTTCCGCTGTTGTTGGATAGAGTATTTGCACCAATGATGTAACCCCCATCGTTTGTTTGATAGACGATGGGTGCATCTTCATTGGCAGTGCCGCCCAACAAGTTATTCAACGGCGAACTTGATCCGTCCAAATCTCCCCATCCTGATTCCGTATAGACATTGATTTTTTGTGTAGTCGTATTGAAAATCATCATGCCGGGTACGGGATCAGCAATATTGTTTCGCTGCGCTGTGGTAAGGCGGGGCGGCAGAAAGGCCTGATGGTCACTGTAAACTTCCAGGGCAGCACCGCCAGCCGGCTGTGTCGTACCGACACCAACTGAACCTCCGGAAGCTGATGCGCTGAGTTCGCTGAAATAGACTGTGATCATCCATGTGTTATTGGTAATATGATTATATGTAGTGGAACAATCTGTGCCTAAGTGCGTACGCCATGCCCGCATTTCAAATTTGATGGTGGCTCCACCGGGATATACTATCATTGGCTATGGCTACACCATGGCGACTATAGATATAGGCTCCTGATCCCCCTGAGCCAAAGGATACTGAACTTTCGGATTTGCCTGTGTTCTGGCAGGAGACAATTGAGCGCTGATGAGAGCCCAAACCGGAGCCCTGCGTCGCCATCTCATAAGTAATGCTGATACTGTCAACGCGCCAGGGACCGCCTGGCGGAAGTGTCACCGAAAGGAAGGTAGAAGGGCCATTGCATGAAGATTCATAGCTGCCCAGACTGGTTGCAATATCACCGGCACCATAGGAGGCTGAAACGGATTGAGAAAAAGACCGTATCGGTAAAAAAAGGAGTAGAGCAAAAATAAAAATCGTAGTCCGGGAGAATGTCCAAACAAGATTGGGCAAAATGCAGGCTGGCAATTGCATAGTGATTTCGTTTTGGCGTGAAAGTATGGCACTCATGTTTGAGTGCTCTACCCAGCGTGTTTAAAAGATTTGACCCTTAAACATAATAAAATACCTTACTTCGAAAGGAATATCTGTATAATGTATCGTTCAGCTGCTGCTGTTTTACCACTTCGCCTTTTTTGATTCATTGTCAATATCCATACACCTATACCGCTTCCATGATTATTTTCACCGGTCAACTTACCTGAATTATTTGATTCAGAATAACCGGCAATCAGAAATACGCCATCGCCCGTCTGGCATCCACTTGTAGCATGATCAATGGATGAGCCGCCATAAAGCTTTGCCTATTGTAACCTACCGCTACAGACAAGTTTGATGGCAAGAAAATCGGTATTGCCATTAATAATTTGTCCTGTTAAAGTGGCTGTATTGCTGGATGTTGACCGACCTGCCAGAATATATCCCCCATCGCTTATCTCTTCAATCTAAAAACCAAATTCAGACGCATTGCCACCCTAATTCATCAATCCTGTTAGTGTTCCGGAATTATTTGAACAAGTTGCAACACATGCAATATTTCCTCCATCAATAGTTAGATCATAAAATGCAAAGGTTTCATTGCCGCTACCGCCCATTAAGGAATTCAAGGGGAGACTTGAGAATACATCCATTGCAGCACCTTCAGCAGGCTGTGTTGTGCCAATGCCAACGGAAGTACCGGCGCCTGACGTGTTATATTCAATGTAGAACACCTCAGTCGTCCTGAAAAAATTTTTGACTTGATAGATACCAGTAGAAAGACCAAAAACCTACTGTCCCCATCCACTTACATTCCGGTTGTCATTATCCGGGATGGGCGGCACCATACCAAAGACTTTGTAGGAAAGTAACCTGGCCTTGCGGGCGATTTCGGAATGGGCTCTCAGATAATTCAGCGAGTTATAATCAAAAATGGATTTGGCCGGAAGCACACCCAAGGTTTTGGGCATATTATTGACGGAAAATGTTGTCATGGTACTTTGTTTCCAGTCTAATGTCCGCTCGATGGTAAAATGCGCCAGGTCGTACCAGGGATGAATACGCTCATCCCAGACCACCATATTATTGAACACCTCAGGGCTGTCATCATCACAGGCGGTATAGAGTTGGATTTGAAGCCGGTATGTAGCGCCCTGCTTTTTGATGCGGTCTTCATATTCGTATTTCAGGTAATTACGTCCTAGTGTATCGAAGGGCAGCACGCGCTGATTGCAAAGGTCAAATTCACTGAATCGGTGCTCAATACCGGTTTCCTTTTCATCGTCAAATGGCAGCACGCGGTATTTCGCATAGCGCTTTATGCCATCAGTACCCAGGAACAGGAATGGTGTTTTGCTGTAATAATGAAGATTATGAAATGAAGTCGGGTCGCGACGAAGGGCGCCTTTGGCGCCATCGACGCCATCGGGGTACAGGCGAAGATATTCCACATACTCGATGCCGTATTTTTCCTTGCGCATCGAGGCAAATTTCAGAAAGCTGACCGCGCTCCAGAACAAGCTTTGAGCGCCGGTATTCATCTCAATATCAAATGGACTTTTAAAATGATGGTGTGAGAATTTAATGGAAATGCTCCTGATGCAATTCATGGCATCATCGAGAAAGGAGGCCGCTGCATGCCGGATGCGCACAGGATACCGTTTGCCTTTTTCAAAGAACGGATGTTCAGGGAAAGCCGGATCATCGACAATCTTCAGCCAGCCCTCACCGGCTATGCCGTTGTTATGACTCATACGCTGTCGATAGGGAAAGCAGAGAAAGAGCGCAAGCATAAGCCCAAAGAATTTGGCATATACCCATAAAATGATCTTGTCAACCAACTCGCCTGCCATGATCCACATGATCCTGAATATCGATCCGCGGTTCTTTTTCATGTTCGCTTTGTTTTGATTTTAAATGTTGGTTCTCGATTCAATTGCGGTCACGTCGACACCCAGCGCGGCAAATTCGGCTTCCTTTTCCAACAGCATTTGGCTGAAAACCGGATTGATATCGCCCTCTTCATTCCGGGTGATAAATCCGTATTCAGTGCGCGAAAGGAAATTGGTAAACCAAAGTGTCTGTGTGGCGCGAGTCAGATCAGGCGCAATGCTCAGGTCACTTTCAGGCGCCAGAATACCGCTTTCTTTATCGCCAAAGCGAAGGCCTCCGCAGCTGTACATGATTTCGCCGAGGTCATCATACTGATGCTCGTTGATCCAGGTGTGCATATAGGTGGCCATCATGATGATATAGGCGCAGGCCTGCTTCAGATTTTGCAGGTCTTCAGGCGCTGCCTGGTCAAAGAATTCGCTGCGGGTGATGGGTGAGACTACTTTCAGTTCACCGTCGATTGTCTCGCGTTGCGCATGGGCATCAAAACAATATTGAAGCGTGTAGTAGGCAAACCGGTCTTCTGCCAGTTTTTTCTCTTCCGACGAAAGTTTGTCGAGATCAGTATCAGAAAGAAATACCGGCACGGCATGTCGCACCAGATCATTGGAGAACCTGTATACCTCAGGCCAGTATCGCTTGATATCGTCTTCATTTTCCCGGAAGAAATGTTCTACATATTGCACGGTGATATCCCAGAACTTTTGTTCGGCCAGCGCACAGGTATGTGCATGGCTCAGGGCTTTCATCGGTGTCCAGTTTTTCCAGTCCTGCATGCCCAGAATATCTTTGTTGCGGGCATGTAACCCGTTTTCAGTCAAGGCTGTCGCTGTAGGTATAAACTGATGGATCAACAGCGAATCAGCAGAATGATTGATCAGCGAGACTTCTTTGACATGCGGAAACAGCAGGCAGGCAATCGGATTCAGTCGGAAATTGCGGTATGCGGCAATGGCGTATTGTTCGGTATTTAGGTGTGTGCCGGTAAAATGCTCATCTACTTCCGTGCAGAATGCGCCATTGACACGCGCCACACGTTTTGCGTAGAGCCAGTTGTCGCCATCATCCGGTGTGAACACCCTTTTCTGCCAGGGATCTTTATGATATGCATTGACGGCTCCGGTGATATGGATCTCGACCGGTGTGGGCAGGCCATCTTCTCTTAACCGGAATTTGATCTCTACGGTAGGCAGTGCATATTCCAGATTATGCTCATAGTTACAAATACCAAAATATTTGATCCACCAGGCATGTTGATCATGCGCATCCGGCATGAAGGTCCCGCGATTCATCCCATTCATCATGCGTTTCCCAAACCATTCATCTCCGCGGGTGTAACCGGGCAGTTTTTTTTCAATGCACACCGTCAGGTTTTCCGGATAGTCGCGCTGGATTTGTTCCAGCGAAAGTGTTTCAGGCGCTTCGGCGATCTGTGCCAGGTGCTTTATCTTGATCGCCTCCAGCGGAATGATCTGCTGATAAAGCGCATCGATCCGGCCTTGTGAGTAGTATTGAGGTGCCTCCTGATGAAGATCTGGTATCACTACCCGCGGTATCGGCGTATCTGTACGGTACTCCCATAAAGGAAGGTTGATGGTGCGCAAATTATAGCGCATGCCGATAAGGTTGCTCATAGGCACACGTTTGGTATAGCAGCGTTCGAGCACAACGCGTGGCTGATCATCGCCGTAATACACATGTGTTGTTTGATAAATCTCGAATTGCAGGTATAATATATTCCAGTTGCGTGCCTGGCGAAGCTCGAAATCAAGCGTGAAATTTCCGTCATAATCACTATGGCCTTCCGCCAGTTTCCGCCATTGGTAAAACTGTGTCCTGGCCCAAAACTCTACACAAAGGTTATGGATCGGCACATTGAGCTTGTCTCGGGAAGCGTAATGAATACTCCCAACAAGCTGGCTGTCAGGATGGTGACACC
>Ga0079224_100011132_pt1 | contig 12375 bp, 12 predicted proteins | sample Stecom2015_FD_80414 | JGI IMG/M metagenome (GOLD analysis project Ga0079224, IMG submission 80414) | Agricultural soil microbial communities from Utah to study Nitrogen management - Steer compost 2015 | ecosystem: Environmental > Terrestrial > Soil > Agricultural land | place: USA: Utah... | reverse complement strand
CGCGGTGGCGGCGCGCTTCCATCACGGCCTGGCGGACGCCGTGGTGGACGCCGCGCGCCAGCTGCGCGGGCGTGTGCCGTCGCGCGTGCCGTCCCCGCCGGCCCGTGCGCCGGCCCATGTGCCGGCCCGTGCGCCGGCCCGTGCGCCGGCCGATCTCGTGGTCCTCTCCGGCGGCGTGTGGCAGAACCGCCTCCTCTTCGAACGCGCGCTCGCCGGCCTCGACGCCGCCGGCTTCGAGGTGTGGTGGAACGAGCGCGTGCCGCTGGGCGACGGCGGCGTGTCGCTGGGCCAGGTCGCGATGGCGGCGGCCCTGCGAGATCGCGACGGCTGACGCGCCAAGCGCCCAGAGGTCGGTGGCTCGAAGGCCGCAAGGCACTGGCCGGTGACGCGCACCGACGCTAGGACGTTTCGCCCTATCCCGATCGCGATGTGCCACCACATACTTGCGGCGACCCACGACCCGTCGTCCGTCGAGGCGCGCGGGTTCTGACCGACGGCACGGGCCTCGTGGCAGAAGGGTGTCGTCATGCTTCCACGCAACCTCGAGGCCGGAGCGCTTGGAACCCTGTTCCAGGCATTGCACGACCGTGGCTACACGACGGTGGGGCCCACCGTGCGGGACGGCGCCATCGTCTACGACCCCATCGAGAGCGAGGACGACTTGCCCCGCGGCTGGACCGAGGTGCAGGACGCTGGCACCTACCGCCTCGAGCGCCGTCACGACGCCGCCCGCTTCGGCTACACCGTCGGCCCACACGCGTGGAAACGCTTCTTGCACCCCGCGGTCCTGCGGCTATGGCGTGCCGAGAAGGAGCCTAGCGGCGGCTTCACCTTGAGCGAGCCCGAACCGGTGCCGACGTACGCCTTCATCGGCGTCCGCCCGTGCGACGTGCACGCCATCCGCATCCAGGACCGCGTGTACACCGGCGGCGAGCACGTCGACCCCGACTACCTCGAACGCCGTCGCAAGGCGTTCATCGTCGCGGTGAACTGCACCGAGCCGGACGGCACCTGCTTCTGCGCATCGATGGGCACGGGTCCTCGGGTGCGGCCAGGGGACGCGTCCTTCGACCTGGTGCTCACCGAACGGATCGAGGACGGGGAACCGACGTACCTGGTCGAGGTCGGCTCCGAGCGCGGTGAGGAGATCTTGGCGCTGCTACCCACCCGCGAGGCCACGGACGGGGAGACGTCCGCCGCCGACGCCGCCTTGGCGAACGCTGCCGAACGGATGGGTCGACACCTCGACACGGCCGGTCTCGCCGCCATCTTGGCCGCGAACCTCGAGCATCCGCGCTGGGACGAGGTGGCGGCGCGCTGCGTCACCTGCGGGAACTGCACCTTGGCGTGCCCGACCTGCTTCTGCACCACGGTGCACGACGCCACCGACCTCACCGACGGCTCGGCCGAGCGCAGGCGCGTGTGGGACTCGTGCTTCACGCTGGACTACTCCTACGTCCACGGCGGCTCCGTGCGCCCGTCGAACAAGGGGCGCTACCGCCAATGGTTGACCCACAAGCTCTCGACCTGGGTGGACCAGTTCGGCACCGCCGGCTGCGTCGGTTGCGGCCGCTGCATCACCTGGTGCCCCGTCGGGATCGACATCACGCAGGAGGCCGCCGCCATCCGCGCCACCAGCGGTGCGCGCGCCGCCACGATGACGGACCGCGGCACGACCGGAGGACACGATGCGCCCCGCACCTGAACCCCATCTCGCTCGGCACGCGAGCGCAGAGGCGCACGCCCAACATCCGCTCGGCTTCCACGTCGATCCGATGCGGCCCGAGCCGTTCCGCGTGACCGAGCACCACCGCGACACGGCCGACACGTTCACCCTGCACCTGGTGCCCGCGAACGGCGCGGGCGTGTTCCGGTTCCTACCCGGGCAGTTCACGATGCTCTACCTGTTCGGGGTGGGCGAAGTCCCGATCTCCATCTGCGGCGACCCCGGTGATCCGCAGGTCCTGGTGCACACCACCCGCGCCGTGGGCGCCGTGACGCGCGCGCTGCAAGCGCTGCAGCCGGGCGACGTCGTGGGCGTGCGGGGTCCGTTCGGCACCAGCTGGCCTGTCGACAAAGCGGAAGGACGCGACGTGGTGCTGGTAGCAGGCGGCATCGGCCTGCCGCCCTTGCGGCCGGCGCTGTACCACGTGCTGGCGCATCGCGAGCGCTACGGCCGGGTGACGCTGCTGTACGGCAGCCGCACGGCCGAGGAACTCCTCTACCCCGGCGAACTGGCCGCCTGGTCGAACGGTGGGGACGTCGAGGTGCGCACCACCGTCGACCGCGCCACCGGCACGTGGGCCGGCCCGGTCGGCGTCGTCACGCCCTTGGTGCGGGACGCCACGTTCGACCCCGACAACGCCATCGCCATGATCTGCGGCCCCGAGATCATGATCCGCTTCGCCGCCAAGGAACTCCTCCACCGCGGCATGCCCGCGCACGACGTGCACGTTTCGCTCGAACGCAACATGAAGTGCGCCGTCGGGTTGTGCGGTCATTGCCAGTTCGGCCCCTACCTCGTGTGCCGCGACGGGCCGGTGTTCCCCTACGACCAGGTCATGCGCCTGATGGACCTGCGGGAGGTCTGACGTGCGAGCCCATCCATCCGACCCGACGCGCCCCACGGAAGCCCCTCGCCCGGCACCACGGCAGGTCGAGGCGCCACACCGGCCGAAGTTGGCGGTATGGAAGTTCGCCTCCTGTGACGGCTGCCAACTGACGCTCCTCGACTGCGAGGACGAGCTGCTGGCGGTGGCCGGCGCGGTCGAGATCGCGCACTTCCTGGAGGCCTCGAGCGCCATCGTCGAAGGACCGTACGACGTGTCCTTGGTGGAAGGCTCCGTCTGCACCGCGCACGACGCGAAGCGCATCCACGAGGTTCGGGCCGCGTCGAAGACGCTGATCGCGATCGGCGCTTGCGCCACCGCAGGCGGCATCCAGGCGCTTCGCAACTTCCGCGACGTGAACGAGTTCGCCGCCCAGGTCTATGCCCGACCGGAGATCCTCGACGCACTCGCCACCTCCACCCCCATCTCGGACCACGTGCCGGTGGACTTCGAACTGCGCGGCTGTCCGATCGACAAGCATCAGCTGATCGAGCTGCTGTCCGCCACCTTGGCGGGCCGGAAACCGAACGTGCCGCACTACAGCGTCTGCCTCGAGTGCAAGCGCCGCGGCACGCCGTGCGTGATGGTGGCCAAGGGTCTTCCCTGTCTCGGCCCGGTGACGCAGGCCGGTTGCGGCGCCATCTGCCCCGCCTACGCCCGCGGTTGCTACGGCTGCTTCGGTCCCATGGAGACGCCGAACGTGGAGGCGTTGGCCGACACCTTCGCGCACGAGCTCGGCGTCGACGAGGACGGCTGGGTGCGTGCCCTGCACACCTACAACGCGCACGCAGAGCCGTTCCGCGACGCGGCGTCCGCCTACCCGCGGACCAGGAAGGGTTGACGCCATGACCCGCGCTCCCGACACGTCCCTCCCGACCACCGGTGGCGCCGGCGCCGGCGGCGCTCCCGCCGACGGCGTTCGCACCGACGGCCGCGCCGACGGCGTCCGCATCATCGACGTCCGCGCGCTCTCGCGCGTCGAAGGGGAGGGCGCGCTCTACGTCCGTATCGACGACGGCGTGGTGCAGGACGTGCGATTGGACATCTACGAGCCGCCGCGCTTCTTCGAGGCGTTCCTCCGTGGTCGCAGCTACACGGAACCGCCCGACATCACCGCGCGCATCTGCGGCATCTGCCCGGTCGCGTACCAGATGAGCGCGGCCCACGCCATCGAGGCGGCGTGCGGCGTGCACGTGAGCGGCCCGTTGCGCGAGCTGCGTCGCCTGCTCTACTGCGGGGAGTGGATCGAGAGCCACGCGCTCCACATCTACCTGCTGCACGCGCCCGACTTCCTCGGCTACCCCAGCGGCATCCACCTCGCCAAGGACCACCCCGACGCCGTGAAGCGCGGGCTGGAACTGAAGAAGCTCGGCAACGACATCATGGTGCTGCTCGGGGGACGCGAGATCCACCCCGTGAACGTGCGCCTCGGCGGCTTCTACCGCGTGCCCTCGCGGGGCGAGCTGCTGGCGTTGCGGCCGCGCATCGTCGAAGCCCGCGACGCCGCGCTGGACACCGTGCGCCTGGTCGCCGGCTTCGACTTCCCCGATTTCGAGTACGACTACACCTTCGCGTCCTTGCGCCACCCGGACGAGTACCCCATGAACGAGGGGCGCATGGTCACCAACCGCGGTCTCGACATCGACGTCGCGGAGTTCGAGGACCACTTCCACGAGGAGCACGTGGCGCACTCGACCGCGCTCCACGCGTCGGTCGACGGAGCGCCGTACCTGGTGGGACCGATGGCGCGGTACGCGCTCAACTTCGACAGGCTCTCGCCGCTGGCGCAGGAGGCGGCGCTCGAGGCGGGCCTCGGACGCGTCTGTCGCAACCCGTTCCAGAGCATCATCGTGCGCGCGGTCGAGACGCTCTACGCCTGCGACGAGGCGCTACGTATCGTCGACGCCTACCAGCCGCCTGCACGGGCGCACCTCGACGTGCCCGCCCGCGCCGGCCGCGGCCACGCCTGCACCGAGGCACCGCGCGGCACCCTCTACCACCGCTACACCCTCGACGACGACGGCATCATCCTCGACGCGACCATCGTTCCGCCCACGGCGCAGAGCCAACGCAGCATCGAGCAGGACCTGCGCGGCGTGGTCGAGTCCCATCTCGACGTTCCCCACGACCGGCTCCAGCACCTGTGCGAACAAGCGATCCGCAACCACGACCCGTGCATCTCGTGCTCCACGCACTTCCTGCGGCTGGAGGTGGAGCAAGGGTGAAGGGCGCATGATCCCGCCGGCCACCCTCGTCGTCGGGATCGGCAACGAGGACCGCGGCGACGACGCCATCGGCGCGCAGGTCGTGCGCGCGCTCCTGGCGCGGTGGGACGGCGCCGAACGCCCCGGCGTGGACGTCAGATCGCTGCGGGGAGACGGCCTGGCGCTGCTCGACGCCTTCCAGGGGTACGAGCGACTGGTCGTGGTCGACGCGACGGCCCCCGACGGCGCCCCCGGGACGGTGCGCTGCTTCCGCTCCGCGCACGCCTTGCGCGGCACCACGACACCGTCGACGCATGGCTGGAGCGTCGCCGAGGCACTGGCGTTGGGCGACGTGCTCGGATCGCTGCCGCGGCGCGTCGTGATCGTCGGCGTGGAGGCGGAGACCTTCGCGCCCGGCGCCGTGCCGTCCGCCCGCGTTCGGGCCGCGATCGAGGTCGCTGCCGACACGGTGGAGACCGTGCTCGCCGAGCCGACCTAGCACAGCGGCGTCACGGCGTCGTCGACTAGGGGGGGACGGCGCGCCGGCGTGGCCAAGTCACCACGGGGGAGGGTGACCTCCGCTACATTGGACCGGTGCCAGAGACCCTCACCCCGGCCGAGGCGCGGCGCATCTTCCTGCACGCCCAGGGCCTCGCGCGCAAGCGGCCGAACCGGCGTGTCGGCGACGCGCAGTTCCGTGCCTACCTGCAGCAGCAGGGCGTGCTGCAGCTCGACAGCGTCAGCGTCTTCGCCCGCGCCCACTACATGCCGCTCTTCTCGCGCTTCGGGCCGTACGACCCGGACGCGCTCGATGCCTACTTGTGGTCGAGCGGCGAGACGTTCGAGCATTGGGGTCACGAAGCGTCGGTGATGCCCCTCGACCTGCTGCCCCACCTGCGGCATCGCATGGACGAACAGGGCACGCGCTGGCGCAGGTACGTGCAGGACAAGCTGGAGCGTAGCAAGCCCGGCATCGTGAAGCACGTCGAAGCGGCCGTGCACGAAGCGGGGCCGCTTTCGGCCGCCGACCTGTCGCACCTCGAGGACGGCGCGCCGGGGCGGCGCGGCGGCTGGTGGAACCTCAGCGACACCAAACTCGCCCTCGAGTACCTGTTCCTCACCGGCCGCGCGGCCGTGGCAGGGCGTCCGAACTTCCAACGCCTTTACGACGCGCCCCATCGCGTATGGGGCGAGGCGCACGAGCAGCCCGCGCCGCCCGTTCCCGAGGCCCAGCAACGGCTCTTCGACGTCGCCCTGGCGTCCGCGGGGATCGGCACGGTGGCCGACCTGGCGGATCACTTCCGCATCAAGAAGACGCCGGCGAAGCGCTTGGCCGCGTCCTCGGTCGAGCGTGGGCTGGCGCGTTGGGTGCGTGTGCAGGGCTGGAAGGAACCGGCGTTGCTGGCCGCGGACGCGCGCGACCCGGGTCGCGCCACCGGCGCCGCGCTCCTCTCCCCCTTCGATCCTGCCTGCCGGTTCCGCGATCGGCTCGAGCGCATGTTCGGCATGGAGTACCGCATCGAGATCTACACCCCGGCGCGCAAGCGCCGCTACGGCTACTACACGCTACCGTTCCTGCTCGGCGATCAGATGGTCGGACGCGTCGACCTCAAGTCCGATCGCAAGGCGTCGGCGTTGGTGGCGAAGGCTTCGTGGCTGGAAGAACGTCCGGCACCAGCGGCCAAGCAGCGCACCCCGGACGAGGTGGCGGCCGCGCTCGCGGCCGAGCTGCGCACCGCGGCCGCGTGGCACGGCCTCGACGACGTGGTCGTCGAGCCGGTGGGCAACCTGGCGCCTGCCCTGGCGCACGCCGTGTCCGACACCGCGGCGCCCACGCGGGCGGGCACCCGGGCGCGGACCGGATCGCGTCGGACCGCGAGTACGAGCGCAAGCGCCGGCACCCGGGCAGGCGACCGAAGCGAAGAATGAGCCGCGCCGCCGAGGAGCGCAACCGCCGGATGCTGCGCGCCCGCGACGCCATGGACCGCACCTACGCCGAGCCGCTGGACGTGCCGCGGTTGGCGCGCGTCGCGGGCGTGTCCGAGGCACACTTCATCCGCACGTTCCGCGCCACGTTCGGCGAGACGCCCCACCGCTACCTGCAGCGGCGTCGCGTCGAGCGCGCCATGTTCCTCCTGCGAGACTCCGAGCGCAGCGTCACCGACGTGTGCTTCGACGTCGGGTTCAACAGCCTCGGCACCTTCAGCCGCACCTTCCGTGACATCGTCGGCGTCTCGCCCAGCACCTACCGCCGCCGCTCCGACAGGGCGGCCGTGCCGAACTGCTTCACCATGGCCTGGGCCAGGCCGAGCAGTTTCGGAGAAGCGCAGGAAGAACGCGGCGACTAGAGTGACGGGGTCGCACGCGCAAGGTGTGCGCGAAGGGAGCAACGCCATGCTGAACGGCATCAACATCACGCACGTGTGGGTCTTCGACCAGAACGAAGCGCTCGAGTTCTACGTCGGCAAGTTGGGCCTCGAGGTCCGTGACGACGTCGACCTCGGCAACATGCGGTGGCTCACGGTGAACGTGCCCGGCCAGCCCGAGCGCTCCATCCTGCTCGAACTCGTCGGCCCGCCTTCGGTGGACCCGGCGAGCGGCGGTGCGCTCCGGGAACTGATCTCCAAGGGCGCGTCCGGCTTCACGGTCGGCTTCACCACCGACGACTGCCAGCGCGTGTTCGAGGACCTGAAGGCCAAAGGTGTCGAGTTCACGCAAGAGCCGGTCGAGCACTTCTACGGCATCGACATCGGCATCCGCGACCCGTTCGGGAACCACATCCGCATCTCGCAGCCGAAGAACGGCGCGCCGCCGGCCTGAGCCGGCCGCCCGCCTCACACCCGGAGGACGACGCTTCCCTCGTTCGTGAACCGCAGCGGAAGCTGGCGCAGTTCCGGCAACGCCTTCCGCACCGCATCGTGCTGCCCTTCGGGGCAGCACACCACCACGAAGCCACTGATCTTGCCGCCGGGGAACTGCGCCGCGGCGCCCACCGCCCGCACGCGGTCCGTCACGTCACGCACTTGCTCGTCCACGAACCGGCCCGGCAGGAGCTGCTTGAGGCGTTGCTGCTCGCCGATGCAGAAGGCCAGCCTGGCGACGTCACCGCGCTCGATGGCGGCCGTTGCTTCGTCGGCCAACGCGCGGATGTCGTGCAAGACCGGAACGGCCTCCTCGAAGCGCGCCGTGAGCGCGTCGAGCGAGGGCTTGGTGCGTTCCTGGCGCTCGGTGGCGAAGAGCAGCAACGAGTGCTCGACGGCCCGGGTCGTCGTCGGATCGGTGTCGAGCCGCTGCTCCCGCACCTTCGCGCCGTCGTAGGTCAGGCGTAGCATGCCGCCGCGGGCGCAGACGTGCGCGTCGTGGTACCCGGAGGCCCCATGCAGCCGCTCGACTTCGATCTCGGCGGCCTCTTCCGCCAGCGCGGCGTGGCTCGGCGCCTCGCCCCGGGCGGCGCGCAGCGCGTGCAGCAGCGACACGGTGACCGCGCCCGACGTCCCCAGCCCACTATTGCCGGGCAAATCGGCCCAGATCGCCACACGCACGGAAGGCTGTTCGGGGTCGACGCTAGCCAGCGCCTCGCGCACCAACTCGTGACCCACCTCGTCCGGTCGGGCGGCGTGCTCCACGGCACCTTCTGCGTGCACCTCGAAGCGACCGTCGAGGCTCGGTAGCAGCGTGACACGCACGTACGCATCGATGGTGGCGCTGACCGTAGCGCCGCCGAAGCGCCGGGCGTACGGCGCCAGGTCCGTCAGTCCGCCCGCGAACGGCACCCGCAACGGCGTGCGCGCGACGATCACGCCGGCGCCTCCACCTCGCGCCACAACCGCTCCACCACCGCCCGCACGTTCGCTTCGGGCGTCGGCAGTGTCCCGCCCAGGTGCACCCATTCCCGCGCCGTCACGTGCCCCACGACGGCGCCGTCGTCGATGCAGCGCTGCAGGTTCGGCAGCAGACGGAACTCGCCCTTCTCCGCGCGCACCTCCATGAGCCGCGCCAGGACGTCCGGGGCGAGCTTCCAGGCGCCGATGTCGTACAGCGGTCCCGCGCCGTCCCACACGCGCGACACGCGATCGTCCACGACGCTGGCCAAGAGTCGCCGGGACTCCCCCGGGTGTCCCGGGCCGAGCGTCACGGCGGTCGGCGCCGGATGTTCGGCCAGGGCGTCGAAGATCGCGCTCGGCACGAACAGGTCGGCCTGCCACGCGACCACGCTGGCGTCGGGCTCGAGGACGTCGGCCGCGAGCCGAAGGGCGTTGCCGGTGCCGAGCAGGTCCGGCTGGCGTACGTAGGTGATGGGGAGCCCGCGCCACGCCTCGCCGAAGTACGCACGCACCTGGTCCTCGTGGTGCCCCACGACCAGCGCGAGGCGCTGCGCGCGCTGCCACGCCCGACTCGCGTGCAGTTGCTCGAAGGTGTGCTCCAGGAAGGGCCGCAGTCCGACCGGGTACATGCACTTCTGCAGGTACCGACCGAGCCCTGCCATGCGCGTGCCCTTGCCTGCTGCCAGGCAGATCAGGTCCATGCCGGAAGGTACCACCCGCCCGCACGCCTGGTGCGCGCGTGATCCGTAGCGATGCGCGCGGCGCGCCCGAACCGGAGCGACACGCATGGCGCGGCCGAACCGGAGCGACACGCATGGCGCGGCCGAACCGGAGCGACGCGCATGGCGCGCGTGAACCCCGCGTCGGCCCGGCCCGCCGCCGGCCCGCCCGCCCTTACGCGGTTCAGCCGCAGTACCGGTCGATGACGCGCTGCAGCACCCGGAGCATCGTTCGCACGCTGGTGATGTCCACCCACTCGTCGGGTCGGTGGATGCCGCCGCCCACCGGTCCGAACAGGACGGTCGGCACCGGGTCAGCGGCAGCCGCGACCAGCGCCGCGTCCGTCCAGTAGGGCGCCCCGAGCAGGTCGGGCGGCGTCCCCGTCACCTCCTCGATGGCCTCCTTCAACAGCCCCACGATGGCGGCCGAGGGATCGGCCTCGAACGGCTCGCGCGCCACGCCCGGCCGGACGGATGCGCGGAACGACGGGTCACCGGCGCCCGCGCGCGTCAGCAGGTCGTCGATCTCGCCCGCCACCATGGCAGCCGTCTCGCCCGGTAGCGTGCGGCGCTCGAGCGTCACCTCGGCGTGCGCGGGCGTGGTGAAGAGTTCCTCCCCTCCCCGCGCCAGGACCGCTTGCCACGACCCGTGCCCGAGCAGCGGGTGGGGCGGTCGCTGCCGCAGGCGCGCGTCGAGGGTCTCGACCTCCTGCAGGACGCGCCCGAGATGGGTGAGCGCGTTGACGCCCTGCTCCGGCTTCGAGGTGTGGGACGCCCGACCGGTGAGGACGACGTCGAACAGGGCGAAGCCGCGGTGCGCCACGTGAAGCGACAGGTCGGTCGGCTCGGTGACGATCGCCGCCACCTCCGCCGGCACTTCCGCCGCCACCTCCGCCGGCACCTTTGCCGGCACCTCCGCCGACACCTGCGTCGCCATCCCCGCCGACATCCCGGCGCCGTCTGCCCTGCTCTTGGCCAGCACCGGCGCGAGCGCGGCCATGGCCGCTTCGGTGCCGGTGCTGCCGTGCTCCTCGTCGGGCACGGCGGTTAGCAGCACGTCGCCCCGCATCCCCTGGCGAAGCGCGGAGGCCGCAGCCACCATGCAGGCCGCCAGGCTCGCCTTCATGTCCATCGCGCCGCGAGCGTAGAGCCGGTCGCCGACGCGCCGCGGTTGGAACGGCGCGTCCATGCCATGCACCCCCACCGTGTCCAGGTGCGCGTTGAGGAGGAGGGTCCGACGCGGGCCACCCGCGCCCACGGCGTGGCCCCCCGCGACTTCTGCGTGGCCATCCGCGTCCTCTGCGCGGCCATCCGCGTCCTCTGCGCGGGCACCCGCACCCACGGCGCGCAACAGCACGGCGGGGCGTCCAGGACGCGCTTCGACGAGCGTCACCTCGAGCCCGCGCGCCTTCCCCCACGCCGCCACGAACGCCGCGATCTCCCCTTCGCCCGGCCGCGTGGGATCCAGGTCGGGGTTCACCGAATCGATCGCGACGAGCGCGCGAAGCAGCGCCTCGACGTCGTCGAGCGTCGCATCGGCCGGCGAGACGGGATCAGGCATCGTAGTTCGCCAAGGCGCCGGCCAACTCCGCCCGCACCTGGTCCCGGACCTCGACGGGCGAGATCACCTCGATCGCTCCGCCCCAACCCAGCAGCCACGGCAGCAACTCCATCGCGCGCCCCTCGCTGTCGAGCGTGCCGGTGACGCGCACCACGCGGTCCCCGCCGGTCAGCGCCTCGCCTACCTGCACGTTCCTGTCGCCACTCTCGGTCATGCGCGCGGCCACCTTCGGCGAGGCGCGCACGACCACCTCGACCTGTCGACCGGCCAGGATGCCGAACGACCCATCCAGATGCGCCACCGGATCGAAGTCGGCCGGGATCTCGTAGCCGTCGTCGAGAAGGCGCACGTTGCGCATGCGCGCCAGCTTGAACACCAGCACGCGTTGACGGCCGTTCCGGTCGAACGCCAGCACGTACGGCTCGAGGTTGCGCCGGTTGAGCTCGTAGAAGTAGATCTCCAGGCGCCGCGGCTTGGTGTCGCCCGAGTACGCCGAGTAGTAGTCGCATCCAAGCACACGCCGCTGGAACCAGGCCTGCGCCACCAAGTCGAGGACGCGGTCCTCGGGCGCTGACGCCAGCCCGGCCACGCTTCGGAGCAGCACGGAGCGGGCCGGTTCCGGTACCTGCAACGACAGCTTCTCGAGCGCGGCGCGGTAGTGGCGCTCCCCGACGCCGGTGTGCAACAGCAAGCGCGTCGCGCTGTACACCGCCAACGCCTCGACCTCGTTGAGGGCCGAGGGGCGCGCCGGCACGAACCAGCGCCCGCGACCGTCGGAGCGCAGGTCGACGCCCATCTCTTCGTCGAGTGTGCGCAGATCGCGTTCGATGGTGCGCCGGCTGGTGCCGTGCGCCTTGGCCAGTTCCACCACGCTTCGCGGCCGCAGCACGAGCTGCTCTCTGAGGTCGTTCAGTCGGCGCGCCCGGCTGACGGTGCGCGCGGCTCCGCTGTCCGCGTCCCGGTCTCCGTTGCTACCCACGCTGCGAGCGTACTGCACGAGCGCCCGCGCCGGGGAGCGCGGGCGCTCATGGGAACCCGGGGACCGCCGGCGACCTCGCGCACCGACGTCGGCTCAGGCCGCGCGCCAACCTCCGTCGGCGGTCACCAGCGCGCCGTTGACCATCTTCGCCTCGTCGGAGGCCAGGAACAGCCCGACGTTGGCGACGTCCTCCGGCTCGAGCTGGGCCGGGATGAGCCCGTAGTACGCCTGGAAGCGCTGCGAGCCGTACGGATCCATCTTCGACAAGTCGACGCTCTGCTGGATGTTCGTCTTGACGGCGCCGATGATGATGGCGTTGCAGCGGATGCCCTTCGGCCCGTAAACGTACGCGGTGCTGCGCGTGAGGCCGATGATGGCGTGCTTCGACATGGTGTACGCGGCGCCCGCCGCCGCTCCGCTGACCGCGGCCACGCTGGCGGAGTTCACGATCACGCCGTGGCCGACCTCGGCCATGTGCT
>Ga0079224_100011131_pt1 | contig 12375 bp, 11 predicted proteins | sample Stecom2015_FD_80414 | JGI IMG/M metagenome (GOLD analysis project Ga0079224, IMG submission 80414) | Agricultural soil microbial communities from Utah to study Nitrogen management - Steer compost 2015 | ecosystem: Environmental > Terrestrial > Soil > Agricultural land | place: USA: Utah... | reverse complement strand
CTCGTGCCGAGGCACAGCGGCGGGCTCGCCAGCATCCGCCGGTGCGACGGTCCGCCGTGGTGTAATGGCAGCACCTCTGATTTTGGTTCAGATAGTTCAGGTTCGAGTCCTGGCGGCGGAGCACACCGGCACCGTGACTATCGTCGGCCCCGCACATCGCTGACCACGCACGTCACATGCAAGTTCGAGGACAGGCGCCCGAGGGAGATCCATGCCACAGCAGACCGCCGTCGTCGTTCTCGCCGCCGGAGCCGGGACGCGAATGCGGTCGAAGACCCCCAAAGTGCTGCATTCGCTCGCCGGCCGGAGCATGCTCGCCCACGCGCTGCATGCCGCGAACGAGATCGACCCGACTCATCTGATCACCGTCGTCGGCCACGACCGCGAGCAGGTCGGCGCGGCGGTGGCCGAGGTCGCGTCCGAGCTCGGCCGTGAGATCACCCCGGCCGTCCAGGAACAGCAGCTCGGCACCGGCCACGCCGTGCAGTGCGCGCTGCGTTCGCTGCCCGCGGACTTCACCGGCGATCTGCTGGTGACCTCGGCGGACGTGCCACTGCTCGACGGCCACACCCTGGGCGCGCTGCTCGACGAGCACCGCAGCTACCAGGAGCGTTCCGCGGTCACCGTGCTGACCTTCGTGCCCGACGATCCCAACGGCTACGGCCGGATCGTGCGCGACGGCGACGACCAGGTGGTTGCGATCGTCGAGCACGCCGACGCCACGCCGGAGCAGGCCGCGATCACCGAGGTCAATTCCGGTGTCTACGCCTTCGACGTCACCGTGCTGCGCGCCATGATCGGCAGGCTCTCGACCGCCAACGCCCAGCACGAGCTGTACCTGACCGACGTGCTGCGGCTGGCCCACGAGGCGGGCCACCCGGTGCACGGCGCGCGGCTGGTCGACGCGGCCAAGGTCACGGGGGTCAACGACCGAGTGCAACTGGCCGAGGCCACCCGCACCATGAACCGCTACATCCTGGAACGCCACATGCGCGCCGGCGTCACCGTGATCGACCCGGCGACCACCTGGGTGGACGCGAGCGTGCGGATCGGCCGCGACGCCGTGCTGCGGCCGGGCACCCAGTTGCTGGGCAACACCGTCGTCGGCGAGGACGCCGAGATCGGCCCGGACAGCACGCTCACCGACGTGGTGGTCGGCGACGGCGCTTCGGTGGTGCGCACGCACGGTTCCGGCGCTGTGATCGGCGCGGGCGCGACCGTCGGCCCGTTCGCCTACCTCCGGCCGGGCACCACATTGGGCGAATCGGGCAAACTCGGCGCATTCGTGGAGACCAAGAACGCCGCCATCGGCGCGCACTCCAAGGTGCCGCACCTGACCTACGTCGGCGACGCGACCATCGGCGAGCACAGCAACATCGGCGCGTCCAGCGTGTTCGTCAACTACGACGGAGTCAACAAGCACCACACCGTCGTCGGGTCCCACGTGCGCACCGGCAGCGACACCATGTTCGTCGCGCCGGTGACCGTGGGTGACGGCGCCTATACGGCGGCGGGTACTGTACTGCGCAGGAACGTTCCGCCCGGAGCTCTGGCGGTCTCCGGCGGGCCGCAGAAGAATCTCGAGAACTGGGTGCCCCGGAACCGGCCCGGAACCGCGGCGGCGATCGCGGCGGCCCGTGCCCTCGCGGCCGATGAGAAGTCAAGTCACGCAACCGAGCAAAAGGATGGCGAACAGCAGTGACCGCATCATGGATCGAGAACCAGAAGAACCTGATGCTCTTCTCCGGACGCGCGCATCCCGAGCTCGCCGAGCAGGTCGCCAAGGAACTGGACGTCGAGGTCACCCCGCAGACCGCCCGTGATTTCGCCAACGGCGAGACCTTCGTGCGCTTCGAGGAGTCGGTGCGCGGCTCGGACGCCTTCGTCCTACAGAGCTTCCCCGCCCCGGTGAATCAGCACCTGATGGAACAGCTGATCATGATCGACGCGCTCAAGCGCGGTTCGGCCAAGCGCATCACCGCGATCCTGCCGTTCTACCCCTACGGCCGCCAGGACAAGAAGCACCGCGGCCGCGAGCCCATCTCCGCTCGCCTGGTCGCCGACCTGCTCAAGACCGCTGGCGCGGACCGCATCATCACCGTCGACCTGCACACCGATCAGATCCAGGGCTTCTTCGACGGTCCGGTCGACCACATGCACGCGCTGTTCCAGCTCTCCGAGCACGTGCGGGCCAACTACAGCCTGGACAACATCACCATCGTCTCCCCCGACGCGGGCCGGGTGAAGGTCGCCGAGAAGTGGGCCAACGCGCTGGGCGGCGCCCCGGTGGCGTTCATCCACAAGACCCGCGACCCGCTGGTGCCCAACCAGGTCAAGTCGCACCGTCCGGTCGGTGACGTCGACGGCCGCACCTGCATCCTGATCGACGACATGATCGACACCGGCGGCACCATCGCCGAGGCCGTGCGCGTGCTGCGCGAGGCCGGCGCGGGCGATGTGGTCATCGCCGCCACCCACGGCGTGCTGTCGGCGCCCGCCGCCGAGCGCCTGGCCGCCTGCGGCGCGCGCGAGGTCGTGGTCACCAACACTCTGCCGATCACCGAGGACAAGAAGTTCCCGCAGCTGACGGTGCTGAGCATCGCCCCGCTGCTGGCCCGCACCATCCGCGAGGTCTTCGAGAACGGGTCGGTGACCGGCCTGTTCAACGGCAACGCCTGACCCGAGGCCCTTGCGAGGGGCGGTCCCGGTTCATCCGGGCCGCCCCTCGTCTCGTCGCGGGGGCTGTTGCGGCACAGTCACTTCCGCGTGCACGCACCGGGAACCACGGGCGAGGGCGGGCGGAGACCGCCGGGTCGGCGGGCCGGTGCGGCGTGCGCGATCAGCCGTTTCCGTGATACGTATGCGAAGCGTTCGCCGATACCCATGGGTGCGGGCGGCGCACCGTGTCGACGACAGAGCAGGGGGGCGCACGATGACGACGCCGGAGGATGCCCGGCCGGGCATCGATCTGGGCAAGGCCGGTTCCGGGGCGGACACGACCGGGGCGGGATTCGGCGGGGTGGGCGATCAGGTGGCCGGGACGCCGCCGTCGGCCTATCCCTCGTACCCGTCCTATCCGTCCTATCCCGCCCCACCGGCCACGCCCGTGCCGCAGCCGCCGTACGGCGCGCCCTTCGGGTTCGCGGCGGGCGGTTATCCCGGGCAGCCGGGAACGCGGCCGCCGGTCCCGCCGTACACCGCGCCGTCCCCGCCCGCCGGTCACCCCTATCCGGGGCAGGCCGGTCCAGCCCAGCCCTACAGCGGGCCGCCGCCGGGCGCCTACGTGCCGCCGCCGGCGTACAGCCCGCCCGGGATGCCGACCCCGCACGGGTACGTCGAGACGCAGACCCAGATCTTCTCGATCATCAGCTTCTCGCTGGCCGCCGCCGGCGTGCTGGCGCTGCTGACGATGTGTGGCCTGCCCGCGCTGGTGACCGGGCCCGCCGGGATCGTGCTCGGCATCGTCGGCCACAACAAGCGGGAGTCGCTCGGCGTCGCGGCCGCGGTCACCAACGCGCTGATCATGATCCCGCTGGTGCTGGTGCTGATCTTCGTGGCAGGCGCGTTCTGGTCCGTCTGAGGTTCTGCTCTGCGCGGAGTGAGCGGACGCGCGCGGCCTCACCGCCCCCCCGGCCGGGAGGCGAAACCCCGGGGCCGCCTCCCGGCCGGAGCCGGTGTGCGGGGCGATACTGGTCCGGGCCGCACGCGCCGTCGGCCGGTCACACGCTCGATCCGGCCGGTTCGCGATAGAGACGGTCGCCGGGTGGTACTCGACAGCGAGGTTCTGCCGAAACGACCAGGAGAGCGTCCATGACCGATCCGAAGGACCCCGAGGAACCGAACGAGTCCCGCACCGGCGCCACGCCGCCACAGAGTGAACCGACGCCGCCGTCGCTGTCCAAAGACGCCACGGGGGCGGCAGGCGGCGGGCGGCCCGACGACGCGGACGGCGCGGGATCGGGAGCCGCGGGCGGCGCGGGATCGGCAGCCGCGGGCAGACCGAGCTGGGGTGAGCCGCGGGAGACCACCGACTACCCGGGGGCATCCGGCCATCCCGGCCGGCCGCCGTATCCGGGACAGGGCCAGGGTTACCCGGGACAGTCCCAGCCGGGCCAGGGCTATCCGGGTCAGGGCTACCCGGGTCAGGGTGCTCAGCCGCCGTACCCCGGGCAGGAACAGTCCTCTCCGGGTCAGGAGTACTCGCCGTATTCCGGGCAGGGGCAACCGCCCTACCCCGGTTACGGGCAGCAGCCCGGCGGCCAGGGGTATCCCGGTCAGGACCAGGGCTATCCCGGTCAGGGGCAGGGCTACCCGGGCGGGCACGAGGCCTATCCGGGCGGCGGGCAGGGCGGCTATCCGGGCGGGCAGCCGTACGAGCCGTTCGGGACCCAGCCGCCGCAGCGGCAGGGACCGCAGGTCATGTCGATCATCGGGTTCGTCTGCGCGGCCGTGGCGCTGTTCTTCTGCCCGATCCTGTTCGGTCCGGTCGGCATCGTGCTCGGTGTGGTCGGGCACAACAAGGGCGAGTCGCTGGGCAAGTGGGCGGCGATCGTCTCGGCGGTGGCGCTGGTGGCCGGTCTGCTGCTGGGGCTGGCGGTCTACAACTCCGACATCGTGCCCTCCTAGCGGCTCCGCGCCCGTTCCCGCCCGGCCGCGCCGCCACGACCGGCCGGGCCCGGCGCCCGAGGCGCGGCGGGGCCGGTCGTAGGGTCGGGGCATGGGTGGATTCGGTGGCTTCCCGCTGGCGGGCCTCGACCTGTACGAGGACCTCGAGGTCGACAATTCCAAGGCGTTCTGGACCGCGCACAAGCATGTCTACGAGCAGGCCGTGCGCGAACCCATGCTGGCGCTGACGGCTGAACTGGAGGCAGAGTTCGGTCCCGCCAAGCTCTTCCGGCCGTACCGCGACGTCCGGTTCTCCCATGACAAGTCGCCGTACAAGACCCATCAGGGGGCGGTGGCCGGGACCGCGCCCGGCGTGGGCTGGTACGTGCAGATCGGCGCGCCGGGGCTGTTCGTCAGCGGCGGCTTCTATCGCGGCGACGCCGAGCAGATCGCGTCGCTGCGCCGGGCCGTGGCCGACGAGGTGCGCGGACCCGAGCTGGAGTCCATCCTGGCGCCGCTGGCCGCCGCCGGGTACGTGCTCGGCGGGGAGAGGCTGAAGACCAGGCCGAAGGGTTACGACGCCGACCACCCGCGCATCGGCCTGCTGCGGCACAAGTCGCTGACCTGCTCGCGGGAGTTCGGCGCCCCGGCGTGGCTGTCCACGCCGAAGGCCGCCGAACACGTACGGCAGGCGTGGACCGACCTGCGCCCGCTGGTGGAATGGCTGACCGCCGTGGTCGGCCCGGCCAACGCCTGACATCCGCCCGCCCGATCGCCGCCGGCTAGGTCCTGGTGGCCAGCACCAGCGCGAAACGGTCGTCGGGATCGGTCCACACCTGCTCGACGGCGAAACCCGATCCGCCCAGTTCCGCGCGCAGTCCGTCGAGCCGGAACTTGGCGGAGATCTCGGTGCGCATCTGCTCGCCGCGCGCGAACTCGACGACCAGGTCGAGGTCGGCGACGGTGACGGTCATGTCCTCGCGGGCGGCCAGGCGCATCTCGATCCACTCGTGCTCGGCGTCCCAGAGCGCCACGTGATCGAACTTGTCCGGCTCGAAGTCCGCGCCGAGGCGGTGGTTGAGCACGTGCAGGACGTTGCGATTGAAGGCGGCGGTCACGCCCTCGGCGTCGTCGTAGGCGGGAACGAGCACGTCCGGGTCGACGACGAGGCCCGCGCCCAGCAGCAGCCGTTCGCCGGGTTCGAGCACGTCGTGGATGCCGGTGAGGAAGGCGCGGCGCTCGGCGGGGACGAGATTGCCGATGGTGCCGCCGAGGAAGGCGATCATGCGGCGGCCACCGCGCGGCATGGCGGTCAGGGTGTCGGTGAAATCGCTGACCACGCCGTGCACGGTCAGGCCGGGGAACTCCTCGGCCACCTCGGCGGCGGCGGCGCGCAGGGCGGCCGAGGACACGTCCTGGGGCACATAGGTGTGCAACGCGCCCCGCTCGGTCAACGCGGTGAGCAGCAACCTGGTCTTGGCGGCCGAGCCGGCGCCCAGTTCCACCAGCACCTCCGCGCCGGCGAGCCGGGCGATCTCGCCGACCACCCGTTCCAGCAGCGCGCGCTCGGTGCGGGTCGGGTAGTACTCCGGCAGGGCGGTGATCCGCTCGAACAGTTCGCTGCCCCTGGCGTCGTAGAACCATTTGGGCGGCAGGTGTTTCGGCGTGGCGGTGAGGCCGCGCCCGGCGTCCGCGCGCAGCGCCGAGGTCAGGTCGGCGTCGGTGAGGTGCACTTCCATGGTCGCTGCGGTCATGCGTTCGGCCTTTCGGTGTGCGTGGGGGCCGCCGGGGTGGCGGCCGGACGGGAACCTGCCCGGCCGGTTTCGAGGCCCTCGACCTGGGCGCCGGAGTCGTGCGGGGGCGGGACGGAGGCGCCGGGGTCGAGCGGTTCGACGGTGAGGACGCCCGGCGCGGCCACGACCAGACAGCGGTCCGGGATCGGCCGCCAGCGCGGGTCGTCGTCGTAGGGCTCGGAGGACAGGACCGCGAACTCGTCGGTGACCAGGGCCGACAGCGCGTGGTAGACGGTGGTCGCGAGCAAGGTGGCGCCGTCGCACAGCAGCAGGTTGAGCCTGGCCTCGGGCGCGTGGTCGAGCACGGTGCGGGTGAACAGGCGCAGCGCCTGCGGCGGGTTCGCGCCGTAGCCGCCGGACTCGGCGGAACCGATCAACGCGGCGAGCAGCACCCACAGGGCGGCGGCGTCGGTGGGCGCCTCGGCCGCGAGCAGGTGCGCGCTCTGGAACAGCCTGGTCTGCCCGGCGCGGGTGGCCTCGACGTCCAGGCGCGCGGCGACCGCGGTGAGGGTGTGCTGCCAGTTCGGCACCAGTCCGTTGTGGCTGGCGGCCCATCGGCCGGTGGTGAACGGCGCGCAGGCGGTGCGCTCGACGGGCATGCCGACGGTGGCGGAGCGGACCGAGCCGAGCACGGCGGTCGATTCGATCTGGCCGAGCACCTCGGTGACCGCCGGATCGCTCCAGATCGGTTCGCGATTGCGGTAGCGGCTGACCGTCGGTCCGTCCCGGCCGGGCCGCCACCAGGCCGCGCCGAAGCCGTCGGCGTTGACGGTGCCGCCGCCGCGCATCTCCCGCGGCGCCCAGGACTGCCGATACAGCGAGTGCGGGCCGCGGGTGAGCAGTTCGCCCACCGCGACCGCCGGGCCGACGTAGCCCAGATGGCGGCACATCAGAACTCGTCCGCGCGCAGATCGCGGGCCAGCCGGAAGCCGGCGAAGATCTGCCTGCGGATCGGATGATCCCAGTTGCGGAAGGTGCCGCGGCAGGCCACCTGGTCGGTGCCGAAACTGCCGCCGCGCAGCACCCGGTAGTCGCCGCCGAAGAAGACCTCGGAGTACTCCCGATAGGGGAAGGCGCGGAAGCCCGGGTAGGCCTGGAAACCCGAGGAGGTCCACTCCCAGACATCGCCGATCATCTGGTGCGCGCCGCACGGCGACACCCCGGCCGGGTAGGCGCCCACGTCGGCGGGTTCGAGATGACGTTGTCCCAGATTGGCTTTCGTCTCGTCGGGCGCGGACTCGCCCCACGGGTAGCGCCGCGAGGCGCCGGTGGCGGGGTCGAAGCGGGCGGCCTTCTCCCATTCGGCCTCGGTCGGCAGACGCTTGCCCGCCCAGCGGGCGTAGGCCTCGGCCTCGAACCAGCACACGTGCACCACCGGCTGCCGTGGCCGCAGCGGGGTCATGACGCCGAACACCCGTCGCCACCAGCGGCCGTCGGCGTCGCGCTGCCAGAACTGCGGCGCGGTCAGGCCGGCGGAGGTGCGGTGTGCCCAGCCGCGCTCGGACCACAGCTCCGGCCGACGGTAGCCGCCGTCCTCGACGAAGGCCAGGTACTGCTCGTTGGTGACGGGCGCGGCGTCGATGGCGAAGGCGGGCACCTGCACCGGATGCGCGGGCCGCTCGTTGTCCAGCGCCCACGGGTCCGCCGAGGTGCCCATGAGGAATTCGCCGCCTGGCACGATCACCTCGCCGGACACCGGGACGCGCGCGGGCGGGGCGGGCGGGGCGGTGAGCACCGGTTCGCCCGCGCGCAGCTGGTGGGTGGCCAGCATGGTCTCGTCGTGCTGCTGCTCGTGCTGGGCGATCATGCCGAAGGCGAACCCGTCGGCCACCAGCGGGCGGCCGGACAGCGGGCTGCGGTCGAGCACGTCGAGCACTTTCTCGCGCACCGTGCCGACATAGCCGCGGGCCTGCGCGGGGTCGAGCAGGGGCAGCGCGGGACGGTTCGCCCTCGGGTGTTTGAAGGCGTCGTAGAGCTCGTCGATGTCGGCGCGCACCGGCTCCCGGCCGCCCACGTCGCGCACCAGCCACAGCTCCTCCTGGTTGCCGATGTGCGCCAGATCCCACACCAGCGGGCTCATCAGCGGGGAGTGCTGGGCGACGAGGTCGGCCTCGTCCACGGCGTCGGTGAGCAGGGCGGTGCGCGCCCGCGCGGCGGTCAGGACGTCGGCGATGTGGGCGCGCAGGCGGTCGGCGTCGGCGCGCCCGGTCGCGGGGTGGACCGCCGTCGCCGCGACGGTGACGGCGGAGCCGGGCGGTGTGGCCCCGGCCGGTACGCGGTGGGCGGTGCTGGTGGCGGGTTCTGTCACGGTCACGCTCTCCCGGGGTGCGGGTCGGCGAGCGCCGGGGTGGTGCTCGCGGGGGACAGGGCGGCGGAACGCGGGCGTTCGTGGCTCACGACAGCGCCCGGACGGGCGCGTCGGCGGGCGTGCGCCCGGCGCGGGCGCGGCGCGCGGCGGCGGCGAGGTCGGCGGCCGCGGCGGAGGTGCGGGCGTGGCAGGCGGACAGCTCGAGCAGGTCGGCGGCGACGGCGCGGATCTGCGGATCCGCCAGGCCGTGGCGGGCGGCCCGCGCCCACTCCCCCTCGACCGGCCCGGCCAGGCGGGTGGCCTCGGCGACGACCCGCGGAGCCGACAGCAGCGCGTCGAACAGATGGATCGGGACGGTCCAGTCCTCGCCGGGCTGGGCGTCGAGGTAGCGGATCTCGAGATGGCCGCAGGCGCGGACGGGCGGGAAGAGGGTGGTCAGGTGGTAGCGCAGGTCGTCGAGATCGGGGCGGCGGCCGATCTCGTCGTCCAGGACCCCGGAGAGCCAGTCGGCGAAGGTCGCCCCCGGCGGGGGTGACCAGTCCGGGCAGCCGCTCGCGGGGGCGGTGGGGGCGGCCGCGCCGGAGCGCCGCACACACAGCAGCGGCACGTCCAGCGCCCAGCGGGCGTAGCCGGTGACCGGGTCGGCCCAGTCCGGCACCGGCGGCCTGGTGCGGGTGCCGTCCAGCCGCAGCCAGGTGCGCATGCGCTGCGACGCCCAGGCGCCGGGCGGGGCGCCGTGCAGGCCGGGCGAGCAGGCGAAGGCGGCCACCAGGGCGGGCCCGGCCGCGTACAGCATGGTCCAGCGCGCGGCCACCTCGGCGGGATCGGCGCCCGCGTCGACGCTGACCTGGGTGGCCGCGGTGTTGCACATCATGAGCTTGCCGAACGGGCCGATGCCGGCGAAGAGCCGCTCCATGGCGCGATAGCGGGGCGAGCGCAGCAGCCGCTCGGCGCGGCGGTCGGCGTCGGCGGCGCGGTCGACGGGACGGATGCCCGCCGCGGCGAGCAGGTCGGCGAGCAGGCGGGCGTCGGCGCGCAGGTTCTCGCACAGCGCGTCGGCGGTGGCGAAGGGTTCGCTGGACAGTTCGATCTGGCCGCCGGGTTCGACGCTCACCCGGCTGCCGCCGGGCAGCGGAAGGGCCGGGGAGCCGGGCGCGAGGATGGACGGGGCGTGCGGTCCGAGTGCGGTGGCAAGGGCCGACAGCCGGGGCCGGGCGGCGAGGGGGTGGGTCGGCGGACACTCACCCTGCGCGGTGAGCCATTCCAGTTCGGCGCCGATCCGTTGCGGTGGCCCCAGCTTGAAGCACACGCCGCCGAGAAAGGCCTCCGCCGCCGCACGCGAGGACAGCGCGCCGCCGGGATCGACGGAGTCGGCCGGGTCGGCCGGACCGTGGTGTTCGAGTGTGACCGCCATGCGAGCCTCCCACCGACGTGGCTTGCGGACGAAGCATTCACCGACCAGACCAAGCGTAGCGATCTTTCCCGACAGGAAACGAGCTGAAACCGGGCAGCCGGTCCAGATAACCTCGTCGGCATGCTGGACGACTCGCGCGTGCGCGCCGACCTCCTCTCCCGCGTCCGTGCCGACACCCCCGGCCTCGCCGCCGACCCCGACCTGGTCTTCCTCGACAGCGCCGGCTCCTCGCTGCCCCCTCGGGTCGTGCTCGACACCCAGTTCACCCACCTGCGCCGCGAGGCCGAGATCGGCGGATATCGGGCCGCCGCAGAACGTCTCGACGACCTCGCCGGGGTCAAGGACGCCGTCGCCGCCCTGATCGGCGCGACCCCGGCCGAGATCGCGCTCAGCGACAGCGCCACCCGCTCCTGGTCGGACTTCTTCTACTCGGTGCCGTTGCGCCCCGGCGACCGCGTCCTCATCAGCGGCGCGGAGTACGCCGCCAACGCCATCGCGGCCCTGCGGCGGGCCGAGCAGACCGGCGCGGTGGTGGAGCGCATCCCCGACGACGGCGACGGTCAACTGGACCTCGACGCCATGGCGGCCATGATGGACGAGCGGGTCGCGCTGGTCTCCCTGGTGCACGTGCCGACCAACGGCGGACTGGTGAACCCGGTCGCCGAGGCCACCGCCCTCGCGCACGCGGCGGGCGCGCTGGTGCTCCTCGACGCCTGCCAGTCCGCCGGTCAGCTGCCGCTGGAGGTGACCGAGCTCGGCGTGGACGCGCTCTCGGCCACCGGACGCAAGTGGCTGCGCGGGCCGCGCGGCACCGGATTCCTGTACGTGCGCGCCGAATCCACCGCCCACCTGACGCCGCAGCGGCTCGACCTGCACAGCGCGCTGTGGACCGCCCCCGACGCCTACCGGCTCGCCCCCGACGCCACCCGCTGGGAGTTCTGGGAGCACGACGTGGCCGCCCGGCTCGGCCTCGGCGCGGCGGTGCGCTATCTGCTCGAACTGGGGCCGGAGCAGGTCTACGCCGCCGTGGCCGAACGCGCCGGGCACCTGCGCGCCGCGCTGGCCGAGCTGCCCCGGGTCACCGTGCGCGACAAGGGCGTCCGGCGCGGCGGCATCGTCTCGTTCACCGTCGAGGGGCTGGAGGCCACGCGGGTGCGCGACCTGCTCGCCGCCGAGAACATCACCGTGACGGTCAGTTTCGCCTCCTCCACGCTGCTGGACATGACCGCGCGCGGGCTGCCGGCGGTGGTGCGCGCCTCCCCGCACTGCTTCGTGAGCCACGACGAACTCGACCGGTTCGTGCGCGCGGTCGCGGCGCTGTAGATGTCACAGCGGGAGCTGGTCGTGCTCGGCACCGGCAGCCAGGTGCCGACCAAACAGCGCAATCACAACGGCTGTCTGCTGCGCTGGGGGCGGGAGGGCGTGCTGTTCGACCCGGGTGAGGGCACCCAGCGGCAGATGGCGTTCGCCGGGGTGGCGGCCTCGGATCTCACCCACATCGCGCTGACCCATTTCCACGGCGACCACTGCCTCGGTCTGCCCGGCATCGTGCAGCGGATCAATCTCGACGCCGTCGCCCACGACATCGACGCCTACTACCCGGCCTCCGGGCAGGTGTACTACGACCGGCTGTGCGGGGCCAGCGCGTTCTACCGCCACACCGACCCGCGCCCGCACCCGATCACCGGGCCGGGTGTCCTCGACACCCCCGGGGCGAGCTTCGAGCTGCGGGCGGTGCGGCTGTCGCACCCGGTGGAGGCCTTCGGCTACCGGCTCACCGAGCCGGCGGGCAGGCGGATGCTGCCCGAACGGCTGCGCGCGGCAGGCGTGCGCGGGCCGAGGGTGAGCGAGCTGCAACGCGAGGGCGCCGTGATGATCGACGGGCGCCCGGTCACCCTGGAGCAGGTCAGCGAGCCGCGCCCCGGCCAGAGCTTCGCCTTCGTCATGGACACCCGGCTGTGCCCCGGCGTGCTGGAGGCCGCCGACGGGGTGGACATGCTGGTCGTGGAAGCCACCTTCCTCGACGCCCACGCCCACCTGGCGCACGAGCACGGCCACCTGACCGCGGGGCAGGCCGCCCGCGCCGCCGCCGAGGCCGGTGTGCGCACCCTGGTGCTCACCCACTTCTCCCAGCGCTATCGCGAACTGGACGGGCACCGCGCGGAGGCCGAGCGACACTTCGACGGCGAGATCGTGGTCGCCGAGGATCTCCGCCGCGTCCCCTTCCCCGCCCGCCGCTGACCCGCCCGCCGCTG
>Ga0079224_100011130_pt1 | contig 12376 bp, 4 predicted proteins | sample Stecom2015_FD_80414 | JGI IMG/M metagenome (GOLD analysis project Ga0079224, IMG submission 80414) | Agricultural soil microbial communities from Utah to study Nitrogen management - Steer compost 2015 | ecosystem: Environmental > Terrestrial > Soil > Agricultural land | place: USA: Utah... | reverse complement strand
TGCACGGCCTTAGGAGGTGTCGGGAGGGCGTAAACACGAGAACGGCCTTCTCAGCGCCGAGAAGGCCGTTCTAACGGAGTGGAGCTAAGGAGATTCGAACTCCTGACCTCTGCAGTGCGATTGTATCTAAGCTCGTCTGGCGCCGCTACACACCGCTCGACAACAGCCTTAAACGGCTCATTTCCGCATGTTCCTCCCTTCTTTCGTCTCCCTTCGCGAACGTTCCGGAAGGGGTTTGTAGAAGGTGTGTAGAAGGTCGGACCGCGTTTTCCGCGCTTTGGAGGCCGGTTTCGGGGCCGCTGACATGCTGACGAGGCTGAGGTCTGGAACGGGGGCTCCTTCGGGTCTGGGAGGAGGGGGCAGTCTAGTTGGTACCACTGGTGTTAGTAACACAGACGGGAGTATCTTCTCCCATGCCAGCGACCGACCGACTCGACAAGCCCCCCGAACTCCTCGACCGCGACCGCGAGTGGTCGCGGCTCGCCGAGGCCGTACGCGCTCGGGGGCCGGGCCTCCTTCTCGTCCTCGGCCGGCGCCGCGCGGGGAAGAGCTACCTCCTCACGCGGTTCGCCCGCGCCACCGGCGGTGCGTACTACCAGGCGACGAGGAAGACGGAGCGCGAGCAACTCCTCGACGTCTCCCGCGCCCTAGGCGAGCGGTTCGACGACGCCGCCCTCCGCCGCGTCGCCCTCCCCGGCTGGGACGACGTCCTCGAGTACGTCGTCGAGCGGGCCGCGGGGGAGCCCTTCCTCCTCGTCCTCGACGAGTTCCCCTACCTCGCTGACGCCGCCCCGGCCCTCCCGTCCATCCTGCAATCGTGGTGGGACCACCGGCTGCAGGACACGCGCGTCACCCTCGTCCTAAGCGGGAGCCACGTGACGGCGATGAAGCGGCTCGTCGAGGCCGACCAGCCCCTCTACGGCCGGCGCACGGGGCGCCTCGATGTCCGACCGTTCGACTACCTCGACGCCGCCCGCTTCGCCCCCGGGTGGTCGCCCGAGGACAAGCTCCGGCTCTACGCCGTCTTCGGCGGGCTCCCCGGCCACCTCGCCCTCGTCGACCCCGCTCGGACGCTGGCCGAAAACGCGGCCCGCCACCTCCTCGACCCCTCGGGCCGCCTCCACGACGAGGCCGCCCACGTCTTCGACGCCTTCCTCACCGACGCCGCCGTCCACTACTCCGTCGTCGAGGCCATCGCGAGCGGGGAGCGGCGGTGGAGCCGGATCGCGAGCCGGGTGGGGAAGCAGACGAGTGCGCTCGCCCGCCCGCTCGAGTGGCTCCTCGACATGGAGGTCGTCGAGCGCGTGGCGCCGGTGACGGAGTACCCCCGCCCGGGCCCGAAGCGGACGCTCTACCGGCTCGCCGACCCGTACCTCGCCTTCTGGTACCGGTTCGTCGCCGACGTGAAGGGGCGGGGGCTCGCGGCCCTCGCCGAGCCTGAGGATCTGTGGGGGCGGCTCGTCGCGCCGAGGCTGGACGAGGAGCACGTGGCCCACGTGTTCGAGGAGGCGTGCCGGCAGTTCGTCGCGCGCGGGACGCACCCGTCGCTCCCGTTCCGCCCGATCCAGGTGGGGAGCTGGTGGAGCGCCGACTCCACGGAGGAGGTCGACGTCGTCGCGCTCGACGGGCAGGGCGGCCTCCTCGTCGGGGAGTGCAAGTGGGGGGCGGCCGACTCCCGCGACCTCGACCAGCTCGTGCGCCGGGGCGGCCTCGTGGCGGCCGAGGCCGGGAGCGCCCGGCGCGTGACGCCCGTGCTGTTCTCGGCGGGCGGTCTCGCCGGGGACGCGGCGGCGCGGGTCGAGGCGGGGGAGGCGGTCCACGTCCCCATCGACGCACTCTACGAAGACGGGGCGTAGGGGCGAGGGCAGGTTACAGGTCGACCACGACGGGCGGGCGGACGAGCCGGTAACCCCCGTCGAGGACGGCGGCGTTGACGGTGATGCGGCCCCCCACGCCGAGGGGCGGCGCGTGCACGCCGGCCGCCTCGTGGATGTCGCCGTGGACGTGGAGGCGAGGCCCGTCGCCGTCGGCGTCGAGCTGGCCGAGCCGCTCCGCGAGCCGCTCGCACCCGACGCGGTCCCCGGCGCCGGTGAGGTCGAGGTGGCCGAACGCCGCCCCGTGCGTGACGAGGACGTCGGTGCCGGGCGGGATCTGTCCCCACGCCTCGGCGAGCTGCGTCCCATTCCGGGGGAGGTTGAACGCCCAGTAGTTGAAGAACGGCACCCACGGCGAGCCCCAGAACGAAAGCCCGGCGGCCTCGGCGCCCGAGTCCTCGAGGAGCGCGGCGCCGACGTCGCGGACGCGCTCGCGGGCGGCGCGGATCGTCGTCGGTCCATAGCGGGCGCTCACACCCCAGTCCGGCCGCGCGTGCTGGAGCGGCCAGTCGTGGTTGCCGGCGACGACGACCTTGTGCGCGTGGGGGAGGGCGGAGAGCCACCGGCAGAACGCCGCCCACTCGCCGGGCGTCCCACTCGTGCAGGCGTCGCCGGCGAAGACGAGGACGTCGCCGTCGGGGACGGCGAAGGGGCCGGTGAGGCGGCCGTGCTGGCCGTGGGTGTCGGAGAGGCAGACGAGGCGGGGCATCCAGGGCTACTCCGGTGGGGGTCGGCGGGGTCCGTCCCAAGCTCGACCGGCAGCACCTCAGCGAGCGGTTGAAGCACTACGCCGGGCGGGCCGGGCTCTCCGCCGACCACACGTTCCACAGCCTCCGCCCGGCGCACGCGAGTTGGCGGGCTCAGGGCGGCGTCGGAACGTACCGCGTTCAAGGGCAGGACGATCTTGGGAGGGCGCCGTTCGGAGCGGCGGCAAAGTTCGCAGCATTGCGGGCTTCGCAGGTTCGCACCGCCATGAGCGCGGAGACTACGGGGTGTCGATGTCTTCCCGTTTGGGTGGCAGGTCTCCCTGCCGATACTGTAGTATCTGCGGACGTACGCGACCCGGTCCGAGAGCCTCTGTGCCTGTCCATCCAAACGACGATCTCCTCCTGCTCGAGCGGCGCCTGGCGCAGCGGGCGCGGCAGGTGAGTGTGCTCGAAGAACTCGGCCTAGCGTTCGAGGACTACGAGGCGATTCGGCGGGAGATCGCGCTCCTATTCAGCGCTTCCCCCTCACGGGCCGTCCACGTCCTCACGGGGTACTGCCGTCACGTGACCGCGGCGTTCCTCACCCTGGTCGGGGTATACAAGTACGCTCAGGAGGCCGGGTCCGCCAGGTACTGGGCGCTCGTGGCCGAGGCCATCGGGGTGGGATCCATCCCGCCTAACGATCAGCGGGAGTTGGGGCGCGTGGTAGAGACGGTCGTCCGACTGGGAGGGATGGCCGCGTTCCCGAAGGCGGAGGGGGCCCGCCGCTTCGTCGACCTCATCCTCCTTCACGGGGGGATCCCCTCCGGGTGCCTGCCGAACTACTTCGAGCACGTCCTTGCCAATGCGAGCCCTTCGGCGTCCGGGCAGGAGGTGATCGAGAGCGCGCTCGAGTCGACCCGGCGGCGGCAGCTCCACAAGCCGGTCGTCCGGTACCTCCTCTACGGGGGGGACGTGGCCTCCGACTTCGTAGAGCGCACGGTCGACCTCGCCGGCTACGCCGTACAGCTTCGGGACCCCAACAACTCGGGGCCGGACGCCCTCCGAACTCTGGCCGAGCGGGTAGGGCTCCCCGTCCGGGTGGTGCGGCATTACCGCGACTGGCTGGGCTCCTGCCCTGAGACGCCGGGCGCCACCGCGCCCCACCGCGCCGGGCGCTCGTGGAAGGCGCCCTCCCTGCGTTTCGACCCCGTCCTCCTCGGGCCCGTCGTCGACCTCCCGGCTCAGGCGGTGGGTGAGGCGGGGGCGGGAGGTCGGTGGACCGTGTGGTCCGAGCAGGAGGCCGCTGTCCTCGAGGTGCCGGCGTGGCGCCGGGCGCAGGGGTGGCGTACCGACCCCCACGCACACGCCCTCGGCGCCCCGCAGGCCCACTACGACGTCGCGTGGGCGTACGCCGGCGAAGGGGGACGCTGGGTGCTGCCCGGCGTCACCCTCTCCAGGCCGCTCATGGCCTTCCACGCACGCGACGGCCAGCAGGTCGACGTCTCCGGCGGGCTTCCCAAGGACGTGCTCTGGGTGATCCGCCCTTCGAGCCACGCATTCACCTGCGAGGGGGCGCTCCTGGTCGAGGGGCCGTCCACGATGCAGGGGGCGTGGGGCGGCTTCGTCGTTGAGCGCTGGGACCTCGGCCCCTCTCCGATGGGCGCCGTCCCCCGCGTCGGGGACACCGCCCTCGCGCTGCGGGCGGAAGGCGACGTGCGGCCGCACCTCGTTCCAGGCCCCGTAGCGGGCGTGACCACCGACGACGCCCCCGTCTTTTCGGCGTGGCCGACCCTCCACATCCCCCGAGCCCGGACGGGCGAGGAGGTCGGAAGGTGGTCCCTCCGCTGGTCGTCGGGTGAGGCGGAGGGGGTGGTGGTGCTGACCGACTCCGCGAGGGACACGGACTCCGGCTGGGAGGTCCCCCTGGAGGAGTTGGGGTTGCCGCCGTTCTGCCCCTTGGCCCTACGCCTCCGTGGGCCGCTCGGACGGAGCGCCCGTTTCCGTCTGGCCGTTTGGGACGGGCTCGTGGTCGAGGGAGCGGGGCGGCTCGTCCTGCCGAACGACGACGGCAGCGCCACGGCCGAGCTGTCGGTCGTGCTGCCCACGGGCCTCAGGACGGTCGGCGTGGAGGGCGGGGAGCACGAGGAGGCGGGCGGGAGGACGCTGGTCTCGGTGCGCCCGGAAGCCGACGTCGTCCGGATCCAGGTCGTAGGCGAGGGGGGGGGGCACCCCCTCGCCTACTCCATCCCGCGGCTGCGCTCGCACCTGTTCGACGCCGCGACGGAGGGGCCCTCGACCGCACTCGCTTCGGCCGCCCCCCTCCACGTGCAGGGCGATTGGCTGGATCAGGCGGCCCTCCCCAGGGTAGCGTTCGTGACGGGCACCGCGGGCAGCGTGGTCGACGCGCTGGAGGCCGACTTCGGAGGGGACGACGTCGTGGAGTGCCCCCGTGTCGGTGGGCGGGCCGACGTGTTCGACCTCTCCGAGCTGTCCCAGGCAGCGGCCTCGAGGCGGAGTGGAGGCGCGAGGCTCTGGGCTCGGGTGGGTCGTCGCCGGGTGCCCGTGGGCGCGTGGCACGCCCGGCTGGGGCTCCGCGGCCTCAGGGCGTCGGCCGTGGAGGACGCCGAGGGGTGCGAGGTGCGGCTCCACTGGGACGCCGGCCGCCTCGTCAGCGGCGTGCGCGCGAGGCTGTGGTCCGCGTGGTCCCCCTGGGACGCCTTCTCGGAGGCGGACGCACACCCCGCTGGAGAGCGGTCGTGCTTCGCGCGGTTCGCCCCGGTCCAGCCCGGGCGCTACCTCGTCGAACTGGCCGTCTACGATCCCTGGGCGCCCTCGACGCCTCGGCGTCCCCCCGCGAACGGGCCAGCCGTGGCCCCTCTCGACGTGGGCTCCGAGCAGGGGCGTCGGGAGCGCCTCGCGGGTGGTACGGACGTCCGCGCCGAACTCACCCGTTACCTCGCCGCCTCCGGCGACCCCGGCGGGCGGTCGAGCGCCTGGCGCCGGGCGTGCGAAGAGGCCTCACCCGCCGACGTCCCCCTCTTCCTTGCCGTCGCAGGCCTGGAGGTGGGGGACGACTTGTGGACCCGGCTGGCCGCCGCCCACCGGGAGCGGCTCTTCGAGGCCTTGGAGCGGGTGGCGGAGCGGGAGCGGGCCGCCGTCGTCGGCGCGCTCTCTGACGTGGACCCGTTGACGCTCGCCGCGTACGCCGTTGCCCTGGGGTACTTCGACGCCAGCCCCGGAGGCTGGGGGGGGCAGTGGGAGCCCCTGTCCGCGTGTGGTGTGGGGAAGGAGGCCCTCGGCGACCCCTTCCAGCTGTCCCAGCTCGGGGAGCGGCTCGGCCTCGTCCTCGCCGAAGGGGGGGCTGAGGCCGACGCGACCGCAGACGCGAGCGAGGTCGGCATCGACGACCTGATCGGGGCACGTGGCCCCTTCGGCGAGGCGCCCAGCGACGCGAGCACGGTGCTTTCAGCCGACGCGATCCAGGATATCAGGGCCACGTTGGGGCTCGTGCCCGGCGGGCCGCTCTCGCCCGACGCACAGCAGATCGGGTACGCGGAGTGGCTCATCGCCAGGCTCGAAGACCCAGCGCCTTCGGACGCCCTCGTGCTCCAGCTGCCCGACCTCAAGCGGGCGCTCAGGGAGCTGGCTAGGGTGGACGAACGCCTCGATGCGGTCGCCCGTCACGCCCTCGCCCGGGAGCACCACCTCGCTTCGGGGGGCGAGCGCCCCGCGTGGCTCAACGCCCCCTGCGCCGTGGGCGCCGTGGCCGCCCTCCTCCGCGCTTCTGCCCTCCACGAGCAGGCGCGCACGGCGCTGGACGGCCGCAGGGCGTGGGTCCGGTCCGCCGCCCTCCTCGCGCTCCAGGCGGCCCCCGACCTCCTCGCCCACGACCTCTGCTGGTTCCACCTCGAACTCCTCGACGCCTGAATGGCCCCGCTTCAGCCCCTCGCCGTCACCCGGGACGTCGAAGCGGCGTACCGCCGCTACCTCCTCTCGCTCTACCCCGCCCGCCAGGTCGGCCTCCGGGCGAAGCTGGCCGAGGCGTTCTCACAGCCCGGCCTACTCACGAAGGGGCCGTACCTGGAGGTCTCCCCCCCGTACGCGACGGGGGCCTCCGTGTCCGAACTCGTCCGGGAGGGCGTCCTCGCGGGCCGGTTGGCGGACCTGCCGCAGGCGGCGCTGCCCCCCGAGCGCCCGCTCTACGCCCACCAGGAGCGGGCCGTCCGCCACCTCGCCGCCGGCCGGAACGCCATCGTCGCGACGGGCACGGGGTCCGGGAAGACGGAGTCGTTCCTCCTCCCCATCCTCGACGGCCTCCTCAGGGAGGGGGAGGCCGGCACGCTCGCTCGGCCGGGCGTCCGCGCCCTCCTCCTCTACCCGATGAACGCGCTGGCCAACGACCAGGTGAAGCGGCTCCGCGAGCTGCTCGCCCCGTTCCCCGAGGTCACGTTCGGGCGGTACACCGGCGAGACGAAGCACACCGAGCGGGAGGGGCGGGAGCACCACGCCCACCGGCACCCCGGGCAGCCGCTCCTCCCCAACGAGATGGTGTCGCGGGAGCGGATGCGGGCCACGCCACCCCACGTCCTGCTCACGAACTACGCCATGCTGGAGTACCTCCTGCTGCGGCCGGAGGACTGCTCGTTCTTCGATGGGGCCACCGCCGCGTTCTGGCGCACCCTCGTCCTCGACGAGGCCCACACGTACGACGGCGCCGTCGGGATCGAGGTGGGCATGCTGATCCGGCGGCTGAAGGACCGGCTCGGCGTGGCGGGCCGGCTCCAGTGCGTCGCGACGAGCGCCACGCTGGGGAGCGGGCGCGGTGACTACCCGGCCGCGACGGCGTTCGCCCAAGAGCTTTTCGGGGAGCCGTTCGAATGGGTGGAGGGCGACCCCGCCCGCCAGGACGTCATCGAGGCCGAGCGTGAGCGGACCCACGACGAGGCGTCGGGGGTGTGGGGGGAGCCGGACCCCGCCCTATACAGCGCTCTCGCGGTCGCCGTGGAGGCCGCCGCCGGAGCCCCGGCCGAGCCGGACCCCTGGAACCCCGGCCCCACCGCCGACGAGACGCTGTCGACGGCCGCCGCCCCCTTCTGCCCGCCCGCACTCGTGGGGGCCGCTGCCGAAGCGGCGCGGGCGTCCGGGCACGAGGGCGACGGTGATCAAGCCGGCGACCCCGTGGGCGCGTTCCTCCACGCCCTCCTGCGGGGCGACGGCCGCCTTCAGAGGGTGCAGCGGGATCTGGCAGAGCGTCGGTTCAGCGCCCTCCCGGACGCGGCGACCGCCGGCTGCGGCGACGAGGGGGCTACGGGCCCCCTCGTGGACCTCGTCGGTCTCGCCGTCCGCGCGCGGCCCGCGCTCCTGCCCGCCCGGTACCACGCCTTCGCCCGCGCACTGGAGGGGGCCTACGTCTGCCTCAACAGGGAGGGCCACGACGACGGCGAGGTGTGGGTCTCGCTCGCCCGCCACGAGCGGTGCCCCCACTGCGACCACGCCGTCCACGAACTCGCCGTATGCTCGCGGTGCGGGGCCGCGTACGTGGTGGGGGAGGAGAAGGGGGGAGCGCTCCACCAGCTGGGCGGCTCGGGGGGGCGGACGTTCCTCCTCGTAGACGACGTGGTGGCCGAGACCGACGACGACGACGAGACGTTCGGCGACGTCGTGCCGGGCGGGGTCAGCGAGGTCCGCCTCTGCCTGAGGTGCGGCGGGCTGCACCCGACGGCCGGCCCCTGCCCCTGCGGCGGGCGCACCGCCCGCGTCCTCCGCCCCGACGTCGGGCTCGACGACGTGGGGCCCAAGACGTGCGTGAGCTGCAGGGCGCGCACGAACTCCTCACCCGTCTACCGCCTGCTGACGGGGGCCGACGCCCCCGTGAGCGTCCTGGCCACCGCCCTCTACGGCGCCCTCCCCGGGTCCGACGACGCCAAGCCCGGCGGCGGGCGGAAGCTCCTCGTCTTCGCCGACAGCCGCCAGGACGCCGCCTTCTTCGCGCCCTACCTGGAGCGGACGTACGAGGACGTCCTCCGCCGCCGGCTCGTCATGGAGGCGCTGGAGGAGCCCCCCGTCCCCGGCGTCACCCTCCGCGTAGGCGACGTCGTCAACGCCGTCGCCGACCGGCTCCGCCCCCTCGGCCTCGCCGACGCGACGACGTCGGACACCGAGCGGAAGCAGCGGGCGGCCCGGTGGATCATGCGCGAGGTGCTCGCCCTCGACCGGCGCCAGTCGCTCGAAGGCGTCGGGCTCGTCGCCTTCCGGCCGGCCCGACCCGCCGGCTGGGTTCCGCCCCCACCCCTCCTGGCCGCCCCCTTCTCACTATCGGCCGACGAAGCGTGGGACCTCGTCGTCTTGCTCCTCTACTCCCTCCGCCTCCAGGGGGCGATGACGCTGCCGTACGGGGCCTCGACCACGCACGAGGACTTCGCCCCCCGCCGCGTCGAGGTGTTCGTGCGGGAGGCGACGAAGGCGACGATGCCCGGCGCCGTCGTCCTGAGCTGGATGCCGCTGAGCGGGAGGAGCCGCCGGCTCGACCTCCTCACCCGCCTCCTCGCGGTGACGGCCCCGGCGCTCACGGAGGCGGAGCGGAAACAGCAGGCGACGGGGGCCCTGAGCGGGCTGTGGCGGCACCTCGCCGGCCCCACGTTCAAGGACTACTGGGCTACGGAGACGGTCCAGCAGGCGGCGAACCTCCGGCGCCTCCGGTACGAGATGTGGGAGGCGCTCCCCACGGGGGACGGGCTCGTCGCCCTCGCGTGCGACCGGTGCCACGAGGGGACGACGGTCGGGCTCCGGGGGCTCTGCCCGCGGATGGGGTGCGGGGGCCGGCTCCGCCCCATCGAGGAGGTCCGCCCCTTCCTCCGTGAGAACCACTACCGCCGCCTCTACCAGACGCTCCCGCCCGTGGCCATGAGGGTCGAGGAGCACACGGCGCAGTGGACGGCCGACGAGGCCGCCGCCATCCAGCAGCGGTTCATCGACGGCGACGTCAACGTGCTCTCGTGCTCGACGACGTTCGAGATGGGCGTCGACGTGGGCGAGCTGCAGGCCGTCCTCCTCCGCAACGTCCCGCCGTCGACGGCCAACTACCTCCAGCGCGCCGGTCGCGCCGGCCGCCGGGCCGACAGCGCCGCCTTCGCGCTCACCTTCGCCCAGCGCCGGAGCCACGACCTCGTCCACTTCGCCGACCCCGCACGCGTCCTGGCCGGCCGCGTCCCCGTTCCCCGCGTCGCCATCCGGAACGAGAAGATCGCCCGCCGGCACGCGCAGGCCGTTCTCCTCTCGGCCTTCTTACGTGGGGATCCCGATGGGGGAGCGCTGAGAGACGTGGGGGCGTTCTTCGACGCCAAGGACGGGGGCGGCCACACGGCGGCCGAACGGCTGGCGGCCTTCGCGCGCTCCCACCCCCCCGCCGTCGGCGAGGCCCTCGCGCGCATCGTCCCCGGCCCCCTCCACGAGGACCTGGGGCTCGGCTCGTGGGCGTGGCTGGGGCGCGAGGGGGAGGAGGGCTACCTCGACCTCCTCGGCCGCGTGCAGGCGGAGGTGCGCGACGACCTCGACACCTTCGTCAAGCTCGCCGACGAGGCGTACGCCGCGCAGCGGGGCGGGCAGGGGGACCGGTTCAAGGCCATTGCCCGCACCGTCCGCACCCGCGCCCTCTTCGGCTTCCTCGCCTCGCGCAACCTCCTCCCCAAGTACGGCTTCCCGGCCGACGTCGTCCCCCTGAAGACGGAGCACGTCGGGTCGGAGGGGAGGCGGGTCGAACTCGACCGCGACCTCCGCATCGCCCTCTCCGAGTACGCCCCGGGCTCCCAGCTCGTCGCCGCGAAGCGGGTCTGGACCGGCGGCGGCCTCGTCAAGCTCCCCCACCGGGACTGGCTCCAGGTCCACTTCGCCGAGTGCCCGTCGTGCGGGCGGTTCCACCGAGACCGAGCCGGCATCCCCGCCGCCTGCCTGGGTTGCGGGACGCCGCTAGAAGGACGCCAGTTCATCGTGCCCGAGTTCGGGTTCGTGGCGGCCGGCGACGTGCGGGAGCCGGGGGACGCCCGCCCACCGAGGACCTACGCCTCCCGCGTCTTCTTCACGGACTACGCCCGCGACACGGACGCGGGACAGGGCACCGAGGTCGTGGCCCTCCCCGGAGGAGAGGCCAAGGTGCGCCTGTCCCGCTACGGCCAACTCGCCGTCGTGAACACCGGCCGCTTCCGGGGTAGGCTCCGAGGGGGGTTCCTCGTCTGCCACTGGTGCGGGCACGCCGAACTCGCGCCCTCGGCCGGGCGAGGGCACCGGGACCCCCGGCGAGGGAAGCCCTGCGGCGGGCCCCTGAACCTCTTCGACCTCGGCCACGAGTTCATGACCGACGTGGCCGAGATCGAGGTCGCCGGCGGGAGCGGGTGGGGGGCCGCCCTGGGCAGGACGGCGGCGGAGGTCTCCACGACGTGGCTCTCCCTCCTCTACGCGCTCATCGAGGGGGCCGCCGAAGCGCTGGAGGTGCGGAGGGACGACCTCGACGGCACCCTCCGCCGGCTCGGCCCCCATCAGTCCCCGACGCTCGTCCTCTTCGACGACGTCCCGGGTGGTGCCGGCCACGTCCTCCGGATCAGAGAGCGGCTGCCCGAGGTCATGCGGGTTGCCCTCGCCCGCGTCTCGAGGCCCTGCTGCGGGCCCGAGACCAGCTGCTACGAGTGCCTCCGGACGTACAGGAACCAGTTCGCCCACGAGGACCTCTCGCGCGGGGCGGCAGAGCGGGCGCTCCGGGTTCTAGCAGGCCCCCTCTAACGCGGCAGGGTGATCGTCTCGATTTCGGGGTGCAACCCTTATCTGCGGGCGCTACGACGTTATCTCTCCCAACGTCGAGAGTGCCGTACGACCCGTGATGGCCCCCGCATCCGCTAGCGCGGCCAGGAGCCAGCGCCGCGATACCTTGGAGGCCCCCTCAGTTGCCTTCATCAGCGTCGGGAGTTCGTAGAGCGGAAAGTGTTCTCTCTCTTCCACGACCCGTGTCAGTACGGCTAGGGCCATCGCAGGGTCTTCCTCTGCCCTGTCTATCCACGCGCTCACATCATGACCACGGACGTCCTTCGGGGGAGGGCTAGCCAAGATCACGTCCGCCAGATCCGCCAGGGGGATCCACTTCCGCTTGACCCATCCGAGAAGGGCCCCAGCTTCCTCCGCAGAGATCGGCGATGGGTCCCCGTGTCGCCGCTGCTCCCAGAAGTCCCTCAACCACCATTCCCATGGATCGGCGGCGCCATCGCCTCGGAGACGGAGACGATCCCCGAACTCCTTGGTCCACGCCGCCCGCGCAATGGGAGGCGCGTGGAAAAAGAACCGCTCGGACCACTCCGACTGAGGCACGCTGGGCCAGCGGGATGCGGCCCCTGCCATCGTTTCAACCAACAGCTGCCCTAAAGACGAGAGGACAACCTCCGCCTGTCCGTACCAGTCGACCCGCTCTTTAGTCCAGCCGACTCCTTCTAAGGCCTCTACGGCCAGCTTCAGGATGTCGGGGAAGAGAGCCTCCGGTTGGTTGTTCTCGTTGAAGAGGGCGAGCCGAGCAGCTTCCCGTATCTCGTCACTGGCCGCCGCCTCGCTTGCGTGCGGCAGCACGTGCGCCCGGGTCCAGGCCTCGTCTATACTCGTCAGGTCGTGCATCTCGACGCCCAACTGCTCCCGCACGCCAGTCACCTGCCATCCGATGGCATCTCGCAACGCTGCCAAGGGGGCCCTTGTATCGAGGCCGTGCTTTCTGTAGAACGCAGCTGCCTGCACTGCGAGGCCGACGAGATCGACGGCGTGATCGTCACGAGCTGCACTCAG